>ENA-OPSF01002653-OPSF01002653.1-human-gut-metagenome-genome-assembly--contig:-NODE-2653-length-10577-cov-3.173541_pt1 | contig 10577 bp, 10 predicted proteins | sample MGYA00241452_ERZ501896 | MGnify/ENA primary metagenome ERZ501896 (study PRJEB25962, sample SAMEA2042111) | human gut metagenome | biome: human gut; feature: human-associated habitat; material: faeces... | reverse complement strand
CATACTCAAAACTCCATGTTTCCTCATTAAAACAGCCCTTACAATGATGGGTGCATCCACTTACAAAAAGGGATACTCTGACACCTGGTCCGTTTGCAATATCACATTTCTTAATTTCACCGTAATACATAACCTATTCACCTCTTTCAAAAATCAAATAGAGTGCCCATTATATTTAGCAATTACCCAAACCAATCTTTCGTATTATATATACAATACTTCTTCTATATTTTACATGGTTCTTACTAATTACATTTTATAATATTGGCACTCTATTTACAATCAATAATCTACTATTTTATATATTTTGAGACAATTTTATTTTTTAGCAACGCAAAAAACAGCGCCCAAAGGGAGAAGATACCTTCTCCCTTTGGGCGCGTCTCCCTGCCTGCTTTCTACAAATGCATTACACGTTCCTTAATCTCCTGGGTTCTTCCCTGATTCCAGAACTGTGTTCCAATATAACCGCAAGTTCTTCTTGCTACGTTCATCTTTGCCTGATCCTGATTACCGCAGTTTGGGCATTCCCAGATGAGCTTACCGTGTTCGTCTGTTATAATCTGGATTTCTCCTTCATAACCACAGCACTGGCAGTAATCGCTCTTTGTGTTAAGTTCTGCATACATGATGTTCTCGTAAATATGCTTCATAACAGCTAATACAGCCTCGATATTATTCTGCATATTTGGTACTTCTACATAGCTGATAGCTCCTCCTGGAGAGAGTTCCTGGAACTGTGCTTCAAAGCTTAATTTATCAAATGCATCAATTTCCTCTGTTACATGGATATGATAGCTGTTTGTGATATAGTTTTTATCTGTTACTCCTGGAATCATACCAAAACGCTCCTGAAGGCATCTTGCAAACTTATAAGTTGTAGATTCCAGTGGTGTACCATAAAGACTGAAGTCAATATTACTTTCTGCTCTCCACTTATTACATGCATCATTCATATGCTGCATAACTTTGAGTGCAAATGGTTTTGCTTCTGGGTCTGTATGGCTCTTGCCTGTCATATATCTTGTACACTCACAAAGTCCTGCGTAGCCAAGAGAGATTGTTGAATAACCATTATATAAAAGTTCATCAATGGTCTCTCCCTTTTTAAGACGTGCTAATGCACCGTTCTGCCAGAGAATAGGTGCTACGTCAGATGGTGTACCTTTTAAACGGTTATGGCGGTACATGAGTGCCTCGTGGCAAAGCTCAAGGCGCTCATCAAAGATTTCCCAGAACTTATCCATATCTCCACCTGAAGAACAAGCTAAATCTACTAAGTTCAGTGTTACAACACCCTGATTAAATCTTCCGTAAAACTTTGGATTATCGTTCTCATCATGATATACCGTTAAGAAAGAACGGCATCCCATACATGGGTAGCAGTTTCCGTCTTTTAACTTCTTCATGATTTTCTCGGAAATGTAATCTGGAACCATACGTTTCGCTGTGCATTGTGCAGCTAACTTTGTAAGATACCAGTATTTGCTGTTCTCATGAATATTGTCTTCCTCAAGAACGTAAATAAGCTTAGGGAAAGCGGGTGTGATATATACACCTTTTTCATTTTTAACACCGAGAATACGCTGATTAAGCATTTCCTCGATAATCATTGCAAGGTCATCTCTTGCAGGACCTTCTTCTACCTCATCAAGATACATGAATACGGTAACAAAAGGAGCCTGTCCATTTGTAGTCATCAGTGTGATAACCTGATACTGAATAACCTGAACTCCCTGCTTAACCTCTTTTCTTACACGCATTTCTGCGATTTCATTTATCTTCTGCTCATCAAGTTCCATTCCTTCTACTTCGAACTCTGCCCGAACGTCACGACGATACTTCTGACGGCTGATTTCGACAAATGGAACCAGATGGGAAAGTGTAATACTCTGTCCACCGTACTGGGAACTTGCAATCTGGGCTACTGCCTGTGTTGCGATGTTACATGCTGTAGAAAAGCTCTTTGGCTTCTCAATCATAACGTCGCTGATTACTGTTCCGTTCTGGAGCATATCTTCTAAGTTTACCAGACAGCAGTTATGCATATGCTGTGCAAAGTAATCAGAATCATGGAAATGAATGATTCCTGCTTCATGTGCATCCACAATCTTCTGTGGAAGAAGGAAACGTCTTGTAATATCCTTACTTACCTCTCCTGCCATATAATCCCTCTGTACACTATTGACCGTTGGGTTCTTGTTAGAATTTTCCTGGATAACTTCCTCGTTATTACACTCTAACAGACTCAGAATCTGCTTATCTGTAGAATTGGACTTTCTAACCAACGCTCTCTTATAACGGTAAGTAATATAATTACTTGCCAGACGGAATGCCTTCTGGTTCATGATCTGATTCTCTACTAAATCCTGAATCTCCTCTACATTGAGCGCACGATTCATTCCCTCACAGATAGTCTCAACATTCTCTGCAATTTTCTCTACCTGTTCGTCGCTTACTTTTTCACCTTCTACGACACTGTTGTTTGCCCTCTTAACCGCTGCGATAATCTTGCTGCGGTCAAATTCAACTTCCATTCCACTTCTTTTAATGATCTTCATACCAACACTCCAATTATAAATTTTTAAAAATCATGCATTGCCATTGTAACACATAATTTTGTATGATGCAATGATACTTTATACAAGATATTGTGTTTTAGTCGCATAAAAATCTCACAGCAACACAAAATATTATCTTGCTGTGAGATTTGCCAATACCCATTATATGATGTTTTCCCGTAAATATCAATATGCTCTATGAATAATCTTGTACTAATATTTTCCCTGTTTTTTCATCAGATTGACAACCGCTTTATAGAGTGCTTTTCCATAAGCGCTTGTATTTGCCTTCATTCGGGCAGACTCTTTTCTATTACTGATAAATCCGTATTCAATAAGACATGCTGGCATATTTGTGTGTTTTAAAACATACAGATTTGGTCTGTCGACAAGTCCTCTGTTTGTAAATCCTGTAGCTGCAACCGCTGCACTCTGCATTGCTGTAGCAAGAGTCTTGGAAGTTAAGCCTTTTTTCTGTGTTGCAGAGTTTCTGCTCTTACTCCATAAAGTCTCTGTTCCATGTGCAGAAGCACTTGCTGAATTGATATGTACACATAAAAACATATCTGCATTCTTATTATTCGCCAGCTTAGCTCTCTGAGACAAACTTGGATACGTATCGGATGTTCTTGTATAGGATACCTGGAATCTGCTGTCCTTATCAAAAGAACGCTTTGCAGCGAGTACAATAGCTAATGTCAGGTTCTTCTCTGCCATTCCATTCCCTGTCGCACCAGAATCTGATCCACCGTGTCCTGCATCAATGACAATCTTAATCTTATCTTTGCTGCTTGTCGTACTCGGTTTCGTTGTGGTTGTTGTTGTGGTAATGCTGCCTGTCGTATTATTTGAACTACTCTGTGTCGTTCCTGAAATATAAATCTTTCCATTTGACAGCTTGTAGTTAATACCAAGTCTTGTACACACACTATTAAGCGGAACAATCCATCTTCTCTTACCTGTAGCTGTGTATGTTCCATGAACTACTGGTGCCCCCATTGTACTTTTCTGTCCATTCGTTACTGCTATTCTGCTGTCTGCCCGTACAATAACTGTGTTTGGACCATAAGTTAAAGTTAATTTATCACCCTTAGCTGTTGCCTTCACCTTTAACTTACTGTTCTTTAAAATCGCTCCTACCGGTCCCATATATGCTCCGGACTTCTTAAAAATCGGATACTTTGTTAATTTCCTCTTCTGTCCATTCACATAACAATAACTCTTTCGTCCGGTATAAGAACTGGTAACCCCTTTTACTGTTCTCACGCGAACCTGTGCTGCCGCATCTGTATTAACCGGCATAATCATACAGATACATAATAACAATGCTGCCAGCACACCGACTACTCGCTTTGCTTTCATCAAACTCTCCTTTCTCATCTCTCTGAACTTCACATCCTCTTGTCTTAATCCATTCTATAACAATTTCATAAAACAATGCAATAGAGCCTTATAACATTTTATAAAACCTCTACAAATATCTTATACATCAAAACAGTATCCAACTCCATAAACCGTCTTAATATACGGATATTCTTTGGTTAACTTAGCTCTCAGCTTCTTCACTAAAGTATCTACACTGCGGTAGCCGCCTATATAGTCAAACCCCCATACAGAATCAAGTATCTTATCTCTGGAGAGAATCATCCCTTTATGCTTTACAAAATATTCTAGTAAATCAAATTCCTTCGCAGTTACCTTGAGAACCTTGTCTGCAAGATAAATCTTTCTTCCTTCATAATCAATGGATAAGGCTCCAACCGATTCTACTGGATTCCTCTTTTCCGCCGTCCTGCGTATTACTGCCTCTACATGGGCCTCTAATAATGGTAACGGCGCTGGCTTCACCATATAGTCATCTATCTTTTTTGAATAAGCGTATAACTGGCTGTCCAATTTATCATCCTGTGAGAGCATCAGCACTGCCATATCAGATAAACTCCTTATCTTTTCAAGCGCCTCATATTCTCGTCTCTTCGGTAGATCTACATCAAAAATCAGTAAATCTGGTTTGTTCTTTCCCCTGGAAAGAATTTCTGTCGCCTCATCATATTCGGTGCACCAGATTACGCTGTAACCACTGTCCTGGAAATAAGCTGCCATCTCTTTGCACTCCGCTTCTTTCTGATTTAGAATCAGCAATCTGCTTGTGAGCATTCGACATCTTCCTTTCATCATTATTTGTTAAAATTATATTACAACATTATGACCCAAAAATGACTTATTTAAAATTATTGTAACATAGACAGCAATTATGAACAACCCTTGTTACCATCTTACAGGGTATGGAAGTAAAATTCAAGTGGTTTTTTTACAGACGAAAATCCGAACCTTAGAACGTGTAATAAATACTTCGTTTCACTGCGTTCCAAATGCTCGTCCGCATTTGGAACTTGCTCTAAGGCGTATTTATTACACGCTCTAAGGTTCGGATTTTCTGTCCTTGGTAAAAATTTTGTTCAAATTGTTACTTTCCATTTGGAGGGGAGGTGGAGAAGAAATTCAAAATGATATTATAAAATATAAATTATAAAGGAATATAGTAGAGATATAAAAAAAATCAGTATCATTAGTTCTCAAGAAAGGAACTGGATAAAGTTGGTACGAGATTATTTGAATCAAAAAAACAGAGGAAATAAAAAAGAATTATAAAAGATTAAAATTTCTTTTTCGTTTCCTCTGTTTTTGATTATAAGAACATATTTATTTTGATCTATAATTAGAAATTATAGGAATCGCCGGGATTATAATAAATCAGCGATTTCGTAAATTAAGCGTTCGGATTTCTCCCAGCCGAGGCAAGGGTCGGTAATGGATTTACCATAGCAGCCGCCGCCTACTGGCTGATTGCCGTCTTCGATGTAACTCTCAATCATGAGACCTTTTACAAGTCCTCTGATATCTTTGGAAAGATGGCAGCTATGCATTACTTCTTTTGCAATACGAATCTGCTCAAGGTAATGTTTACCGGAGTTTGCATGGTTTGTGTCAATAATTACACCTGGATTCTTTAAGCTACTCTCCTGATATAACTCAAACAATTCATTTAAATCTTCGTAATGATAGTTAGAATATGTCTTACCATGTTTGTCAACATATCCTCTTAATAATGCATGTGCATATGGATTACCTAATGACTGTACTTCCCATCCACGATACAGGAATACATGCTGTCCCTGTGCGGCTGTAATAGAGTTCATCATAACGGATAAATCTCCACCTGTTGGATTCTTCATTCCTACTGGGATTCCAACACCACTTGCAGTCAGACGATGCTGCTGATCTTCTACAGAACGTGCTCCGATTGCGACATAAGATAATAAATCAGAAACATAACGATGATTCTCTGGATATAACATCTCATCTGCACAAGTAAGCCCACTCTCAAGAATCGCTCTCTGATGAAGTTCACGAACCGCAATAATACCCTGAAGCATATCTGGCTTCTTTTCCGGGTCTGGCTGATGTACAAGACCTTTGTATCCGCCGCCTGTTGTACGAGGCTTATTCGTGTATACTCTAGGGATAATCATAATCTTATCCTTAACTTTCTCCTGCACTTTTGATAATCTTGTCAGATAATCAAGGACAGCATCCTCTCTGTCGGCAGAACAAGGTCCGATAATTAATAATAACTTGTCAGACTTTCCCTCAAAAATTCTTCGGATTTCAGGATCTCTTTCCTGTTTAATCTTTACGATTCTCTCATCTGCCGGAAACTGCTCTTTTAATTCCTTTGGCACTGGCAGTTTCCTGAAAAATTTCATATCCATATCCATAATCGTCTGTTCTCCTTTATATTACTTTCTTCTTTGTAAAAATGATTGCGTATTTATAAATCTTCCTTATCTTAACATAAAAGATGTATTCACACAACACTTTTTAGCTTTAAAGTGTGGAAAAATATTTTTCAACTATTTTAGAACGTGTTGCAAAAATGATTTTTCAAACACGCTCTATATATTTTGCGAGAGATTTCAATATTTTTTTTACTTTTACCTTCTGATGCTTTATAATAATATCATATAATAACGCCAAAGCACGTTTGAAAAATACTCTAAAAATTTTCAGGAGGAATTTATTGTGGATTCTACAACCAGCACAATCACAGAAGCTTACTCTATGGATTCTGCAGCTAACACAAGCATAGAGTCTTATACTATGGATTCTGCGGCCAGCAGAATCACAGAAACTTACTCTATAGATTCTATAGCCGACACCCTTGCAAAGGCTTATTCTATTATAGAAGAAGGAGGACAGCCTTTAGCTTCGGAAACTACTTGTATACAATACATATTTTTATCTCCTTCTCACATTGAAGCTTTCCACAATAATGAACTGTATTTAGAATATATCCAGAATCTCGTAAAAGAAAGGTTCAATGTTTCCTTTCCTGAAGAAAAGTCTGCATTTGACCAATATTTTTCAGATTGCATTCAGCTAAAAGAACAGTTAGAGTCCCACGAAAATTTTGATAAGACTGTATGGCTTTCTTATACAACAAGCCTTCTTGAGTCTTTAAAAACACCGTACTATTCCGTGTATTCTTTTACTTTACTGACGTTAGAGTCCTGTTTTACAGATCCACAGCTTTTTGATAAGGTTCAGAAGTCTTTTTACTCTGTACTAATCAAATCTTCCGAAAAAAAACAGTCTATTATAAGAAAAATTATTGAGCACGCACCAGTTTATAAAAAATATTCTTATATCAAAGAAAATCTTCTTTCTGATATTTTGATAAATACCCTGGCTCTTTTTGGTGATGAAAAAGAATACTGGCTGGCATCTTTTATTAATCTTTTTGAAAATAACAATGCCGTACATTCTTTACCTAAAAATACAAGTAACAAGGAATGGAATACTCCCTCTCTTTTAATGACATTTTTTGAATGGGAGGAACTCTTCTTAAAAAACAGAGCATCAAAAGATTTTTCTTCTTTTTCTGAGTATCTTTCCAGCAGGACTTTATATTTTTATAAACACGCCGGAACTACTTCTGATAATTTACTGAAAAATGCAACAAGCAACGCATCTGTCACATCTGCAGGAACCTCTGCCTCCATAGATTCTGCAATTCTGTCAAATATAGAAAATGCTTATGTGGACAGCGAGTTTTTAAATACTTTTGCCTACAACATGACCACACGCCTTTATCATGCTAATCCGGCAATTGGTCGCGATCAGGAAATTTCAGATTTAGAATTAATTTTGATTTCTCCTAAAAAATCTCCTTTATTAATTGGAGAAGCTGGTGTCGGAAAAACGTCCGTCGTAGAAGGGCTGGCCTATCGTCTTCAGCGCGGCACTGTCCCTGATTTGTTAAAAAATAAAAAAATATTTAAATTGACTACGACTTCTCTTTTGAGTGGCACAAAATATGTTGGCGAAATGGAAGACCGTATCAAAAAGCTTGCTGGCGAATTAGAGGCACACCCTGATGTCATTTTATTTATCGATGAAATTCATACAATTGTTGGAGCGGGCTCCACAGAAAGCTCTAATAATGACATTTCAAATATGCTGAAACCCTATATTGACAGAGGAGATATTAAAATTATTGGCGCAACGACACGAGAAGAATACACTCGTTTTCTTCTTCCTGACAAAGCACTTACCCGCCGTTTTTATCCAATTTCTATTGAAGAACCTGATGAAGAATTAACTTTATCTATCCTTAGTGGAAGTATTCCTTCTATAGAATATGAAACAAAGGTAAAAAATACTTTCTCTGCTAATACAACGGAACGAATTCTGCGCACTTTAATCTCTATATCCATGCCTGAAAATCAGCCAGATGACCAGCCTGCAAAGCGTCCCGAACTTCCTCTCACACTTTTAGAGATGGCCTTTTCCTATGCTGCGCTCTCTGGAAAAACTGCTTTGTCTTGTGAATATATCGAACAGGCTGTACACCATAGTAATCGCTTAAGAAAAGAAATCCGAACAAACTTTACCTGTGCATTGTAAGATTTTTATGGTATTTCTGAAAAACTTCATATAGAATAGAAACTATAGCAACTTCATAAACTACGTCTGCATACCTGTAATAAAAAACTGCCAAATAGGCAGACTAACAGAAAATAATAAATAAATTGGGACTGTGTAATTAAGATTAAATATTATGTTCAAAAATAAAAATAATAATTATGAATCAGAACTGCCTTCAGTCAATTCTCTTTCATAAAAAAACCACGGACTCACCCCTAGTGTACTGCAGATTGTTAAATAATCATCCGCGGAGAGTGAGCCCTTAGCCTTTATTAAAGAGGACTTAGAAAGTCCAGTAGAGATCATAAATGTTTCTTCGGATATATTATGCTGCTCTAAATAATCTATTATCTTTTGTAAATTTATCATAAAGCAACCATCCTTAATAAGAGCCTTTTACTCTTAGAAACTAAACACATTATAGCATAGCAATTCTATTTAAACAAGAAATTTTTAATATTTTTTCTAGTTTAAATAGAATTTCCACAACAAGCGGAGGCCGCAATGAGAAATGACAATATTGCACGATCATTAAGATACTATAGAAATGTCAATCACAAAAGCATTGACGATATCATAGCTTTTTTAAGAGAACATGATTATGATGTCTCTGAAAAAACTATTTACGCATGGGAAAATGGTTCTAACCAGCCTCGCGCAGATATCCTCATGCTCTTATGCGAATATTACCAGATAGATGATGTCCTTACCGCCTTTGGATACAGAGATGCTGAGACCTCTTTCCTTCAAGACCCACTGTCTGTCTCGGAAATCTCTCTCATAAAATCATATCGTGAACACAAAGAAATGCAGCCAGCAGTACACAAATTACTCGACCTGCCAGCACCAGTAACAAGGACGCGCAGAAAAAGAAAACCTAAGAAATCCAATCCAGAAGTCTGATTCACAGAAAAAAGTTCTTGCATTCATATTCTATTTATGGTAAAATTAATATTCGTAAGCGGATATGGCGGAATTGGCAGACGCGCTAGATTCAGGTTCTAGTGAGCATTACGCTCATGCAAGTTCAAGTCTTGTTATCCGCATTACAAAAATAGTAAAGGGTTTGGAACATCTCCAAACCCTTTATTTTTTATCTGGAGCGTGTCTGAAAAATGCTCTAATTCTTATTTTTCAAACTTCTTATTCCATAATTCCACTGTACTAGTCATCGCCCCACTAAAACCGGCCTCTTTACATTTCTTTAATTTTTCTTCTGTATTAACAAACCCAGCTACATAATATTCTCCGTCCCATACTTTTTTAAATGTAGGAAGAAATTCTATAGCATGATAATACGGACGTAACTCAATAGCATCGAATTTCACCTCATTGATCGTCTTCAGGGCATTATCTACAGAAATGGAATCCATCAGCGTAATTCGATAAATCACCTTGACATTTAATCCCTTCATCATATGTAATTTCGTAATACTCGATCCAATAATTCCATCCACATGATAAAGCTTTTTGAGCATTTGAAAAGCAATCCTGTCTTTTCCCAGTCCATCTACCAATTCATGATTTACAATAACCGTCTTTCCAGCCTGATGACATATGTGACTAAGCTGCTGCAAATTTCCAATATGAACACCTGTAAGCTGTATACAGAGATTATCGGATTGTATCGCTTTTTTTAAGTATTTTACCTCTTTTACAGATGGAATAATTTTGAAATTATTTGTGTTTTTATTTTTCTCATTCTCCATAATAACCATATTTTCCTCTTGCAAATTACTGTTTTCATTATAATATATTCCCCAGGTGACATCCTCCCCCACCTATAGAGGTGGGGGCTTCCCAACCTCGGCAGTTTGGTTCTCGTTCGATAACACTTCTGTGCTAAGCATATGCGAGCTATCCCCGTGTGTCCCACGGTTGTATTTGTTCTCTAAGGTCATGCATTTACCAGCCGCATTCCCTCATTTCTGATATTTACCGCCGCATTTACATCTCTGTCATGATGGGTTCCACACTGCGGACAATCCCACTCTCTTAACGCAAGATTTTTCGTTTTTGCATTTTTGT
>ENA-OPSF01002652-OPSF01002652.1-human-gut-metagenome-genome-assembly--contig:-NODE-2652-length-10580-cov-3.880095_pt1 | contig 10580 bp, 10 predicted proteins | sample MGYA00241452_ERZ501896 | MGnify/ENA primary metagenome ERZ501896 (study PRJEB25962, sample SAMEA2042111) | human gut metagenome | biome: human gut; feature: human-associated habitat; material: faeces... | reverse complement strand
CAATCGGAATTGTAGCAAAGAAACCGGATCAGTTCGGTAAAGCAATGTTGTTCCCTGCAATGGTTGAGACATATGCCATCCTTGCACTTCTGATTTCTATCCTTTCCGTAACAGCAATTCAGGTATAGAAGGAGTGTGAAGGACAATGGCTGGATTAGATAAGATCAAAAGTCAGATCCTTGACGAGGCAAAAGTGACAGCGGATGCGAAGATCGAAGATGCGAAAGCACAGGCAGAACAGATGAAGCTTAAGGCACAGGAAGAGGGAGCCAGACAGGCAGATACTATCCTGAAAAAGTCGGAAGCAGATACTGCATCGCAGAAAGAGCGTGTGAAATCAGCCATCGATCTTCAGAGAAGAACGAGACTTCTGGAAGCAAAGCAGGAGATGATCGCAGAGATCATCGAGAAGGCGTATGAAAAGGTTATAAACCTTGCGCCGGATGATTATTATCAGATGCTTCTGTCGATTCTGGAAGCATATATACTTCCGCAGGAGGGAGAGATCTATTTCTCCGTAAAAGATCTGGAAAATATGCCGGTAGGATTTGGCAAAGAAATTGAAGAAATAGCTCTGGCAAAGGGAGGAAAACTTACTGTAGCCGGAGCGGGCAGAGATAATATTGACAATGGATTCATTCTTGCGTACGGTGGAATTGAAGAGAACTGTACGATCAGGGCAATGTTCGATGCGAAGCGGGATGAGCTTTCAGATATCGTTCACCGGCTGCTCTTTGTATGATGCGGAAAGCATCAGAAGAACCAGTAGGAATGTTCAGATATCAGGAATGTTCGGAAATGGAGGAACAACATGAGTGAACAATATACCTATGCGGTCGCAAGAATCCGTGCCCTGGAAGTATCCCTGTTCTCTGACAGTACCATCGACCAGCTGATTGCGTGCCAGAATTATGATCAGGCACTGCAGTTCTTAGAAGAGAAAGGTTGGGGAGATGCCGAAAGCAGCGGGGATGCGGAAAAGATCCTGACGAGAGAAGAAGAAAAGACATGGGAAGTAGTAAAAGAACTGTCGATCGGAATGGAACATTTCGATGTGCTTTCTTATCCGAAGCTTTTTCATAATTTAAAGGCAGCGGTCAAGGAAGTATGCACCGGAGATAAGAACCGGCATATCTATTATGAAGATGTTCGGATTCCCGGGGAAGAGATGCGTAAGATCGTAGAAGACAGAGACTTTGGAAAGCTTCCGGACAGTATGCGGATCGCAGGAGAAGAAGCATACGAGACACTTCTTCATACAGGAGACGGGCAGCTCTGTGATGTGATCATAGACCGGGCGGCACTGGATGCTATTTATCAGGCGGGAAAAGAGTCACCGGATAAGATCATACAGGATTATGCAGAATCCACAGTGGCAGTGGCGGACATCAAGATCGCTGTCCGGTCACAGAAGACCGCAAAATCAACAGACTTTATGAAACGGGCAATGGCGGAATGTGATTCCTTAAGTGTCAGCCAACTCTCGAAAGCGGCACTTAGCGGCATGGATGCCATCTGTGAATACTTAAGAGGAACGGCTTATGCAGAAGGTGCGGATGCACTGGCAGAGTCGCCGTCGGCATTTGAAAGATGGTGTGACAACCGGATCATTCAGACGATAAGCCCGGAGAAATATCATGCATTTACGATAGGACCGGTAATTGCCTACGTAATTGCAAGGCAGAATGAGATTAAAACGGTACGAATCATTTTATCCGGAAAGCAGAATGAACTGCCGGATGATTCAATCCGGGAAAGGGTAAGGGAAATGTATGTATAAGATCGCAGTAGTGGGTGATTATGACAGCATCTTCGGATTCGCAGCACTGGGCCTTGATACATTTGCCGTCCAGACCCGTGAGGAAGCCGCAGAGAAATTACATCAGCTGGCACAGGGCGGATATGGAATTATCTATATCACAGAGAAACTTGCCGCTGAGTTAACGCATGAGATAGAAAAATATCAGGAACAGGTCACACCGGCGATCATTCAGATTCCGGGTATCGCCGGAAATACAGGCGCCGGAGTTGCAGGTGTGAAGAAATCGGTAGAGCAGGCTGTCGGTTCCGATATTATATTTGGCAGCTAAAGGAGGTTGATTCGTCCGTATGAGTACAGGAACGATTAAAAAAGTAGCAGGACCGCTGGTTATTGCAGAAGGTATGCGTGACGCCAACATGTTTGACGTGGTACGTGTAAGCAGCCAGCGTTTGATCGGAGAGATCATAGAGATTCACGGAGATGAGGCATCCATCCAGGTATACGAAGAGACATCGGGACTTGGACCTGGAGAGCCGGTAGAGTCTATGGGAGTACCAATGTCAGTAGAACTTGGTCCCGGACTGATCACAAGTATATACGATGGAATCCAGAGACCACTGGATGACATTATGAAGATTTCCGGAAATAACTTAAAACGAGGCGTGGAAGTCGCATCGTTAAAGCGTGATAAGAAATGGGAATTTGTACCGGTCGCAAAAGCCGGCGATGAGGTCGAAGCAGGTGACGTACTCGGAACTGTGCAGGAGACCATCGTTGTACAGCAGAAGATCATGGTTCCTTATGGAGTAAAAGGAACGGTAAAAGAGATCAAAGCCGGAACATTTACCGTAGAAGAAGTGGTAGCAGTGATCGCTACCGAAAAAGGTGACAAAGAACTGACGATGATGCAGAGATGGCCGGTACGAAAGGGCCGTCCGTATCAGAAGAAGCTGCCGCCGGTAAAACCACTGGTAACCGGTCAGCGTGTTATCGATACATTCTTCCCGATCGCCAAAGGTGGTGTGGCAGCCGTTCCGGGACCTTTCGGAAGTGGTAAGACAGTTATCCAACACCAGCTGGCTAAGTGGGCAGAGGCTGATATCGTGGTCTATATCGGATGTGGAGAACGTGGCAATGAGATGACCGACGTTCTGAATGAATTCCCGGAACTGAAAGACCCGAAGACCGGACAGTCTCTGATGGAAAGAACCGTGCTGATCGCAAATACATCGGATATGCCGGTTGCAGCCCGTGAGGCTTCCATCTATACCGGAATCACGATCGCAGAATATTTCCGTGATATGGGATATTCTGTAGCGCTGATGGCAGATTCTACATCCCGTTGGGCAGAGGCACTTCGAGAGATGTCGGGACGTCTGGAAGAGATGCCTGGTGAGGAAGGTTACCCGGCATACTTAGGTTCCCGTCTGGCGCAGTTCTATGAAAGAGCCGGACATGTGGTATCCCTTGGTAAAGAAGGAAGAGAAGGTGCACTTTCCGTTATCGGAGCCGTATCTCCTCCGGGTGGTGATATCTCCGAACCGGTATCACAGGCAACCCTTCGTATTGTAAAGGTATTCTGGGGACTGGATTCCGCACTTGCGTATAAGAGACATTTCCCAGCCATCAACTGGCTGACCAGTTATTCGCTGTATGTTGACAATATGGCAAACTGGTTCAACGAGGAAGTGGCAGCGGACTGGATGGAAGACCGTCAGAAGATGATGACAATCCTTCAGGAAGAAGCCGAGTTAAATGAGATCGTACAGATGGTAGGTATGGATGCCCTGTCACCGACTGACCGTCTGAAGATGGAAGCGGCAAGATCCATCCGTGAGGACTTCTTACATCAGAACTCCTTCCATGAGATCGACACTTACACGCCGCTTCGTAAGCAGTATCTGATGATGAAACTGGTACTGGCATTTTATGAGAAATCTGTCGATGCACTGAATAAGGGTGCGGACATGAATGCACTGATCGCCATGCCGGTAAGAGAAAAGATCGGCCGTTATAAATATACAACAGACGCCGATATCGAAAGTGAATATAAGAATGTAGAAGAAGAACTGGACAAGGAAGTTGCGGCTGCATTCGGGAAGGAGGACTTCTAAATTATGCCAAAAGAATATAGAACCATACAGGAAGTTGCCGGACCTCTGATGCTGGTACGCGGCGTTGAAAATGTAGCTTATGATGAATTAGGTGAGATCGAACTTGCAAGCGGTGAGAAGCGCCGCTGTAAGGTTCTGGAGATCAATGGAAATGATGCACTGGTGCAGTTATTTGAAAGTGCCACAGGTATCAACTTAAGTAACAGTAAAGTACGGTTCCTCGGACGAAGCATGGAGCTTGGTGTATCGGAAGATATGCTTGGACGTGTCTTCGACGGACTGGGCCGCCCGATCGACGGAGGACCGGAGATCCTGCCGGATGAAAGACGTGACATCAACGGACTTCCTATGAATCCGGCAGCCAGAAGCTATCCGGAAGAGTTTATCCAGACCGGTGTATCTGCCATCGACGGACTGAACACATTGGTTCGTGGACAGAAGCTTCCGATCTTCTCGGCATCCGGACTTCCACATGCCAACCTGGCAGCACAGATTGCAAAGCAGGCAAAGGTACGCGGAAGCAATGAGAAATTCGCCGTAGTATTTGCCGCTATGGGTATCACATTCGAAGAGTCGAACTTCTTCGTAGAATCTTTCAAAGAGACAGGAGCTATCGACAGAACGGTATTGTTCGTCAACCTGGCAAATGACCCGGCGATCGAGCGTATTTCTACTCCTCGTATGGCGCTGACGGCAGCAGAGTATCTGGCATTCGAAAAAGATATGCACGTACTGGTAATCATGACGGACATTACCAACTACGCAGATGCACTCCGTGAAGTGTCTGCCGCACGTAAGGAAGTACCTGGACGTCGTGGATATCCTGGATATATGTACACCGACCTTGCAACCTTATATGAAAGAGCCGGAAGACAGAATGGTAAAAAGGGAAGTATCACACTGATCCCAATCCTGACCATGCCGGAAGATGACAAGACGCATCCAATCCCGGATCTTACCGGCTACATCACCGAAGGCCAGATCATCTTAAGCCGTGACTTGTACCGCAAAGGTATCAAGCCTCCGATCGATGTATTGCCATCCCTGTCCCGTCTGAAAGATAAAGGAATCGGAGAAGGTAAGACAAGAGCCGACCATGCAAATACCATGAACCAGTTATTTGCGGCATATGCGCGAGGAAAAGATGCGAAAGAATTAATGACTATCTTAGGAGAGGCAGCTCTTACTGATATTGACCTGGTATATGCGAAATTCGCAGATGCATTTGAAAAAGAATATGTATCACAGGGATACGATACCGACAGACCGATTGAAGAGACACTGGAGATCGGATGGAAGCTGTTGTCTATGCTGCCAAGATCAGAGTTGAAACGAATTGATGATAAGTTCTTGGACGAGTATTATGGTAAGCAGTAAGCCACGCGCAGATTGATCAGATATGGAATGCAGGTTAACCTGCGATTCCATATCTGGCAAGATGCATAGGGCGTCAGCCCTCAGCGAGAAGAAGCGAAGCGGATTCGAGCCGGCATGGCGTCCAATATATAAAGTATAGAAAGGAGTGATACTATGGCGTCAACCCAGGTAACCCCTACCCGTATGGAACTGACCAGAACTAAGAAGAAACTGGTCACAGCCATAAAAGGTCACAAACTTCTGAAAGATAAACGAGACGAACTGATGCGTCAGTTCCTGGATCTGGTAAAAGTGAACATGGAACTTCGGGAAAAGGTAGAAGCGGGGATTCGTTCAGCTAATAAGAACTTCGTCATAGCCAAAGCCGGCATGGATGAAGCAACCCTGAACACAGCACTGATGGCACCGAAGCAGGAAGTAGATCTGGAAGTCGGACAGAAGAATGTCATGAGTGTAGACATTCCTGTATTCGAGACAAAGACAAGAACCGCCGATGCGAATGATATTTATTCGTATGGATTTGCATTTACATCCAGTGATCTGGACGGAGCTGTAAAATCTCTTGCAGATATCCTTCCGGATATGTTAAAGCTTGCAGAGACAGAAAAAGCCTGCCAGCTTATGGCAGCTGAGATTGAGAAGACCAGAAGACGTGTCAACGCCCTGGAGCATGTGATCATTCCGGAGGCACAGAAGAATATCAAGTATATTACGATGAAACTGGACGAGAATGAACGAAGCACCCAGATCCGTCTGATGAAGGTGAAAGATATGATGCTGGAGGATGCGCATCATTACAAAGAAAAGGAGTAGGAATACTGAGAAATTCTCAGATAAAAAATCCGCAGATATAAGTTGAAAAGCTTAAATCTGTGGATTTTTTTATGTCAGAATAAGCCGGAAAAATAGTTAGAAACCCATTCTTATTGTACGCAAATTCATTGACAAACCACTACTGTGTGATACAATATAGTTAAGAACTACTATAGTATACAAGGTAGGTGGAAACATGTATGATAAATCACAATTAATGAAGGGAACTTTAGAAGGATGTATCTTGCAGATTTTATCCGAGACGGTTACATACGGATATGAGATTGTAACGACATTGACAGAGTTCGGATTTGAAGATGTAAAAGAGGGAAGTATTTATCCATTACTCGTACGATTGGAAAAGAAAGGGATGATTTCTTCAGAACTACGACCTTCGCCGCTTGGACCAAAACGAAAGTATTATTCATTAACGGCTGAAGGAGAGGCATATTTGCAGGAGTTTATTAAATGCTGGACGGAAGTACAATCATCAGTAAATAGAATTTTGAAAAAGGAGGAGTAGATTATGTTGACGAAGAAAAATAAAAGAATGGTCAGGAAGATGAAAAAATACATCAAGACATTCCCACTTACAGAAAAAGAAATTGACCAAATGATTGAAGATATCACTGGAATGGCGGAAGAAGCACAGGAGCGTAATGAAAATTTTGAAACAGTACTGGGAAAGTCGGTTCATGAATTTTGTGATGATCTGATTTATTCTGTAGGAGGAATCAGAGCACCGGGAGGACGGAAATTAATTAGAGGAACTTCGATATATTTTCAATTGTTGGGACTTTGGGGAATTGTAGGTTGTTTGATTAATGTTTGTTTTTTGGCTGGAGAACGTGTACACACATTATGGATGCTTGCAATTGCAATAGGCATCTGGTATCTGGGATATTATGGGGAAGCAAACTGTAATAATACAGAAAAAACAAAACAGTTAACAGCAGGAATTGTTATCTATATGGGTGTTAATTTGTTAATGTATTGCAATGAAATTATTATTGCAATAGATAATGGAAAAGCTTTTTTGAAAACGTCAGATTTCCCAATTTTAATTATTGGAATTATTGTTAATTTTGGTCCAGCAATTCTGTATCTGGTTGGGGCAAGAAGGAACAGACCGGCAGGAGAACAGATAAAAGTTGAGAATAGATGACAAAAGATGGGAAAACATTTTCCTTTAAAGGAATAGTATATGAAAGTATTACTGAAAATATTAAAAAAGAATGTGCGTAATAGTATTGTATGTTTTATGAGTACTATTTTAACTGCAATTATATTATTCGTGTTTCTTGGAGTTAAAGAATTGGTTCTTGGAACGATGAGTATGGAAGAAAGAGTCCGGTCACAACTGGGAATTGCAATTCAGACGTACATGTATATATTGCTGTTTATTGGTCTGATTTTGATTAGCTATACAGTAAGCAATTATAGCCGGATAAGAATCAAAGATTATGGAATGTTTATGGTATTCGGAGAAGAAAAGAAAGATATTATCCGGATGATAATTCTGGAATATGGGATTATATGTGGTATTTCGTGGCTGATTGGGTGTGTAGTGGGAACGCCTTTTGTAATTCTTCTTCAGTCTATATTCAGAAAAGAAGAGATTCAAACAGTTCAAGATCCATGCTGGTTTCTAAAGAATATTGGAAGTACATGTTTTTATATGTGTGTTATTTTGTGCATTGCAGTAATCATGAATATAATAAAAATTCAAAACAATTCACTGGCTTCGCTTTTGAATACGGAACAGAAAAGGGGGACGGTTCCGTCTGTTAAAGCAAGCGTGATAGGTGCGATTGCAGGGCTGATCTGTTTTGTGTTTGCAATTATTCTTTTTTCGAAGGTTCCTATGACATATCCACGTATAAAATATGGAGTTCTTTTTTCGCTGACCGGATTATATCTTTGGTTTACTTATTTGGGAAATGTTATATTGCGATGGGTGAAAAAGAAAGAAAAATGGTATGACAGACATATTCTTACGCTAAAAACGTTGTATCACAGATTTTCAGAAAATAAAAATATAATTTTAATTGTTTTTATTATTAATGTATTTGTATGGGTGATTGTAAATATCAATATTATAGAATACGGTAATCTTTCTTCCGAGTATTTATGGAAATATCCATATAATTATGTATGTATGACAGAAGAAAAATATACAGACGAAATTCATAAGGTTATAAAAGAACCAGATGAAAAAATAGATGAATATGCGTATATTCCGCTCATAAGCAATGATGGAGGGGAATATGTAGGTATTTCGGAGGATTCCTATAACAAACTTACAAAGAATAAGAAAGAGCATATCAAACAGGGAGAGGTAAAGGCAGTTCTGGAAAAATCAAAACAAGACGATGAAAACATGTTTCAGGATAAACATGTTTATTTAAAAACAGCAACAGGAATGCGTAAATTTGCGATAAAAAAAGAAGTGAAAGAAGTTTTATTTGTTGCTCAACAGTCGGATATTATACGAATTCTGGTTATGAATAATAGTGATTTTGATATGCTTAGATCTTTGCAGAAAAAGAATACGGTTATTATGACGCAGCAAACAGAAAAAGAGACGGCGATTGATGAGGGCAAATTAAAAGTATGTGAAAAGAAATATGAGATAATTGGTTTTTATAAAGGCTCATTGATGAAAGAAGACAGACAGGATGACCTGACAACTCTTATCTTTTACATTTGTATTGGTGCATTTTTGATTATTAGTGGAATAATGATTTTATCTATAAAAATATGGTCAGACATTTCTAATGTAAGTATGAAATATGGATTCTTGAAAAAAATAGGCATGGAGACCAAAGAAATAAAGAAAAATGTGAAAAAGGAACTTTCGCTTTCTTTATGTATCGCATTTATACTTTCGATTGTAATAAGTGGTGGTGCTTTGAGTTATATTACATGGAACGTTGATTGGCTCTTGAAAAAACAGGTATTGATAACATTTTTTGCACTGTTATTATTCCAGGCCGGGTACATTATCTTATTGAGAGAGTATGGATGGAGACTTGCTAATCAGCAAATTCAGAGTGAAAGAAGGGAAAAGATATGGAAGTGATCAGCGGAGAGAAAATTGTGAAAAGTTACGGTAAGTTTAAAGTGTTAAAGGGTATTAATTTGAATGTACAGGATGGCGAATTTGTAGGAATTATGGGAAAATCAGGAAGTGGAAAGACGACACTTTTGAAAATTCTGGGACTCATTGAATCTGTAACAGATGGGGCACTTTTATACAAGAAAGATGAAATATCAAAACTGTCAGATAAAGAACTTGCGAGAATACGAAGAGAAGAATTAGGCTTCGTATTTCAGGAATTTTATTTGATGGATAGTTTAGATGTTTTTGAAAACATTATGTTGCCTTTCTATATCAGCAAAACAGTAGATGATTCCAAAAAGGAACGAGCGAGAGTGTTAATGGATAAATTCGGAATTAGGACTTTGGAAAAAAAGATGCCGGCCGAACTGTCAGGAGGTGAAAGGCAGAGAGTTGCAATTTGCAGAGCATTAATAAATGATCCAGAGATTATTTTCGCAGATGAGCCTACAGGAAACCTGGACAGCTTTAATACCCATGAGATCATGAATCTTTTGGACCAGATCAATCAGAGGGGAACGACTGTTATTGTAGTGACCCACAGTCAGGAAATGGTAGCGGAGATGAATAAAAGAGTCATTACCATGGATCGTGGGGAAGTCGTCAGAGATGAGGGCGGGTCCGGGATTTAGAAACCGTCTGGAACCGCTGGAAAGGCATAAGAGTAAATGAGTACATTTTTATATTGCCTGAAACAGGGCGTTATTAATATATGCAGGAATATATGGTTTTCCCTGGCGTCTGTGGCAACCATTTCTGCATGTATTTTTTTATTTTGTCTGTTTTTTTCCATGGTAGCCAATGTGCAGCATGGAGCCAGGACTGCTGAAGAGACTGTAGGTATTTCTGTATTTTTTGATGAGGGAATGGAAGAAGGGAAGATACAGGCTATAGGAGAGCAGATCCGTGGTTGGAGTGAAGTGCGGGAGGCAAAGTATATATCTGCCAGTGAAGCCTGGGAATCTTTTAAAAAGGAATATTTTGAAGGAATGGAAGAACTGGCAGATGGTTTTGAGGCGGACAATCCCCTGGCTAATTCTGCCTCTTATGAGATATATTTAAAGGATATTTCAAACCAGGATATGATTGTAAAACGTCTGGAAGCCATAGAAGGTGTACGTAAGGTCCGTTATTCCAGTGCTCTGGTAGCCGGCTTTACCAGTGCAGGAAAGATGATAGGTGCTTTATCGGCAGTTATCATCGGAGTGCTTCTGGCAGTTGCAGTTTTCCTGATCAGTAATACCATTTCTGTAGCAGCTGCTTTCAGAAGACGGGAAAATGAGATCATGCGTTATATTGGTGCTACCAATTTTATGATCCGTGCTCCTTTTATTGTAGAAGGCCTGATTTTAGGCTTTTTTGGCGCATTGATCCCCCTGGCGGCTATGGCGGG
>ENA-OPSF01002650-OPSF01002650.1-human-gut-metagenome-genome-assembly--contig:-NODE-2650-length-10589-cov-3.068920_pt1 | contig 10589 bp, 9 predicted proteins | sample MGYA00241452_ERZ501896 | MGnify/ENA primary metagenome ERZ501896 (study PRJEB25962, sample SAMEA2042111) | human gut metagenome | biome: human gut; feature: human-associated habitat; material: faeces... | reverse complement strand
GCGAGGATGCGCAGTGATTCTGATAGGAATATGTCAGCTTCGCTGACCAGAATCATGGCATTGCTACCATTGGTGCCAGGCACCATTAAATTTCCTATTGCTTGATGTAACAGCCTGATTTGAAAACGTATTTGGCGTTGTGAATCTTTTTATAACCAAAAGAGAGGAAGAAACCAATTAGTGCAAGACAGATTGCAACAATAAACGCAGGTTTATAACTGTGTGTTGAGGTGTATATATTACTCATGATTGTTGGACCAAAGTAGCCCGCTATAGCGAAACCTATAAACATGATACCGTAGTTCACACTATTGTTTTGCACACCAAACTGTTCAGCAGTAAAGCCAGGGTAGATCCCCATAATTGAACCAAAACAAAGCCCTACAATTGAAATACCCAAATAGAACAGCACTTCATTTTTGTCCCCGGATAAATAAAGCAAACTTAATCCTATGATAGACAAAACAAATACAATCGATATTGCGTTGATAGCCCCTATTTTATCGGAAATGACTCCTGCCAGAATTCTTCCGGAAGTGTTCAATAACGCTAAAATCGACACGACAACAGCTGCTTCTGCAGCAGTCATTCCAATCATTTGTTGCGCTAAAGGAGATGCCTGAGACGTAATCATAAGTCCTGAAAATGCACCACAACAAAGCATAAGAATCATTACATAGAAAATCGAATCTTTCAACATTGCTTTCCAGTTTTTATCAATCGCTGCCTTTCCACCAGATACTGGCGTGGGCGGATTCCATCCATCCGGCTTGAAATCTTTCGGACATGCACTAATAAAAAATGCAGAAATACAAATTATAACAAGCATTATGCCACCAAGCAGTTTAAAGGCTGTTGTAACATTAAAATGATCAATAAGAGCATTTGCAATAATTGGAACTAACACAGAGCTTATACCATAAGAGGCTGTTGCAATTCCCCCAATGAATCCTTTCCTGTCTGGAAAAAACTTTACAGAATTTGATACGGTACAGCCATACACCATACCCACACCAAGTCCTACGCCAAGCCCGTACGTCATGGTAAGCATTCCAATACTTGTTGCAAATCCCGATAATATCATTCCTCCTCCAAAAAGAAGTCCGCCAATAAAGATTACCCATTTGGGTCCTAGTTTATCATTAATCGCACCTCCTGATATCATTGTGACTGGTCCCACAGAATTTGCAATTGTGAAAATAATTGCAAGCCCTTTCACTTTATTTCCTGTAATCATTGTCAGATATTCTGCCATAGGCGTAGCAAATACACTCCATGCATATAACGAACCGATACACAGGTTAATTAAGCAGGATGCTACCAGAATAATCCATCTTTTTTTCGTCAGATTCATAATCCTTACACCTCAAATCCATTCCACCGAGGAACACCTGTATATTCTCTTGCTGTTTCTTCACCGGAGAGAACACGGGCTGCACCTGCATTCATAGCTTCCAATTCAAATTCACCTGGATATGCATATACAGGTGCTATAAAGGAACAGGCTTCTGAGATTTGCTTTACCAGTTCCTTATTGTAAACCATTCCTCCACCCAGAAGAATGCCGTCTACCTTTCCGTGTAGAACTGTACTCATAGCACCAATATACTTAATAATCTGATAAATCATAGCATCCCATGCTCTTTTAGCAGTCTTGTCACCATCCATCGCACGATCAGATACGCTTCTGGCATCTGATGTTCCAAGCAAGCTTACAAAACCACCTGTTTTGGTACACAAAGGCTTAACATCCTTGATTGTTTTATCCTTCATATATCTCAATAATTCTGCAACTGGAACAGAACCACACCTTGTTGGAGCCATTGGACCCTCTCCACCAACAATGTCAGTGCCATCAATCATTTTACCTTTTTCATGTGCAGAAATGGATATCCCTCCGCCAATATGACAAACCACATAATTGCATTCATCATATTTCCTGCCATTATTTTCAGAATGACGAATTGCAGTCTCTTTCAAATTGAGAGCATGAAGATGTACATTTCTGTAGACACCTTTGATTCCTGTCATTCTTGCAAGTTCACAGAGTTCATCTGTATCTGGTGGATTAACAACAAACGCGGGCTTTCCATATACAGTGGCAAATTCATTTGCAAGTAAACTTCCAAGATTAGCAGGGTGCTGTACACCATTTGCGCCTCTTCTTGCATGATCGAGCAATGTTTCTCCAATCTTATAAACACCACCTTCAACAGCCATTAGTCCACCACCACGTCCAACATACGCATCCACATCTGCAAGAGAAATCTGATTTATTTCTAACAAATGATTTATAGTATCTTTTCTGTATGGAAGCTGCTCGCTGATTGTTTTATACCGAGCCAGGGCTTCTGCTTCATGGGATACATTTTCAGAAAACAAGCAAGTCTCTCCTTCAAACAAACCAATCTTTGTTGAGGTTGAACCTGGATTAATTGCAAATATTTTATATTTTTTCATATTAGTTCACTCCTTGTGCTCTTACACAGCTCATTGCAATATTGCCTACAATTTCAGAAACCGGTGCACTTCTCGAACAATCACAAACAATCTTTGCAAATCCCTGAAGCATCGGCCCATATGCATCAGCGTGTGCAAACTGCTGTACAAGCTTTACCCCTATGTTACCGACATTAAGGTCTGGCCAGATAACGATATTGGCTTTTCCGGCAACTTTGCTTTCTCTTTTCACTTTTTTAGCTGCAATCTTAGGATTGATGGCTGAATCAAACTGAAATTCACCATCTATCGCAAGGTCAGGGCGTCTTTCGTTGGCGGTTTTTACCGCTTCCACAACTTTGTCGACAAGTGGACCTTCACCGCTCCCACATGTTGAATAAGAAAGCATTGCACATCTTGGTTCCCATTCAACAAGAGAATGAACTGTATCACAGGCTGCTATTGCTATACTCGCCAGCTCATCTGCATCTGGATTTGTACAAACAGCACTATCACCGAATCCGAGAAGTGACCCTTCGCTTCCCTCATATTCTGGAATGTTAAAAATTCCAACGCTGGACACTGTACTCACACCCTCCTGAAGTCCTACAACAAGCTGACCAGCCATTATTACATCCTCCGTTGAATGAATCATTCCTGCAAATGTAACATCAACCCTTCCAATTGCCTGCATCATAAGCGTCGTATACATAGGATCTTTTGATTTGCGTTTCATTGTTTTTGCACTGTTAAGCGGATATTTTTCAGTATACTCAGTAATTAACTGTGCAAGGCCTTCTTCTTCATAAGCATCCACGACTGTAATACCATCTAAAGAAATATTATATCCTTTAGCAGCTCCTATAATATCTTCCGGCACACCAACAAGTACCGGAATGCAGATTCCTTTATCTGCACATTCTTTTGCAGCAAGTAGGATTTTTTCTTCGGTTGCTTCCGGGAATGCAACTTTCTGAGGAACCGCTTTTGCGCGCTGATAAATTTTTTCCATAATATTCATAATGTTGCTCCTTCCTTTCATCTAAAATATTTCGGCTACAGCAAAAGTAGAACAATACTCTGTATCATATGAAATAGAAATAAAGACCGCGTATTTCTTGCTTGTTTTCTGGGATAATGCTTGTTCTGTTTTACCATAAAGAAAAACACGTGGACACCCATCTAAATCGCATAATATTTCAATCTCTTCCGGTCTGAATTCTAATCCGATTTTACTGATAGATTTGTAAACAGCTTCTTTTGCTGAAAAACGTGTTGCATAGTATATTTCCAGATTATTATGATTTTTTGACTCTTTCCGTTCCTTTTCAGTATATGATCTCATAATAAATGGATCCCCATCGGAAATAGCCTGCTTTGCTATACGAGACATTAAAAATATATCTGTTCCTATTCCAAATATCACATCTGACCTCTTTTCTCTAAAAGGGCGTCAGTTACTTGAAGTCTGCCGCCCCCTTGCATTCATTAATCTTGTGTGCCGTATTTGATATCTCCGTCCTGATATTTTGGTGGAATAACAGGAATCTGCAGATAGCTCTTATATTCTCCGCCAGTGTGAATAATATGATTGCCATGATTGTCTGTATCCCATGTGAGCGGTTCAAACCATCCTTCCCTGATGTAGCATCCTGCAATTTGAATCCGTAGAGACTGACCTTTATGCCAGAAACGACTAATCGGAACAATTTCAATATCTACCGGAACGATTTCTCCGGGGCTTAACTTTTCTTCTTTTAAATGGCTCTGAATAGGCTGGAAATCTGTAGACAGATCTTCATCAAGGGAACGATGAGAAACTCTCATTTTGCCCCATGTTCCCGGATGCGGTTCACCCAGAACATCAACTGGAAGCCATTCTCCTTTAGTATCCAGTTTCTGAATATTTACGAACATATCCATATCATCATGACCATCTGCTTCTACCCACATATGCAGTTTCATGTATCCGGTGATTTCCGTATCTTCTTCAAATTTAATATCGAAATTCGCAATACCTGTATTTCCGTCATAGCTTACTGATGAAGTCGCCGCAACCGGTTCAAAAGAGAGTCTGGCATTCGCTGCATCAAGGTAAAGTTTCTTATACTCTGTACGCTTGATAGGGAATGATCTTTCTGGTCTGTTTTTCGCATAGAGGAATTCATGCGCATCCATAACTTCCAGACGAACACGTGGCGTGGATTCCCAACAGTTATGAATGTCCTTCAGATAACGCTCGAAGAACAGTTCCAGTTCTGCAAGATTCTCTCTGTTATATCCATCCGGCCACTCAAATTCTCTGTGAGCACGCATCCATTTTTTCTTGGATTTAATCTTACGGAATCCCTGAAAAGCCCCGCGAAGGTGGAAATGATTCCAGCAAGCTGTACAATAAACAGGAATTCTAATCTTTGAGAAATCAGGAATTTTATCTTCCCAGTAAGCATTCATAAGCGGTGATTTACGAGCCATGTTAACCATGTCATCAACTTTATTTTCGCTAGTAATAGAGCTTACAATAAATTCATTAAATGAAATTGCAGGAATTCCGCCCTCAAATATACTTTCCCGATAAATATCTGATGTTCCCTCCCATGGTGCAATACATGCAAGATGTGGCGGACATTCAGCCGCAATACGCCACTGTGACATTGCAACAGCCGAATTGCCTCCCATCCCAACTTTTCCGTTACACCAAGGCTGCTGTGCAACCCATTCGATGAAATCATATCCATCCCTTGCATCCTGCGTTCCAAAACAGTTGACATCCCCTTCGGAATGTCCTACACCACGAGGATCTACATTAGCAATTGCATAGTCTTTGTAGCACCAGTAAAGAGGATCTGTAGATTCAAACTTTGTAAGCTTGGATACCGTACCAGGTGCAACTCCCATAATCTGCCATTCACTCATTCCATCGCCAGGGCGTTTACCATAAAAACTCCATGAAATAATTACCGGAATATTGGTTTTATCTTTCGGTCTGTAAATATCTACATAGATTGTAACGCCATCTCTCATCTTTACTGCAACGTCCTGTTCGCAGATGATTCCCGGTGCACATTCATATGTACGGGGATTCAGTTCAGGACATACACCCATTCCCATGGAATTCATTCCAGGTCCGCCCGCATCCCGATTTTCATCTTTTGGATCCACCGGAACCTTGCCCTGACGATAAATTGTTTCCATTTCTACCCCCCTAAATGTTTCCACTTTTGTAAACAGCTTAGGTTCAGGCATCATAGTCGTCATAATATTACCTCCTTAAAATATAGTACATTTTTGTTATTCTTCACAAAGCTCTTCGATATATTCTGCTGCCATGCCCAATGTTGCTTTGCGGCGAAACTCCATGAAAGAGATTTCTACATCAAATTCATCTTCAAGAAAATTTGTCATCTGTGAAACATTACCCGATTTTGCACCAAGATCATCGATGAACCTCGTGTTTTCATCGAGTTCGTCCATCTTTTTCCCAAAAAGAACACAGCATCTTTCCATGATTTTTTTTAACGCCTCTTCTTTTACTGTCATATAATTTTTCCTCCATTTCTATTACCTATCTTGTATTTTATAGTTATATTTTATATAATTCAAATAAGTGAAACAATGTAATACAAAACAATAAATCAGTCAAAACAATCAATATATTTGTGAGCTCTCACAAAAGGAGAAGTATGGAAATACATAAGATTTTGAGCAATTTAAAAAAATATAATATAAGTACAGTTGTCGAAACTGGTGAACCTGCCTATATACAGACTCATAAGATGATAAGCCCGGGAAGCCCAGTGTTTTTTTCGGCCTGTATTTATGTAGGATACGTTTCGGAATTACCAGAAAAAATAAAAGACGGAGGCATAGCAAACGTTATTTGCATTGCTGATGCAACAATCCCACAAGGCATTTTAAACAGCGGGGCGATCAATCTTTATCTAGCCCCTCAGACAACGAATCAATTTGATCTGCTGAATCAGATTGCAGATATTCTTATTGATGAAGCCACTCTGGTTGCATCGATGAGAAAAATTCTGGACACCTTATATGCAAACAATGGTCTTCAATCGTTGGTCGATACTGCATCGGAAGTATTCGAAAATCCCTTATTTATAAACGATACGGATTTCAAAATTCTTGCAGTGACTACAGAAGCTGTATTTAAAAACCAAACATTAGAAGAAGAAAAAAATCTGGGATATATTCATCTTGCAAATATTCATGCAATGAAACGCGACGGACTTGTAAATGAAAAGATTTACCGGGGTGAAGATATCATTACTGCGGAGAGAACAGATATAGACGAATGTTGGCTTTTTAAAAGTGTAAAGCTGCACGGAATTGCAGTTGCTCAAATTGCAATTGTAGACAATTGCCGTCCATTCCGCGAATTGGACTACGAGTTATTGAACCGCTTTTCACAAATTGTTGCAATTGAAATGGAAAAAAATGATTTTTATAAAGATAATCGTGGTGTTATGTACAGTTATTTTCTGAGTGACCTTTTAAGTGGCAAGCTGAAGAATAACAAAGCTGTCGTACAGCGTCTGAATATTCTTGGGTGGAAAACATATGAGTGGTTTAAAATTCTTGTAATTACAGACAGCCATAATGAATTTTATCAGGAAAAACAGGAATATATTGTACAGCATTTACGCCAAATTGTCCCCGACTGCCGATGGACAATTTATTTGAAGAAAATAGTTGTGTTCATGAGCCGTCCCCAAAAAAAAATCTTTACCGAAAAAGAAATAGGAAACATAAAAAGTTTCCTGAAAAGCAACACACTTGTAATGGGAATCAGTCACTCCTTTACAAATCTGCAGGAAACAGAATTATATTATAAACAGGCATTTCGTGCAGTAAGTGTTGGAATTTATGTAAGACCTTCTGAAGCAATCTTCGAATATGCGGAAATGATACCATATTATGTGGCTGAGACAGTATTAAAACGAAATAATGCGAGTGAATTTTGCCCGGAAGCAATCAGTATAATTCAAAAATATGATGAGGAAAAAGGAACAAATATGGTAGAAACACTGGAAAAATATTTACTTTATGTAGGCAATCCTGTCGCAGCAGCAGAATCACTTAATATTCACCGCAACACCTTATTATATAGGATCAATAAGATTAAAGAACTTACGCATTTTAATATAGAAGATGGGAACGAAAGATTTCTAATTCAGTTGTATTTTAAACTGGTAGAATATCAAAAAGGAAGCTGGCTCAACTAGTATTTCATCCTTTAATTAACTCGACTTTTTGATAGGCAGTGTATCAATCAAGGGCCGGTTGCCTCTTGGTGTCAGGTACTATTAAGTTTTTTGCGGATGTTGAATAAACGAATGCATTTGGGAGTTCTTACGCCAGTAGAAGCATTTTGGGAGTATGATCCCCAAATACCTTATGATAATTCAGGGGCAGAGTGGCATATTTCATATCATAGTAAAGAGGACCATGAACGAATTAATAGAGTAACATTTACCATTGGTGCCAGGCATCATTAAATTTCCCGGGGCACAGTAATCGAGTAGAGAACGTGCCCTTGCCGGGCACGCAAAAAGGGATTTCTGCCCCCGGCAACTGATTGCCCGGATGGCAGAAATCCCTTTTCTTTTTATGGACGCACCCCGTTCCCACTAGAGACGGGTGTGCCGGAGGACAGTTTCTTTGCTCGGTAATATTCCTGTTTCCGGGCATACATGGACAAATCCGCTGCCTGGGTAAGCCGCTCCACAGAAAAATCCGGATGGTCACCGGCAAAGGCGCACCCGGTGGAAACGCTCAGCGTCCCCACCTTCGTCCCAGACCAGGCCGCCGCAATCCGTTGCAGCGCCGCCAGAATTTCCTGCGCCTGGGCTTGGGTCATTTGACCCAGCACCACGAACTCATCCCCACCGATGCGGAAGATTTTCCCCCGATCCCCCGCCTGATGCCCCAGAGCATCGTTGACACCCTTTAAGCCGTTGATGTCCATGAGAAAGACGGTCAGATCTGCCGGAACGGAATCCGCGTACTGCTCCAGGCACTCATGGTACGCCAACCGACTGAATACGCCAGTCAGAACATCTACGGAGCTCTTCATGTGCTGCTCCATCAGCTTTTTATCCATCCGAATCCGCTGCGCCGTATAATACTCGTAAATCCACTGGATCAGGACGCTGACAACACCAAAGAGTGCCAACCAGAGCCACCAGCGCTTGCAGCAAAAAGGCGGTGATATTTTGGTGCAGGCTTTCGCTGACATCTATGCCTTGCAGGTACAGCTCCTTGAAGATGGCCTTTCGCAGAAACAGGATGCACAGAATGCCCACCACCACCGCAGCGGCTTCTGAATAGATCAGCCGCTTGCATTGCCGGAGGACAGTCGCATAACTGCGACAATCTGTTTTTCACCGACTTCCGGGTCAGAACCCAATGGATACCGCAGCAGGAGATGATCGCCAGGACATAGGACAGCCAGTCCCGAAATATGGGATAGGAAAACAGATTCTCTAAAATCATTTGCCGCAGCATAGGGAATCCACAATATAACACAGCAAAAACGCACAGCCCATGAAGAAAGGTACTGGCAGCCGCAATCCCCGCAATGCCCAGATAGACATACCTGCGAGGCTTTCGAAAATAAAGGTCAAAGAGCCAACCGGCTCCCGCCGCAAACAGCACGCGGGCAAATGCCAGCATTATGGAGCCAAAAGGCATTCCGCTAGCAAAGGGAGAAAATATCCGGTCGAGCTGGGACAGGCTGTAGGTGCCAATCCACATGGATGTGACCGCAAAAACGCATACCACCGGCACACTCCCCTGTGCCCCCAGCATCATAGCCGCCACAATCACAAGAATGTGCTTTGATGGAATGTACCTAAGAAAACTCTGATTCAAGTCGAACGTCCGTGAGACTTGAATTATTATTCCTCCGCGTTGAAGAAATATTGATTTTAGAATGCAACTTTTTTTGTTAAAAATGCATAAATAAACCTCTTGGATTTGCATTAATTAAATACTAATCCAAGAGGTGAAAAAGATATTCTCTCGCAAGAGGCAAATTGGGGATTCTGCCTCTTGCGAGAAATCTTATCGCCGACCCCCAATCTTTAGTTAATTATAAAGAACCTCTTTTTTAATCAGCTATTTTTTCTCCTGCTACATATTTAGCATAGACTTCCCGTTCATCCGCCAAATAAATCATTCGTTCTAAACGCTGTTCCACATTCATCTCCTGTGGATGAATCAATCGTTTATCATCGAGCACTACTGCATCCATTTCATACCCTGCTTCAAAACTTCCTACTTTACCAAAAAATTCTCCGCCACCTTTTGTAGCCATATAAAATACTTCAGGCATAGTTAGTTGAGTCAATTTTTCATCTTTCAATCTCCAACGCAACTTTGACGCCTGAACTGCATACCGCATAGCTACAAACATATTTTCCGTAGATCCGGCAGCTACATCACTTCCTAATCCTACATGCATTCCTTCTTCCAAATACTGTCTAATAGGTGCCACTCCTGATGACAAATTTGTATTAGATTCCGGACAGTGTGCAATAAACACACCATTCTCCTTCATTCTTTTAATCTCTCTCTCGTCTGAATGTACGCAATGAGCCATAACCGTCTTGCTGTCTCTTCCAAACAGCCCAAACTGATCATATGCATCTCCATAAAATTCTGATTTTGGGCACAATTTCTGCACCCATGCAATCTCACCATAATTTTCTGAAAGATGCGACTGTACTGGAATCTGATATTTTACTTGAATCTCCTTCAGCTTACGCATCAGTTCATCTGTACAACTCGGTATAAATCGAGGAGTTAAAATCGGTCTTGTATGTTGATACTGTTTCTTTTGCACTTCTTCAAGCCATGAGATTGTTTCATTTACGCTTTCTTCTGTTTCTTCTCTCAGATAATCAGGTGAATTGCGATCCATGTTCACTTTACCAACCATCGTAGCAAGCCCGGCTTTTTCAAGCATATCCATCAATAAAATAGTTGAATCTTTATGAATTGTTGCAAATATGCACGCTCTTGTTGTTGCACTTTTCTTCAGATTGTCTACAAACATCTGATAAGCTTTTTGAGCATAAATTATGTCTTTATACTTTGACTCCTCTGGAAAAGTATTTGTCTCCAGCCAGTCT
>ENA-OPSF01002645-OPSF01002645.1-human-gut-metagenome-genome-assembly--contig:-NODE-2645-length-10606-cov-2.331533_pt1 | contig 10606 bp, 8 predicted proteins | sample MGYA00241452_ERZ501896 | MGnify/ENA primary metagenome ERZ501896 (study PRJEB25962, sample SAMEA2042111) | human gut metagenome | biome: human gut; feature: human-associated habitat; material: faeces... | reverse complement strand
ATTCAGAATAAAATATTTCTTTACAAAATCAGATATTCTGTTTCAGGACTTTATAAAAATTGCCACTCCGGCCGTGATAAATGACGTTGTCTGGAGCTTTGCCAATTCAGCATTTGCAGCAATTCTTGGTCATATTAGTGATGATATGGTTGCAGCAAATGCCGTTGCTGTTATGGTGGTAAATATCGGCGCTATCGCCTGCCGCGGTTTTGCCAACGCTACCACGATCATTGTCAGTCAGGAACTTGGGAAAGACCGCATCGATACAGCAAGAGAGTACGGAAAACGAATGCTTAGAATAACATTTATTGTCAGCCTGATCGGATGTGTCGTTATTCTGGCGATCCGTCCTATGATACTGGATTTCTACCGGGATAAATTAACAGAGACGGCTATTTATTATCTTGGCATTTTTATCATTATGACAACCTGGCGTTTTGTGGGCGAAGGTATTAATACCTGTCTTATATGCGGCTGCTTCAGGGGTGGCGGTGATACCAGATTTGGAATGATCGTAGATACTATATTTATGTGGCTTGTTGCAGTCCCACTTACTTTTCTTGCTGCATATGTTTTTAAACTGCCGCCTGTCTGGGTATACTTTGTCATGACACTGGACGAGTTCGAAAAAATGCCTGTGGTATTCATTCACTATTTCAGAAATAAATGGCTTACGAACATTACCAGAGATTTTGAGTGATTGCAGTTACCGTAAAGTTTTCTAAACAAGTTGATAAAAAACAAGACTGTCAGATTAAAGTTTCGGTAAATAAGGGGTAACATCATACTCCTGAATGAATTTTACAAATTTAGTTAACTGATCCGGTACAAAAACACCCTTTTTCCAGATGATACCAAATTTACTGGTGATTTCCGGGGATACCGGGATCACAACAAAATCACGGGGATTGGTAGCGAGAGAGGAATACAAAAAAGCACCGCATTTACCACCCCGGACAAAATTAAGGACAGTAACGAGCTGGCTGCAGTACATGTGGACATTTGGTGTGATCCCGGCACTGCGCAGACGGGTGATGACTGTCTGGGTTTGAACAGAGTCCGTATTGAATAAGATAATGGGCTCATCTTTTAACATATCCATTGTAATTTCTTTTTCACCGGCATACCGGTGCGTCTTGGAAACACAGTAGACATATCTGTCTTCCATCATGACATAACTGTTATATTTATCCAGATTATAAAAATCCATATTTGCCATGGCGATATCTAACTGTTCATTGTCGACTAAAGTACGGGCGCGGAGGGAGCCATATTCTAAAAGCTGAATGGGTATATTATACTGTTCCTGAAACTGGTCGGTCACCCGCGGAAAAAATACCGTGCTGATCATAGGAGGAATACCGATCCGCAGCGGGTGCCGCTTTTTTTCAATATTTGAAAAGTCGGTGTACAGTTCCTGCGTCTGTTTTAGAATAAATTCTGCTTTCTGATAAAAAGCCGCACCGTCTTTGGTGAGGGAAATTCTGTTCTTTCCATGGTTAAAAAGTTTCAGATGAAATTCTTTTTCCAGATCCCGGATCGAAGTGGAGATCGTAGGCTGGGAAACATAGAGCGCGTCAGCCGCGCGGGTAATACTATGGTAGCGGCATACCATACAAAAGTATTCTAATTGTGTCAGTGTCATAGAATCCTCCGTCATTGTACAGAAAAATTATACTATAGTTTCAGTATAGGAAAAAACTATGCTGACGTCAAGTATATGAAATGTACATTATACTGAAAATGCGATATGCTGTGTTTACAAAAGGAAAACGACAAGGCCATGTCACTTTTTAACATGATAAAAAAGAGAAAAAAGGAGGTTTTCTATGAGCCCGACAGTAATTACATTAATATTTCTGGCATTTGCCATTATCATGTTTGTTACAGAGAAGATTCCACTCGGTCTGACATCCATGATTGTCTGCATTGGTCTTGTGATTACCGGTGTGTTGAGCGTAAGTGATGCTTTCAATGGATTTATCAACAGTAACGTGATTCTGTTTGTTGCCATGTTCATTGTAGGCGGGGCATTGTTTGAAACCGGTATGGCAAATGAGATTGGAAGTCTGGTAACAAAATTTGCAAAAACGGAACGCAGTCTGATTATCGCAATCATGGTGATTGTGGCAGTTATGAGCGGATTTCTTTCCAATACCGGTACGGCAGCAGTTCTTATTCCGGTTGTAATTGGAATTGCAGCGAAGTCAGGGTATAAGCGGTCAAGACTTTTAATGCCGTTAGTATTTGCAGCAGCAATGGGAGGAAATCTTTCACTGATTGGTGCACCCGGCAATATGATTGCACAATCTGCACTTGAACCGTTGGGATTGAAATTTGGATTTTTCGAGTATGCGATTGTCGGTTTGCCGATTCTGATCGTTGGTATTCTATTTTATGCTACGATCGGATTTAAAATTTTACCGCATCATGACACGACGGATGCAGATGATTCTATTTTTGATGAGTCACAGGATTTTAGCAATGTTCCAAAGTGGAAAAAAGTATTATCGCTGGTGATTCTGATTGCCACCCTGATAGGGATGATTTTTGAAGAACAGATTGGTGTAAAACTTTGTATCACAGGCTGCGTAGGAGCAATTTTATTAATCCTCACCGGTGTCATTTCTGAAAAGAATGCTTTAAAATCCATTGATTTAAAAACTATTTTCCTGTTTGGAGGTACGCTTTCTCTGGCAAAGGCACTCGAGGTTACTGGAGCAGGAGAACTGATTGCAGATAAGGTGGTTGGAGCATTGGGTGAAAATCCTTCTCCGGTACTATTCACTTTTGTGGTGTTTATTCTGTGCTGTATCATGACAAACTTTATGTCAAATACAGCTACTACAGCCCTGATGGCACCGATTTGTATATCCATTGCCCAGGGAATGGGTGCAGATCCAAGAGCAGTTCTGATGGCATGTGTCATAGGAGGTTCCTGTGCCTACGCTACTCCAATCGGAATGCCTGCCAATACGATGGTAGTCGGAGCCGGCAACTATAAATTTATGGATTATGTAAAAGCCGGAATGCCGTTGATCGTCATTGCAACCGTGATCAGCATGATTATTTTACCAATAGCATTTCCATTTTATCCGTAGGATAAAAATTCACTTTTAAATTATATTATTAAAAAATCTGGAGGAAAAAAATATGTCAAATGAAGTACAAGTAAAGAAACTGACTGATATTATGGCGCAGTTCGTAGGATTTACAGCAAAGAAGCTGCCGGATGATGTTATCGCAAAACTGCAGGAACTGAGAGACAAAGAGGATTCTCCTATGACGAATGTCATCTACGATACCATGTTCCGCAACCAGGAACTGGCATTGAAATTAAACCGTCCTTCCTGTCAGGATACCGGTGTATTACAGTTCTGGGTAAAATGTGGAACAAAATTCCCACTGATTGATAATCTGGAAGCATTACTGAAGGATGCAGTGATTCAGGCTACGGTTGCAACACCGCTTCGCCACAATTCCGTAGAAACTTTTGATGAGTATAATACAGGTAAAAATGTAGGAAAAGGAACCCCTACTGTATGGTGGGACATTGTTCCGAATTCCGATAAATGTGAAATCTATACTTACATGGCAGGTGGAGGCTGTACGCTTCCTGGCAATGCCACGGTTTTAATGCCGGGCGAAGGCTATGAGGGAGTGACCAAGTTTGTATTAGATCGTATGACAACTTATGGATTGAATGCATGTCCTCCACTTTTGGTTGGTGTCGGCGTTGGTACTTCCGTAGAAACAGCAGCATTAAATTCGAAAAAGGCACTGATGCGTCCGGTAGGTTCTCACAATGACAATGCTAACGCTGCTAAGATGGAGAAATTGTTGGAAGACGGTATTAATGCCATTGGTCTTGGACCGCAGGGTATGGGTGGCAATTATTCTGTCATGGGAGTTAACATTGAGAATACCGCACGCCATCCATCTGCGATTGGTGTGGCAGTAAATGTAGGCTGCTGGAGCCACAGAAGAGGACATATTGTATTTGATAAGGACTTAAACTTTACGGTAGATACCCATACCGGTTTTGAATATAAGGAAGAGAACTAATTCAGAAGGGAGAGAATAATTATGGCAGTAGAAATAAAAGATGGTAAGAAAATTCTGGTAACACCTGTATCGGCAGAGGATTTAAAGGATATTCATATTGGAGATATTGTATACCTGACAGGAGATATTACAACCTGTCGTGATGTGGCACACCGTCGTGTTGTAGAAGAGGGAAGAGAGATTCCTGTGGATGTCAGAGATGCTGCAATCCTGCATGCCGGCCCGATTATCCGCCCCTTGGGAGATGACAAATACGAGATGGTATCCGTAGGCCCTACGACATCTATGAGAATGGAAAAGTTTGAGTATGAATTTGTAGAGACCACAGGCGTCCGTGTCATTGTAGGCAAGGGCGGCATGAAGGAAAATACCGAGAGAGCCTGCAAGGACTTTGGTGCAATCCATTGTGTATTTCCTGCAGGAAATGCAGTCGTGGCGGCAGTAGAAGTGGAAGAAATCGTGGAGGCACAGTGGAAAGATCTGGGAATGCCTGAGACTTTGTGGCATTGCCATGTAAAAGAATTTGGACCACTGATCGTATCCATTGATTCTTATGGAAGAAACTACTTTGAAGAGAAGAAAGTGGAATATAATAAAAAGAAAGATGAGCAGGTCGAAATCATCAGCAAACAGGTCGGGTTCATTAAATAAAATCCGAACATAGTAAATATGTGTAGAAAAATAAAAGACCTTCTGTGGAAAAAGCTGGATTCATCAAAGGATGAAACAGGCTTCTGCAGAAGGTCTTTTTAATACCATAAGCAATGCTGATCATATATCACGGGTTGGACCAATGCGTATTGTGAAGAAAAAATAATTGACATAGCAGAAGTATTACCCTATAATCGTTCTAAAAAGAACAATAAGGAGGCGCAGATGTATTTCTGGGACAAGCATAAGACGATTACAAACTATTATGAATTACTTTCTGGCGAGGTGTGCGATCAATATGAGTTAACACAGATGGAATACGATATAATTATGTTTTTACATAATAATCCACATCATAATACTGCAGCGGAAATAGTAAGGATCAGAAAATCAACGAAATCACATGTTTCTTCTTCATTGAAAAAATTGGAAAACAAAGGTCTTATAAAAAGAAAACAAAGTAAAGATAATAAAAAACATATTGAAATTGTCCTTCTGGATGATGCGGCACTTATCGTGGACGCAGGATTAAACGCACAAAAACAGTTTGCACAGAATGTTTTAAGAGGGCTGACAGAAGAAGAAAAGCATGTGTGTATGAATGTATTTGACAAAATTTGTAACAATGCGGAAGAACTATTAAGAGGAGAGAGCAAGTGAAAAAGAGTAATTATAAACCACAGATTCCGGATTTGATGGAAGCAGTCTTTGATGCAGTGTATCTGACTTTTGATCTGGCAGCAGCAGTCTTATTTTTTTTATTCTCAAAAGGAAATATCCTGTATGTACTATATGGAATACTGACATTGACACTTTGTGGAGGGGATGCTTTTCATCTGGTGCCAAGAATTATAAGGGCTGTACGTGGAACCAATGATAAAATAAAGAGACAGCTTGGAATTGGATTGCAGGTATCGTCTATCACAATGACGATGTTTTATATTCTTTTAATGTATATATGGAAATATACATTCCCGGAATTAAAAATACCAGTAGTCATTGAGGTTGTTATATGGATATCAGCGGTTATCAGAATTGTGATCTGTATGTTTCCGCAGAATAACTGGTGTACAGATGAAGGAAATATGAAATTATCTGTCATAAGAAATGCGGTCTTTGCTGTTACCGGTATAGGTGTAATGATCTTATATCTGATTTCCGGAAATACATATGGATATCATATGACGAGGATGGCTGCAGCCATCATTATTTCTTTTGGATGTTATCTTCCGGTAACACTGTTCAGTAAAACAAAACCGCAGGTCGGATTATTAATGATACCAAAGACCTGCGCATATATGTGGATCATTGTAATGGGGCTTCAGCTTATGTTTTAAGAGCAGTAATATCTGCAGAAAGGCAGGAAATTATAGTGAATGTAGAAAGATTTGTAAAACTAATGACAGGACATTTTGATAACAAAGAACAATTTACAGAAATGAAAGAAGATGGGAAAATATTTCCATATGCACAGCATGTGAATACCGTCTGTAACGATAAAATAAAAAATCTGAAAAGTTTACACCAGCTATATATCAGGAAAAGGATGGTGTCTGGGAAGGGGGCAGTGTGAGCCAATTTACCCCGGTTATGGTATTCAGGCTGTGGGAGAAGTTTTCAGACACTTGTCTGGAGGTATCCGAAAGTATGGAAGTCCATGGAAAGAGAACATTTGGATATGATGATGGTGTTTTCACGAGATTACAGGACTTTTTGCTGAAATTTATGGTACAATATCTGTGAAATTTGCCAGAGCAGAGTCTCTGGGAAAAGGGAGAAATATGATAATGTCAAAAGATGAATATTTAATCACAGATGAGCCCCTTAAAGCACTGACAATATTTGCAATGCCGATGATTCTCGGCAGTTTTTTTCAACAAGTGTATAATATGGCTGATTCCATCATTGTTGGTCAGTTTGTCGGTTCCTCTGCACTTGCAGCTGTCGGTGCCTGTGCTGCACTAACGAATGTATTTATTTGTGTGGCATTAGGTGCCGGTGTCGGTGCCGGTGTGCTCGTAAGCCGCTATTTTGGTGCCGGAGATTATGGTAAAATGAAAACAATTGTGTCAACATCGTTGGTCAGTTTTCTGATTTTAAGCCTGCTTCTGGGTGGCTTTGGTTTTTGTTTTTCACATTCAATGATGAATTTATTACAGACACCAACTGATATACTGGAAGAAGCAGTACAGTATCTCCGCATTTATTTCGCAGGATTTCCATTTCTGTTTATGTATAATATTTTTTCAACGATGTTTAACTCAATTGGAGAATCAAAAATACCATTGGGTCTTTTGATATTTTCTTCTATTTTAAATATTCTTATGGATCTTTGGATGGTGGCAGGACTTGGTCTCGGTGTGTTCGGGGCAGCTCTTGCAACCCTTATTGCACAGGGGATTTCTGCGGTATTTTCATTTCTGATTTTCTTTTGCCGGATGCGTCAATATAAGAGTCAATTTCAGTGGTTTGATGGTCAGGAATTACATTTGATGCTCAAAATTGCTGTACCGTCGATTCTCCAGCAGTCCACAGTGTCAATTGGTATGATGATCGTACAGGCAGTTGTAAATCCATTTGGTACACAGGCACTCGCAGGTTATGCGGCAACAATGAGAGTAGAGAATGTTTTTTCGTTGATATTTGTGTCCATCGGCAATGCGGTTTCACCGTATGTCTCACAGAATCTTGGTGCAAAGAAAATTAACCGCATCAAAAAAGGATATCACGCTGCGCTGGTATTAGACCTGTGTTTCGCAATTCTTGCATTTGTAGTTATTGAAACCATGTACACACAGATTTCTTCATTATTCCTGGGTAAAGATGGAACTGACTTAGCATATCAGGTGTCCGGGGATTATATGAGATGGCTTGGCTGTTTTTTCATCTTCATGGGTATTAAGATGGCAACAGATGGAGTTCTGCGTGGACTTGGGATTATGCGCCCATTTCTCATTGCCAATATAGTTAACCTTGCGATCCGCCTGTTTGTTGCCATGATTTTTGCACCATGTTTTGGCATTGCATTTGTCTGGCTTGCTGTACCTGCCGGCTGGTTTGCAAATTTTCTGATTTCTTATATGGCACTTAGGAAATCATGGCCGGTTTCAACAGTCTGTAACAGTGTTGCGAACAGATAAGTGATGGGATGTAAATATTTTATAATGGATGTTTTCAGGCTTGTTTTAATGTGTTAAAATATAGAGTATAAATCCATGCATGATAGTGCAAAAAGCGGGAGGTTCTGTTATGGCAAAAGACGATTCATTAAAGAAACCAAAGAAGATAGATGTCAATCGTATTATGATTTTTATATCATCGATATTGATACCATTTTTGTGGATTGATCTGTATTTAGTTTTGAAAAATGCATCAAAAATGATGGTTGTTGGTATTATTGCAGCGCTTATTTTAGTGTGGACAGGTTTGCTTGTCACATATATCCATAGGATGAAAAATGAGGAAAAAGCCCATTCGGATGAACAGGTAGAAGAACTGCTGCGTACAGGAAAAGCCAATTATCTGATGCAGAAAAAGTTAGCGGAAAAGATAGATAATATCGGAGAAAAAGATGCAGTTCCAGCGGATGAGATCATTACGGCACAGAAGGCAATTGCAAAGCTGATGCTTGCACGAAACAAAGAAAATACAGATGCTCTTATGCATTCGAATGAGCAGGTGATTGAAAAAACGTTGGAAGTAGAAGAAAAGCTTTCTGAAAACAGTCAGCAGATCATGGACATGCAGAAAAACCAGATGGATGAAAAATTACAGGAATTGATGCAAAGTCAGAAATTAGTTCTTGATAATTTAAATGATGTCAAAGAATCACTGCAGAGTGACATGCAGGATGTTTTGTCAAATATGATTCATGACACATTGGAGAAAGAACTTGCATCTGCCATAGAGCAGATACATACTTATGTGAAAGAGGCGGCAAGTCAGGCTGTTGATTCCGTAAAGGAGAATCCTGCTGCGGAAGTGCCGGTTATGGCAGCTGTTTCCCCGGCAATGGATGAAGAATTACCGGATCCAGGAATGCCGGCAGAAAGTGAAGAATTACCGGATCATGGAATGCCGACAGAAGATGAAGAGTTGCCGGATCATGGAATGCCGACAGAAAGTGAAGAGTTGCCGGATTCAGGAATGCCGACAGAAGATGAAGAGCTGCCGGATCTTGGAGTGCCGACAGAAGATGAAGAGTTGCCGGATCTGGGAATGCCGGCAATGGATGAAGATCTGTCTAATATGGAACTGCCAACATTGGGAGAAGAATTATCAGAAACAGAACTCCCGGATTTAACTGACGGCGGAGATCTGGATGAGGAACCGGTAATCGGCGAAATGCCATTAATGGATGAAGAAGAACCGGAAGCAGCCGATACATCCCTGATAGATGAGGAACCGTCAATTGGAGAGATGCCGTTAATGGAAGAGGAAGAACCTGCGGCGGTTGATACATCCTTAATGGAGGAAGAACCGTCAATCGGCGAGATGCCGGTTTTTGATGATTTGAACGATGCTGCATCAGCCGTGGAGGAGGTGCAGGCAGAACCGGTAGAAGAAGTGGAAGCGGAAGAAGTTCCGATTACGGAGGAAGCAACAGTAGAGCCGGATACGGATGCAGTAACTTTGACAGAAGAAATTCCGGTATCTGCGGATGAGTCAGTGATTGAAGAAGTAAAAATTCCGGAAGAGACAACCGTTACGGAAGAAATCCCGGTATCTGCAGATGAGTCAGTCATCGAAGAAGTACCGGCACAGGAAGCGTCTTCATCCATGGCAGATATGAGCAATCCAAATAAGATCATGACACCGGATGAAATTGCAGCGTTGATCGCAAATTTATAGAAATGCATCTTAAGTAAAACGCAATTAAAGATGTATTTGAAAGGGCGTGTGAAAAAATGATTCTTACTTTTTCACACGCCCTTTTTGGCATTTGGTCATCAAAGCTCTGCGGTAATGCGCACGATCTCTTTGATCACAGCTACAGCAGTTTCCATTCCTTCCACACTGATGTGTTCGAATGGACCGTGGAAACCGTAACCGCCTGTGCCAAGATTCGGGCACGGAAGTCCCATAAAGCTTAAACGCGCACCGTCGGTACCGCCGCGTACCGGACGTGAGATTGGTTCAAGACCAACAGAAGAAATAGCTTTCTTTGCGATATCCACAACATAAGTATTTTTCTCAATGATTTCCAACATATTTGCGTAGGAATCGTGGATAGTCAGTGTAACAGTTCCGACACCGTATTTTTGGTTCATGGAATCTGCGATTTCCTGCATTTTTTTCTGACGTGTTTCAAACATCACTTTATCGTGATCACGAATGATGTAGGAAAGAGTTGCTGCGGCAACGTCGCCGGACATATCGGTCAGATGATAGAAACCTTCTCTTCCCTCGGTGTGGGCAGGCGTTTCCATTGGAGGAAGCTGAGACTGGATCTCACATGCAACGAGAGCGGCATTGACCATGATATCTTTCGCCTCACCAGGGTGGACATTCACGCCTTTGACAGCGAAAACTGCGCTTGCGGCATTAAAGTTTTCATAGGCAACTTCACCCTCGTAATCGCCATCTACCGTGTAAGCAAAATCTGCTTTAAAGTAGTCAAGATCAAACAGATCCGCACCACGTCCGACTTCTTCGTCCGGTGTAAACCCGATCCAGATATCGCCGTGTGGAATGTCAGAGGAGATGAGCTGTTCAGCAGCAGTCATGATCTCAGCAACGCCTGCCTTATCGTCTGCACCAAGCAGAGTTGTGCCGTCTGTCGTGATCAGGGTTCTGCCCTTTAAAGTTTTCAATTCCGGAAAATCAGATGTTTTTAAAACGTCACCGGTTCCTTTTAAAATAACATCCTCACCGTTGTAATCCGGAATGA
>ENA-OPSF01002623-OPSF01002623.1-human-gut-metagenome-genome-assembly--contig:-NODE-2623-length-10713-cov-29.876149_pt1 | contig 10713 bp, 7 predicted proteins | sample MGYA00241452_ERZ501896 | MGnify/ENA primary metagenome ERZ501896 (study PRJEB25962, sample SAMEA2042111) | human gut metagenome | biome: human gut; feature: human-associated habitat; material: faeces... | reverse complement strand
AAGTTAAAATAAGCCCATTTTTATTTATTTTCCACCATTTTACCTACATACGCAAATCACTGTATTATAGCGTATTTTAGCAAATTTTCTCTCCAAATAATTTGCATCGTTTTCCGATAATCTCTATTTTTGTATGCAAATCGTATGCACATATATTTGCATACAGACCAAGTAAAGAACCATCAAAAACGGCAGATTATGTACAAGTATTCAAAGGACGGAATTTCGGTGCTGTCGGTACTGGACGCACGCAGGGCGAAGAAAAGCGGCTTGTTCCCCGTGAAGATACAAGTCATACACAACCGCAGGCAGAAATACTATTCCACGGGGCAGGAGCTGTCAAAGGAGGATTGGGCGAACCTTGCGGAAAGCAAGAGCCGCAGGCTCACGGAGGCACGCTCGAACATAGAGAACAGCTTCTCAATCATCAAGGGGCAGGTGGAGGCACTCGCCGAACGTGGAGATTTCGCGTTTGACCTTTTGAGTGTCCGGCTGGGCAGATGCTCCACCGCGACAGTGAACGCCGCGATAAAGGCGAAGACGGAAGAGTTGAAACATAACGGGCAGGCGGGTACGTACCGCAGCTATCATGCACTGCTGACGGCGGTGGAGGAGTTTGCAGGGAAAGACATTCCGTTTTCTGCCGTCACGGTGGACTGGCTGAACCGCTGCGGAAGATTCTGGACGGGCCAAAAGAAAAGCAAGTCCACGCTCAGCGTCTATTTCAAGATGCTCAAGGCGATAATGAACCGGGCAAAGGCGGACGGCATAATAAAGGAGGCGCACTTCCCGTTCGGCAGGAACAGGTTCGAGATACCCTCAGCCGAGGGCAGGAAGCTGGCACTCACGCTGGAACAGATAAAGAGGCTCGTCACCTATACCGACGGGAGGGAGGAAACCGAGCTTTACCGGGACATGTGGTTCTTCTCCTACCTCTGCAACGGCATCAACTTCCGGGACATGCTCTATCTTACTTACGGGAACATCGTGGGCGGTGAAATCTGTTTTGTCAGGGCAAAGACGATGAACACTTCCAAGCAAGTGCGTACCATACGTGCGGTGCTCACTCCCGAGATGCGGAAAATCATGGACCGCTGGGGCAACCCCGATGACGGAAACCCCGGCACGCTCATCTTCAAGTTCGCCACGGGGAAGGAAGACGGCTTCGCCACCAAGCACCTTGTCGATACGGTCATACAGAAATGCAACAAGGTATTGGGCAGGATAGCCGAGGCGGTGGGGCTGCCCCCCGTGACCACGTATTCGGCCCGGCACTCGTTCGCCACCGTGCTCAAGCGCAGCGGGACGAACATCTCCTACATATCCGAAAGTCTGGGGCACTCCAACCTTGCCATAACGGAGAACTACCTTGCCAGTTTCGAGCGGGACGAACGGATGAAGAACGCGCAGTTACTTACCAAATTCGACTGACCATGCCAAGAAAGAAGACCAGAGAGATAAAGATACGGCACCTCAAATGTTTCGGTGCCATATGGGAGGAGCTTTCCGGACATCCCGGGCTTGCCGGATATGAGATAACGGAGGCCGTGATACGCGTGCAGGAGCGGGTACGGCCCACCATAAACAATGTGGAGGCGGTCATCGAACGCATAAGGTTCAGCCACGCCACCCGCAAGTACAGGTATCCCGCCATCCTCGGCAGGGAGATGATAGGCCAGAGCGTACTGGCAAAAATGGCGGGCGTGAGCCGCCAGACCATAGCCCGGTGGGAGGAGCTGGGCTTCATATCGCGCTCCGACATCGGGATACCGGGAGAGAAATATTTCGTAATAGAAGAAGTCATTTCCCAACTCGGAAAGTTAAAGGGTGTGAAATAATAGTACATTCCGAATCACTTGACATATGTGTGCAAAACGGTGCCATTGGAGGATTATGTCCGCCTATTGCACCGTTTCTCTTTTTACCCGCCCCACGCAGTGTCACCCAAAGTCATGAAACGTCCATAAAAGTCATATCCGTGTTAAGTTATTTGCGGTTTGATATTCGCTTTCCTTTATTCTTCCTTTGCGCCACAACCGGTTGGAACGGCTGTGACGACAGCCATAGTAAAACACCCAAAAAGAAAGGAAGGACATGAACCAGATTATTCTTACCACGCCCGAGGAACTCCGGGCAATCGTGAGCGAGAGCGTCTCGCAGACACTGGCGGGGCTGACCCTGCCGAAAAACGAACCCGACAACCTCACGCCGGATGCGGCTGTGGGGGTGCTCGAACAGCACGGGTTCCTGATTTCAAAGGCCCGCCTCTACAAGCTGACCGCCAAGGGGGATGTGCCGTTCCGCAAGTACGGGAACAAGCTGCTGTTCTCCCGCAGGGAGCTGCTGTCATGGGCTGAAAGCCTCGCAAGACGTGTGAACGACAAGGGCGAAGCGGCACTCGCCATCGCCAGAAGCGCAAATCGAAAACTCCGCAGCCATGGAAAGTAACGAGCGTATAGAAGAAGTGACCCGTGAGAACGCCATCATCATCTGGCAGGCCTCACGGCTGAGCATCGGCATGAAATGTGAGAAGGCCCCCGAGATACTGAAGGCGAACGGCACTGTCGTCGGCACACTGGGCAATTTCAGCGCGTCCATCGGCAAGGCGAAAAGCAAGAAGACGTTCAACGTCTCCGCCATCGTCGCGGCGGCGTTGAAGAACGGCACGGTACTGCTGTACTCGGCGGAACTGCCCAAGGACAAGCGGAAAATCCTCTATGTCGATACCGAACAAAGCCCCTATCATTGTCTCAAGGTGATGGAACGCATCCTGCGCATGGCGGGACTGCCGACCGACCGGGACAGCGAGCACCTCGAATTTCTCGCCCTTCGCAAGTACACCCCGAAAGAACGCATCGCAGCTGTGGAGCAGGCCATCTACAACACCCCGGAACTGGGGCTTGTCGTGATAGACGGCATCCGCGACATGGTGTACGACATCAACAGCCCCGGCGAATCCACACGCATCATCTCCAAGCTGATGCAGTGGACGGACGACCGCCAGATACACATCCACACGATACTGCACCAGAACAAGGGCGACGAGAACGCAAGAGGGCATATCGGCACGGAGCTGAACAACAAGGCCGAGACGGTGCTGCTGGTGGAGAAGGACAAGAACAACAGCGACATCAGCCGGGTGTCGGCCATGCACATCCGGGCGATGGACTTCGAGCCGTTCGCCTTCCGCATCAATGACAGGGCACTTCCCGAACTGGTGGAGAACTATGCCCCGCAGGAGAGGAAGGCCGGAAGACCGCAGCAGGAGCCGTTTGACGCGTACAGGCACATCACGGAGCAACAGCACCGCATCGCTCTGGAGGCGGCATTCGCACTGAAAAGCGAATACGGCTACAAGGAACTGGAGGACGCGCTGATAAATGCCTATGCCGCCGTCGGCGTGAAGCTGAACCACCACAAGGCGGTATCACTCATCACCACGCTACGGAGCAAGCGGATGATAGTGCAGGAGAACGGCAGGAAATACACCTTCATGCCCGATTTCCATTATTAACCCGGCTGCGGAAAAACGCTTCACTTTATTCACGGTGCCTATATATAAGGGAAAAGCGAAGCGGTACGCGGACATCACGCAACCGCTTCACTTAATACCCGTATCCTATATATACGAGCATTTAAGTGAAGCCATGTATATGCCGTACCTTATATAAGAAGGTGCGGGCGAAAAAACAAAAACAGTCATTCATTCAAACACTTACACGTATGGACATTCAGACAGCGAAACAAATCAGCATAGCCGAATACCTGCACAGTCTGGGGTACTCACCCGTAAGACGGCAGGGCGACAACCTATGGTACAAGTCACCGCTGAGGGAGGAAACCGAGGCCTCGTTCAAGGTGAACACCGAACGTAATCTCTGGTACGACTTTGCCACCGGGAAAGGCGGCAACATCATCGCACTGGCGGCGGAACTCTACGCATCCGACCATGTGCCCTACCTTCTGGAAATGATAGCAAGGCAGGCACCGCACGTGCGCCCCGTCTCCTTCTCTTTTGGCGGGCAGACATTATCACAACCAAGCTTCCGGCAGTTGGAAGTAATGCCGCTTTCTTCCCCCGCCTTATTCTCCTATCTGCGGGAAAGGGGGATAAATACGGAACTGGCAAAAAGAGAATGCAGGGAGGTGCACTATCTGACCGACGGCAAACCCTACTTTGCCGTCGGTTTTCCCAACCGTTCGGGAGGCTACGAGATACGCAACAAGTTCTTCAAGGGATGCATAGCCCCGAAAGACATCACCCACATACGGCAAACGGAACCGGGGGAAACCTGCTGCCTCTTCGAAGGTTTCATGGACTACCTCTCCTTCCTCACGCTGCGGCAGGAGAGGCATCCCGACCGCCCCGCCCTTAACGGACAGGACTATATCGTGCTGAACTCGGTTTCCAACCTTTCCAAAGCCCTGCGGCCGCTGGGGGATTATGAGCGGATACACTGCTTCCTTGACAACGACCGCGCCGGGTTGGAAGCCCTGCGCGAAATCCAAAGAGAGTACGGTTCGCGTGTCCGCGACGCATCACCTGTGTACAGCGGGTACAAGGACCTGAACGACTACCTGAACGGAAAAAAGTTGTCACAGCAGGTGAACCCGGTACAGCAGGCAAAGCAAGTACAGTGGGTGCAGCAGCCGGGCAAGAAAAAGGGGAAGGGCATCGGAATGTAACCCACGCATCCCGCAGGCTTTTTGCACAGTGAAAAGCCATAGCTCAATAGGGCGTTTTCTTCACGCAGCGCAAGCGCAGCTAAAAACGCCCTATTGAGGCGAGGGGCCGGCCCCTCTGCACACCCCGTTCGCCGTGAGGCATATCCGCACGGCAGGCGGAATTGTCAAACCTAAAAAGACTTTACAATGGGATATTTCTCACTCGATTTCAGAAAAGCGAAGGGGGCATCCGACAGCCGGATGTCCGACCATATCGAGCGCAGGGTGATAGCGCCGAACGTCGACCCCATGCGCACGCACCTGAACCGCGAGCTCGTCCGGATGCCCGAAGGCATCAGGGAGCGTGACGATGCGATTGCCGCCCGCATCAGCAGTGCGGGCATCAGGAGGAAAATCACCCACGACCAGGTACGCGCCATCCGTGTCATGCTCTCAGGAACACATGAGGACATGATGGAAATAGAGAAAGCCGGAAAACTGGACGACTGGTGCCGGGACAGCATGGACTGGCTGTACAGGACCTTCGGGCGGGAGAACGTGGTCTCGGCGGTGCTGCACATGGACGAGCACACGCCGCACATACACGCCACACTTGTACCGATAGTGACGGGAGAGCGCAGGAAGGCGGGACAGAAGAAACCGAAGGAGGGAGGACGAACCTACCGCAAGAAGGCGAATACCGCCAGATTGTGTGCCGACGACGTGCTGAACCGCACCAGACTGCTTGCCTACCACGACGACTATGCCAAGGTCATGGTGAAATACGACCTGCAACGCGGGGTAAGAGGTTCGGAAGCCCGGCATGTCTCCACCGCCCAGTATTACCGCGATTTGAGGCGGCAGACGGGTGAACTGGAAGCGAACGTGCGACAACTCCAAGCCGAGCAGGAAGAGGCGGAAAAACGGCTGGAAACGGCCAGAAAGGAAATCAACACGCAAAAGCTGGAGGCGGTCAAGGTGGAGGCAAAGACCGCCATCATAGCAAAGGTGGGTTCTCTTTTGGGCAGTGGAAAAATCAAGGAGCTGGAGGCGGACAACCGCAGCCTTCAGAACGAGATAGCCGCCCGCGAGGAGAGCATAGAGGACTTGCAGGCCAGTCTGCAACGGCAGCGGGCACAGTACGGCAGGGAACTTGCCACGGTGCAGACCGACTACATCCAAAAACTGGAAAGGGAAAGGGAGCGGACGGCATATCTGCAAAAATGGACGGATCGTGCGTGCGGATGGTTCCCGCTTTTCGCCGACGCGATGCGCATGGAGGGGTACTGCCGTTCGGCAGGCTTCACGCCCGAGCAGACGGACCGGCTTTTCACCTTCCAGCCGTTGGAATACAGCGGAAACCTCTACTCCGAAGAGCACAAGAAAAGCCTCTCCGTGACGGACGTCACCGCACAGATGGGGATAGAGCAGGGAGAGAAAGGGAAACGCTTTGTCCTGCGCATCAACGGAAAGAACATCCTCGACTGGTTCAGGGAGCAGTTCGAGAGGCTGCTCCGACGGATACGGCCAACGATACAGCAACCGCAACGGAAAAACAAGGGATTCAAACTGTAATGACTATAAATACTTATGTGCCAACATAAAAAATGCAGGAAATATTATTGCGCTTCCTACATTTTTCATATTTTTGCATTTGAAGAGAGGAAACTCCCTTCAAGACATTTTAGAATTTGAAGAAGCGTTATGCTGAACTCTTGCGAGTGAAAACCTGAGAAATTTTCAAAGATGACAAGAACGGCATAGTGGTTCTCACGCATATAGCGTGGGCTGCTATAACCATATCTGTCATCAAAGGTTTTCTCAGGACCTTCACTCAAAGACGTGGCATGCAGTTCCACGCTTCGTGTTTAATAGAAAACCTTGAGGAGCTGAAAGGTGTACTTAAAAATTAGTTGTATTATGAAAAAAACTTATTTTTTATTTTTGTTGGGATTAATGTCTATTATGACTTTCGGTTTTAGTGCATGTTCCGATGATGACGAAAAAGCCCCCGAATCTTCATCCGCCTTAATAGGTACTTGGGAAAGAATATCTTGCACTTATCAGTATAAGGAAAACGGAGAGATCGTAGATGAAGGCAAAGATGAAGGTAATGATTTGGTTGGTTTTAAATTGGTTTTCAAAGAAGATGGGACATGTAAGAGTGCTGAATACCATACAGACAAATGGGATTGGTTCGATGAAGGTAAATGGAGTTATAGTAATGGAATAATTACAATAACCGACAATAACGAATCAGAATTGATAAAAGTAAAAACATTAACAGACTCTCAATTAATAATCGAAACAACAGATAAATACACAGAAGACGGAATCTTTTATGAAGATTATGAACTCACAGAGTATCGCAAAATCTAATAGGGATTCATCTATATTCACATCGAGCGATAAGTTTCGTAATTTAACAAATAAAACTCTTCAGGAACCTGAAAGTTATTGGAATATCACAATGAAATATTAAATTCAAAAAGTATGAAACTGAAAAAAATATCTATTTTATTCATACTGTTGCCGTTATGCATATTCTTTACAGCTTGCAGCAAAGAGAATGACAACGCCCCGAAACAATCTGAGAACATTATCGATTTTGAGCAGGGAAATATGAATTTTACAGAAGGAGCAGGCGAACAGACATTCTCCTTTACGACAAACACTGCATGGGTAGTAAGCGTAGCTTCCACACGGAACAGGGGAGTCCCTTGGTGCACCGTTGCCCCTACAAGTGGGAATGCAGGTAGCCACACTATAAAGGTCACCACAACCCCAAACGAAACCTATGACGACCGCAGTGTGACAGTCACTTTAAAGGCGGGTGCGGAAGTCAAAAGCTTTGTGGTTTCCCAAAAACAGAAGGATGCCCTCCTGCTTACCAATGACAAGTTTGAGGTGGACCAAGCGGGAGGAACTGTCACAGTAGAAGTGAAATCCAATGTCAGCTATACCGCAACTATCGGTGAGGAATGCAAAGACTGGATAAAAGAGAGCAACAGTACCCGGGCATTGTCCACCACGACAAAAAGTTACACTGTTGCCATGAACGAAGACGGTAAAAAACGTGAGGGAAGCATAATCTTTTCAGACGGTTCCTTAACGGAAACGGTACATATCTACCAAGCTGGTGGTTCCATAATTCTTTTGAGCCAGAACGACTGTCATGTAAGCGCTTCAGGGGAAGAGATTACGGTGGAACTGAGAAGCAATTGTGATTATGAGGTCGTCATGCCTTCTGTAGATTGGATAAAGGAGACCATGACACGCGGCATGTCCAGCCACACACTGCATTATACTGTTGCACCCAATGATTCTTATGACGGCAGGAAAACTGAAATCATATACCGTGACAAGTCGGATAGCAGCATAGCTGACACACTGACCATCCTGCAAGCGCAGAAAGATGCCATCATCATTTCAGAGAAAGAGGTGAAGGTCGGCAGTGAAGGCGGTACGGTTGAAGTGAAAATTGACGCAAACGTGGACTTTGAGATGCAGCTTCCGGATGTAGAGTGGATAAGCGAGACTTCCACCCGTGGATTGTCAACGCATAAAAAGTATTTGAAGATAGCTGAGAATACGGGTGAAACTTCGCGAACAGCAGAAGTTGTTTTCAAGAATACCACCAGCGGGATTGAAGAGACTTTGACCGTCAGCCAGTCCGCCAAAGGAAAGAGGGTGAAGGTTCATGTAGAAAAGGCCGGCACATTGTCTGACTATATTGCAGAATCAGAAAAACTGAATGTTGAGGAACTGGAAGTTTCCGGAAACTTAGGAGGAAAGGACATTGCATTTATCCGTGAAATGGCGGGAACATATAATCACGCCAACACGGAAGGGAAATTGGTTTATTTGGATATGACCGAGGCGAATATCGTAGCGGATGGAGAATATTATCTCCCCAACTCATCAGGAAAGGAGTATTTGCCAACGGAGAACACCATTGGCGAACGTATGTTTACCAGCCGCGGTTTACAGACGATATTACTGCCTAAAAGTGTCACATCAATAGATGACCGTGCTTTTTCCTCGTGCCACTCTCTTAACAAAGTGGTTATCTACGAGAATAGTGTCAAAACGATAGGAATGGCGGCTTTCGAGTATTGCTCCAGTCTTGCTGATATTGTCCTACCAGAAGGTGTGACAACAATAGCGCGCAGTGCTTTTTGGGGTTGTTCCAGTCTTTCCCGTATTGATTTGCCGGAAGGTGTAACAACAATAGGACACAGTGCCTTTTATGGCTGTGAGAAATTGTCAAGTGTCAAGTTGCCCAATAGCCTGACCACCATTGAGGGATTCGCTTTCAGTGGCTGCAATGGACTCACCATTACTATTCCGGACAATGTGGAATCAATGAGTATGCTGACTTTTTCCGACTGTACTGGACTTGATATAACCATACCGGGGCGTTTTTTGACTAAAATAGAAAATCCGATAGGTTCTAACTGCAAAGATGTTCGCGTGACCATCGCAGAAGGAACTACGGTTATTGAAGAATATGCATTTCAGAAACGCCCGGGTATTGTCAGCGTCACGATTCCTGAAAGTGTGACATCGATAGGACATGCGGCTTTTTGGCAGTGCTCGGGACTGACCGATATCATCATTCCCAGCAGTGTAACTGAAATAGGCGATGACGCTTTTAGCAAGTGTACAAATCTTACCAATGTCACACTGCCTGATGGTCTAACTTTCATAGGGGAAGGTGTATTCTCTTACTGTAGCTCCCTTGTGGATGTTACTTTGCCGAGCACAATGACCACACTGGAGTACGGTGCTTTTGAGAATTGCACCTCCCTTCGCAGTGTGACCATTCCTAATAGTGTAAATACAGTCGACGCTCCATTTTACGGTTGTTCCAGCCTTTCCGACATCAAAGTACCTGACTATCTGTATGAAACCTCCATTTTTAGTGGAACCGGTATTACCGATATCACTGTTCCGGAAGGCACAACGGTAGTCGGCAGTTTTGCAGACTGCACCAAGCTTGCTAGTATTACATTCCCGGAAGGAATCAAGGCACTTACCGACTTTTCCGGTTGCAGTAGCCTTAGAGCCATAGATATTCCGGACGGAGTGTCGGTCATTGGTTCAGCATTGTTCAGAGGATGTGTCAATCTAACCAAAGTCACCATTCCCAATAGTGTTGTTTCATTGGAATGGTTTGCTTTTAGCGATTGCAGTTCTTTAACCCGCATTACCATTCCCAATCATATTGCAACAATAAGCTCAGGTGCATTTTCCGGCTGCTCTCTTCTCACCAATGTCACATTAGGCAGTGGGGTGGCTTCTATAGAAGATATAGCATTCCATAATGCACCGATAAGACAATTGCGATGCTACGCCGTTGTCCCTCCTAAACTGCATGGGGTGGTTGATGGTTCTTTCAGCGCAGATTTGGTTAAAGGGGCTACGCTGTATGTTCCTGCCGGAACTGGTATGGCTTATTCAGAATCAGACTGGAAGATATATTTTGAAAATATTGTTGAGATGGAAGAGTAAGCGAGCACATGAAAGGAGGTGTGTCGTAATGCGCGATGCACCTTCTTTGTGCGTAAAAAAAGAGGTGGGCAATTTTGACACACCCCCTTTGAATTTCTATATCTAAAAGCAAAAAACCAATATCGGGATGACACACTCTAAAAACAGCCCGCTAATTATTACAAAATGATATTGCGTACCCGACTGGTCGGTGCGGTTCTTCCATTATGCGAACAAATTCCGGTAACAAAATGACAAAACGGACACCCCACCGAAAAACAACATTTTTTTCTTTTTTCCTAAACACCTGTCAGTAAAGAACAGAGTATTTGTCAAGGGCGAAGGGTAAAATACCGTACGAACGAAACGAACACAGGAGATTTTTTACCCGGAGAGTGAAACGTTCCCTTACAAATATTTGTTTCTATTTTCTTCTAAATACACTATGTGTATGCAAATTGTATGTCGCATTAATTGTGTTTCATGTTTGTAAAATCATTAAATCTTTGAAAATAAAACAGTTATAAATATAGATATAAATTTAATATATTAACA
>ENA-OPSF01002613-OPSF01002613.1-human-gut-metagenome-genome-assembly--contig:-NODE-2613-length-10745-cov-2.454537_pt1 | contig 10745 bp, 9 predicted proteins | sample MGYA00241452_ERZ501896 | MGnify/ENA primary metagenome ERZ501896 (study PRJEB25962, sample SAMEA2042111) | human gut metagenome | biome: human gut; feature: human-associated habitat; material: faeces... | reverse complement strand
TCAATATATACCGTATATCCGATAATGACCGGACATGCGTCAAGAACTTTTTTTGCCTGTACTGTCATCTGATCTCCTGCTCCCGGGCCGAGTCCTACAACATATATTTTATTCATTCTTTAGTATTCTCCTTTTCTGCCTTTCCAACATGAGAAGATGCTTTCCGAAATTCTGTTGTAAATGTCGGATCATATAATTTTGACCGTTCATACTTTCCATCTAAAACCCTGCCTACTACAATAAGCGCCGTCTTCGTTACGCCTGCCTCTTTTGCAGTCTGCGCCAATGTTTTTACCGTACAGTTGAGTACTTTTTCCTCCGGCCATGACGCCTTATACACGATCGCGGCAGGAGTGTCCTGTTCATATCCTCCGCTGATCAGCTCTTCGGAAAGTTCTTTTAGCATCCCTGTGCTTAAAAAAATAACCATTGTTGTGCCATGAGCCGCAAAACTTCTTATCGACTCCTTTTCAGGAACCGGCGTTCTTCCTGCCATACGGGTAATTACAACCGACTGTGAAATTCCCGGAAGTGTATATTCTGCATCGAGCGCAGCTGCTGCCGCGCAAAAAGAGCTGACGCCGGGACAATAATCATAAGCAATCCCCTTTTCATCCAGTACATCCATCTGTTCCCGAATTGCACCGTAAAGACAGGGGTCTCCTGTATGTAAACGCACAATTTCTTTTCCTTCGTGATCTCCATTAACCATAACATCCATAACTTCTTCTAATGTCATTTTTGCACTATTATAGACAATACAATTTTCTTTTTTGTTATTCAACAGCTCTGGATTGACAAGTGAGCCCGCATATACAATAATATCTGCTGTTTGAAGAAGTTTCAATCCTCTAACTGTAATCAAATCTTCCGCTCCCGGACCTGCTCCTACAAATGTTATCACGTATTTTCCTCCTTTATTCTTTCGCTTCTTTTATAATCATCAATGAATAATACCCTGTCGTTTCTGGTATATCGTCTATGGTTCGATATATTTTTTCATTTTTCATACCACAATTTTCTACCATTTCAACCTGATAATTTTCATTCTTTAATAACTGTTTTACTTTTGCTAACTGTTTTCCGGTTTTCATCAATATTTTTGTTCCTGGTAATCGTAGATCTTGCTCAATTTCATAGGATGCCGGAAGAATATGAAGCTCCTCTCTATTTTCAACCAAGCCTATGTTCAACCTTGCCGCAGCACTGCAAAATGAAGGGACCCCAGGAATTAAATGTGTTTCATAATTTTTATCCTGAAGATGTTTGTGAACATATAAAACCGTTGAATAAACAGTAGGATCTCCTAATGTAATAAAAGCGACAGATTTTCCTTTTTTTAGATTTTCTATAACTTTTATTGCATCTGCTTCATGTATCAATTTTAATTTCTGCATATCTTTAATCATCGGCATCGGAAGCAACAATAATTCTTTTTCTTTTAACTCAGGTATGGCTTCCAAAGCTATTTGGTAGGCTACACAATCTTGTAAAGCCGCCTCATATTCCGCTTGTTCATCGAAATTAATGATTATAGGTTTTTCTATATATTCCTTTGACAAAGCAATCGCAATTACTTCGCATTCTTTCATTACACGAAGTGCTTTTATTGTCAATAATTCTGGATCACCTGAACCAACACCTACTCCATAAAATTTTCCTTTCATTCTAGTTTATACCCCTGTCGTTTCTGATCTTGTATATGTTTAAGTAGTTCTGACACCTGTGTTGTCTCTCCTAAAACCCCCTCTTCCTTAGAAAAGAGGATTGCACCAATTTTCAACTCTTCTCCGGCTCGATTTTGCAAATAAAATTCAACCCGTTTCATAACAGATTCCATAACTGTCTCTAATAAGTTTTCTCTTTTTAATATATCAATTGCTTCCGTTGTTGTAATACAATTCATTAATTCATGTATAGCCGCTCTATCAGCGCCGCATAATGCTGCATGTGCAGACAAAACTTCCATTCTACAATCGGCCTGTCTAGAATGGGTGTTCATTACTCCTGCTGCAACTTTTATCAATTTTCCGATATGTCCGACAAATAACAGTCCTTTCATACCCAAATTTACTGCATCATCAATAACGTCTCCTACATAATTACTGTATTTCACTGCTATATCCGCATCAAATCCTAATGAATCATTTAAAAAGTCAATTCCATAATTTCCTGGTACTGCATAACACCAATCGAAACCATTTTCCTTTAACATTTTCATTTCAAGAAAAATCGTATCTGTTAATGCCTTTTCGCTCATAGGCTGCACAATTCCCGTTGTTCCTAATATGGAAATTCCTCCTTCTATCCCCAATCTTGGATTAAACGTTTTTTTTGCAAGTTCAACGCCCTCCGGTACAGAAACAACAATGGACAAGCCTTGATGATAACCATATTTTGCACATTGTTCTTTTACCTCTTTAATTATCATTTCACGAGGAACTTTATTAATTGCTGCCTGACCAATACTTTGTTCCAGCCCTTTCCTTGTCACACGCCCTACACCGATGCCACCATCAATGATAATTTCTGTTCCGGATTGCTTTTCAACTCTTGCATACACGCAAATGCCATTTGTCACATCCGGATCATCTCCACTGTCTTTTTGTATGCCGCAACTCACCCAATCTTTCGCTATTGAAATATCTTTTACTTCTAAATAGAGTTCTGTTTGATTTGGTGTGAGCAAAGAAATATTTTGTATTTCATTTCCAGACAATAACATTTCCAAAGCTGCTTTCGTAGCTGCTGCTGCACAACTGCCGGTTGTATATCCAGTTTTTAATTTTTTTTGTTCATACCATATTTCTGTGCTATTTTGTCCTGTCATCTAATTTGTGCTCCTAGATTATCCTGAACCTGTACCATTTTGGAATTATTATTCTCTATATTAAAGTAAGCATTTATTAAAAGTAATCCTATTACATAGAAACCATTTTGTATACCATAAAAAGACGGATTAAATATCGGTCTTGCCAACATCCATGCTAAGCACAATAAAGTAAATAATTTTATTTGAATATTATTATATTTTACATACTGCCAAATCTCCTTGATATACACGCTAATAATCCCTAAAATTATCATAACAAATCCAATTAAGCCGAACTGATAAAGAAAAGAAAGGTATTCTGCTTCATAGGAAAAAGGAGCTGTCGTACTTCTAATCAAATTTGGAAGATAACTTCCCATACCATGCCCAAAAAGAGGGGCTTCTGAAATTCCTTTGGTCAATTCTTGTATTTGAATCTGCCGAACCGAATCTGACTCAACTACTTTTGCAGAGAAAAAACGATATTGCACTATTTTAAATATAGGTTTAAACCAAATAAAAGAAGTTAAAACCGCTCCCCCTATTCCAATATATCGCACTTTTTTGGAAATATATTTCCATTCGAAAAGCAATAATAACACCATAAAACTGGCAAATTCTACCATATACAGTCTTGAATATACAATCATTGTATAGATTGCTAATAATACCGTAAGCCAAAACTTTTTACTTCGTCTTATTTCTGGAAGTAATAAAAAAAATGGCAATAATCCAATAACAAGAATATCTGAAGTACTTTGAACTCTAACAAATGTCAGACTTCCTAACTTCATTGTCATCATAATTGCTTCTACATTAAAAATTTGTATATATAACTGATACAAAACTTCATATTGAATTAACTTGCATAAAAAGATAACTTCTAATATTATTTTTGCAATTATTTTTGCCAGCATCATCCAAAATAAGCATCTCATTATCTTGTGTAAATCCAGTAAATTTTCTTTTATTAGATGCAAGATGATCAAAAACATAATAAAAGAAAGATATAAAAGCGAAGCACACTCTACACTATATTCACAACCTTGCAACCAACTAACCACACACCATAATGCCCCGCTTATTAAAACCACAATCTCCAATTTTGAAGTCCTAATTATGCTTTTCCAATCATCCAATTTAATAAATATATAGCCACTTACAGCCACAAATAAACAGATACATATTTTTTGAACCGGAATGTTAAAAATTTTACCTATTGGTAATACATAACTCAATATATAAAGGCAAAATATTGTATTTAGCCAGTTCTTTTCTATTGTATTTATATTTTTATTATCCATATTACATCCTTCAACATTTCTATTTTTATATAATCAACATGAGTTTATCATGATTTTTATTAAGTTTCAACTTATATTCCTTGACATTTTTTCTCCCACACTATGCAGTTTTCTAATTACATGATACAATATTATAGTATTACTCAAGAAAGACGAGGATTTAAAATTGAATCAGACAACATATGACTATTTAATTGTTGGAGCCGGTTTATATGGTTCTGTTGCAGCTAATGAATTGAAGAAAAAAGGCAAAAAATGTCTAGTTATAGATAAACGTGAGCATATTGCCGGAAATATATATACCGAGAATATCGAGGCAATAAACGTACATAAATATGGTGCTCATATTTTTCATACCTCAGACAAAAAAATATGGAATTATATAAACCAATTTGCTGAATTTAATAACTATATTAATTCACCTATTGCTATTTATAAGGATGAACTATATAATCTTCCTTTTAATATGAATACTTTCAGTAAAATGTGGGGAATACGTACTCCTCAAGAGGCAAAAGAAATGATTGCCAAACAAGTTTCTGAATCAGGTATTAAAGAGCCTAAAAATTTAGAAGAACAAGGATTATCTCTTGTTGGTCGTGATGTATTTGAAAAGCTTGTAAAAGGTTACACTGAAAAACAGTGGGGTCGCGATTGTAAAGATCTTCCATCATTTATTATAAAACGCCTCCCAGTTCGTTTCACATATGATAATAATTATTTTAATGACAGATATCAAGGTATTCCTATTGGTGGTTATACAGCAATTATTGAAAAAATGTTAGAAGGTATAGATGTACAACTCAATACTGATTTTTTTGAATTTCATAAATCTCATCCCGATATCGCTACTACCATCATTTATACCGGCATGATTGATGAATATTATAATTATCAATTTGGCGCACTTGAATATCGCTCTGTTAGATTTGAGACAGAAACTTTAGATTGTGATAATTATCAAGGAAATGCTGTTGTAAATTATACAGATCGAGAAGTCCCTTATACAAGAATCATTGAACACAAACATTTTGAATTTGGAACGCAGGAGAAAACTGTAATTTCCAAAGAATATTCTTCCGAATGGACTGTTGGCATGGAACCTTATTATCCGGTAAACGATGAAAGAAACAGTGCTCTTTACCAAAAATATAAAGAACTGGCAGATAAAGAAGAACACATTATATTTGGCGGTCGCTTAGGACATTACAAATATTATGATATGGATAAAGTAATAGCTGCTGCGCTGGATGATGTGAGTAAATTGATGTAATGAAAAAAGGCTACGAAAAGCATCTTGCTTTCGTAACCTTTTTTCATTATTCTCATATCTTAATATTGGAAAATGTTGAAGGGAGAATTAAATTGATAAATACTTCCAATAATATGCGTTATCAACGTCAAGGATATTTTAATTCAAATTACACTTCTTGTGTAAATCAGGCGTGTCCTTGTCAAAGAGAACAAGATGTTTTATTTGATTTACCAATTGCGATGGCATATGTTCCTTGGCAAAAATGGGAAAAGATATATGATATTCAAAAAGGATTTCACCGAGGAACAATATTTGAACAATTAGACAAACCTTTTCGAGGGAAAGGGGGATGTAATCGATGACAACCTGTCCATGTAGAAGAGATTTATTAAATAAAATTTATGAAGTCAGTTTTGCAGTTGATGATGTAAAGTTATATTTAGATACACATCCATGGGATGAAGAAGCTTTGTCTTATTTTAGAGAATACAGTTATATGCGAAATGAAGCTTTAAAAGAGTATGCCAAATATTATGGACCATTAACAATTGATACTGCTGTACAATCTGATTGTGAAAAATGGAACTGGATAAATGAACCTTGGCCATGGCAGGAAGGAGGATGCTAAATGTGGAATTATGAAAAAAGATTGCAGTATCCTGTTAAAATAACTCAAACTAACCCAAAGATCGCACAAGTTATAATATCACAATTCGGTGGTCCAGATGGAGAGTTGGCTGCATCTATGAGATATTTGTCTCAAAGATATACTATGCCGTATAAGGAAGTAACAGGCATATTGACTGATATTGGAACGGAAGAACTGGCTCATATGGAAATTGTGTGTGCTATAGTGCATCAATTAACCAGAGATTTAACTCCAGAACAGTTAAAAGAATCAGGATTTGATAAGTATTATGTTGATCACACATTAGCTCTTTGGCCACAAGCTGCCAGCGGAGCCCCTTGGACCGCTACCTATTTTCAATCTAAAGGAGATCCGATAACTGATTTGCACGAAGATATGGCAGCTGAGCAAAAAGCTCGTACTACTTATGATAATATTTTACGCCTTGTGAAAGACCCTGAAGTATGTGACCCTATACGCTTCTTAAGAGAGCGAGAAATTGTTCATTATCAACGTTTTGGTGAAAGTTTAAGAATTGTGCAGGATAATTTAGATAGTAAAAATTTCTATGCAATTAATCCAGAATTTGATTAATGCTTCAACTCTAATCTAAATAAGAAAAGTAGCCCTTACTTCTGTCGTCTGTAAATCGACATTTGTAAGAGCTACTTTTTCTTATTTAGAAGATTTTCCAAGTTTTACATCTACTGTCTTTTCAGTCCATTCTCCATTGTTTTCAGGAACTTGAATAGTTACAGATACCGTTTTACCACTCTCATAGTATCCCAACTCTTTCTGTAGTTCCTCCATACTATTAACTGTTGTTCCGTTCAGTGCTGTAATAACATTGCCTTTTGTAATACCAGTTTCTTCTGCCCCGCCGCCTTTGACTATTTCAGCGACATAAACACCTGTAGGCATATTATATTTTTCAGCACTTTCTTCTGTTACATCATATCCTTTTACACCAAGGTATCCTTTTTTCTCTTCAGAAACCTTGTGTTTTGTTTCTTGATTCATCAGATTATCAATAATGTCAGAAACATCACTAATTGGTATTGCATACCCCATTCCTTCAACTGTTGTACTTGCTAACTTAGAAGAATTAATACCAATCACTTCGCCATTTGCATTTACAAGAGGACCGCCACTATTTCCTGGATTGATTGCAGCATCTGTCTGAATTAATTTTACGCCGGTTTCTTCAGTTTCACCTGTTTGCTCATCAGTTGTAGTACTTTCTCTATTTACTGCACTGATAACACCTGTTGTAACTGACTGTCCATATCCCATAGCATTTCCAATTGCAATAGCTGGCTCACCAACCTGAAGAGCTGTCGAATCTCCTAATGTTGCAACCGCAATTTTTTCCATTGTTTTCGAAGAAATCTGATCCAATGGAACAGCAATTACAGCAAGATCATGCTCTGAATCAGTTCCTTTTACATCTGCATCCACACTTGTATCATCATCAAATGTAACCGTTAAAGATTCATTATTTGCAATTACATGATTGTTTGTTACCATAAGAAGCTCATTATCTGTTTTCGCAATAATGATTCCGGTTCCGCAACTTTCACTCTGGTATTGGGATGTTTGACCCCAAAAATTCTGTACTTCCTGAACGCTCATATTCGTAATTGCAACAACTGATGGCATTACATCATTGACAATTGAAGAAACATCTGAAGTTACAACACTGGATGATTTTGTAACAGCTGTTGTCGTTGCTTTTACATCACTATTCGAGTTCTTATTTAATCCTAATATATTTGTTCCAATATAACTTGTTGATAAGAATACACCTGAAGAAACAATTCCAAAGATAATTGCTAATCCAATCACTGCTATAACTTTTGTTATTTTTTTCGGATTTTTTTGATGATTAGGTTCTCCCTGTGAATAATTATTTTGAAACTGCTTATCATCCGGATTATAATAATTATATTGATTTTCCATATCAGTTCCCTCTTTCTCTTGTATTTTATAATGATATAATAATCATTCTTTGTGATGATTTTGTGTTCAATGTATAAAAAAACTTTGTTTAACTAAATGACTCCTTTTCCAACAACAAGAAACAACCCTATATTGTACTCTTGTTATTAGAAAAGGAGTTTTTATATACTTTCTTATTTTTTCTACAAGTCAATAAACTCTATATCATATTTTTTCTTAGAAGATTTTTTATTAGCTGATTTTTTATTTTTCGTTTGTGGTAATGGTTTTGTTTCATATGATTCATCATCATAATCATCGAATTCATCATAATCGTCATACTCATCATCCATAAAAGCATCATGGTCTTCTTCCATGTAATCATCATATTCTATTTCATAGTCGTCGTCTTTGCGTATAAATTGTTCGCGCGTTTTCTTCTTTGGCAAATCATTTTTTTCATCGTAATCATCATATAATTGATTAAGTTCATCCGTTACATTTCTTAATTTGGATGCTATAACAATAATTATGATCAACATAATTATAATAATTGCCACAATTATAATTGCAATTTTTAATAGATTGTCTGACACTTCATTCTTAATCTGGTCTAGTAGCTGTCCTTTTTCTTTTGTCTCCGCTACTTTCTCAGAAGTACGCTCTACATATCTTTGGTATGTTTTATCAGTTGTATCGTATTGATAAAAAGCAATCTGTCCAGAAGGTCCTAATGCATTTACTAGATAAAATTCTTTATTTTCGCTATCCTGCCAAACTGGAAAAACAAGTCCGTTCATATCTAATGTTGTTTCTCCAAATGTTTTAGGCAATTTATCTGTATTAGAAGCTTCTCCTAAAACATAAATATACTGATCATTTATTAACTGTACCTGTTTAGCCAGTACAAAATGATTATCTGATTCATTATACATTGCATAAATCGGATCACTGTCACCAGATTTCACAAAGACAAATTTAACTCCTGATGCATCCTGCACAACTGCATTATAATCTGCGCCATTATAATTCACAGTCGTTCTAGAAAATCCTACAGGGATTAAAGCATCTGTAAAATCATTATAAATTGTATACTGCACTCCTGAGATTTCAAGTAGTCCATCTCCACCGCTTGCCAGTACTTGTTCCGATGTTCCTGCAGCTGCAATTGTAATATTAGTTGAAACATCCGGTAAATATAACGTCTCATCTGAAAATAGATATGCCGTAGATCCAGTACTTTGAAGCACGGTATTTCCTTCACTTATACATTTAAATACTATTGTGTAATTTAAACTTGTTTCTGTACCTGTTCCTGATGCGTTTAAAGAAACCACTCCATCTCCACCGCTTGCATTATCGCCACCGACAAACTCTAACATAGCACTATCATAATTCAATGTCAGACTTCCATCTCCTATCGGTTCTCCCGCTGTGCTAATAGAAACCGGAATTGTAATTTCCTCTCCAACCTTACCAGTAGTATCTGTAATTTGTACTGTTCCTTCAGCAGCAAAACTTATAATCCCATATGCAAGAAATACAGCAAGTGCTGTTATTAAAGTCGTATACACTCGGCTAACAAATTTTTTCATCACCTTTTCATCCTCTCATTAAGTATTTTAAACAGATTATTTAATATCCAGCACCTGTATCACTTTGGCTAGAATCGTCGCCGTAATTATAGTCACCACCATAGTTATTTGAATCATTATAATCCGTTTGCCCCGGATCATATGTTGTACTATCATCATAGTTAATTCCATCACCATAACCTTGATTTGATCCATCATAACCTTGGCCGCTATAATCAGTATATCCGTCATTATAATAAGAATCCGAACTATCTGTCGTACCCATACTGCCATTTTGACTTATACTTTCAAGTTCACTGTTAATAGCTGATAATGTAGATGATGGTGTATATCCATCTTCACCAAATAAATATTGATGCAAAGTTCTAACATTACTTTCTAATGTTAGAGGAACAACAACATTTCCTGCATCTTCATAATCCATAGTATCTTTTACTTCTGGAAAACCAGTAGTATCTGCCAACTGATACTTCATGGCATCTTTTGCATAAGCCAAAATCTCTTTTAAAGTGAAGTTTGTTTCTATTTTAGGAAATACTTTATCAATAATCTTATTTATTGTTGCTAAATCTGCCTTCTGGGCTTTTTCTGCTATTTTAGCCAATACTAATCTTTGACGCTCTGCACGTTTAAAGTCGTCCCCTGAGGTATAACGAATTCTAGCATACGCTGTAGCCTGTACTCCACTTAAGGTCTGAAGACCTGAATGTTCTACTGCAACTGTATTAACACCAGTATTTTCAATTATTTCCATTATATATCCATTTAAATATTCAACCTCTTCATCTGTTACATCAATATCAATTCCACCCAACGCATCAATCACATCAACCAAAGCAGCAAAATCAACTGTAACATAATGTTGTATATCTAAATCCAAATTCTTATTCAACATAGCGATAGCCTGTTCTGCCCCACCAAATGAATATGCTGAATTTGCCTTATTGTATGTTCCGTCTTTTTGTTGTAATAAAGTGTCTCGATATACAGATGAAATCTTTACTTCTTTTGTTTCTCTATTTAAACTAGCAACCATAATCGTGTCACTTCGTTCACCCATTTCATCATTATTTGCTCTTTTATCCAGACCAAACAGTGCGACATTCAAATATCCGGATTCATCATATGACAATTCATCTGAGATACTAAGGGCATCAACATCCAATTTTGCAACATTGAGTTTTCCCATCTTGCTTCCAAAATAAGCCACGCC
>ENA-OPSF01002612-OPSF01002612.1-human-gut-metagenome-genome-assembly--contig:-NODE-2612-length-10754-cov-2.323114_pt1 | contig 10754 bp, 8 predicted proteins | sample MGYA00241452_ERZ501896 | MGnify/ENA primary metagenome ERZ501896 (study PRJEB25962, sample SAMEA2042111) | human gut metagenome | biome: human gut; feature: human-associated habitat; material: faeces... | reverse complement strand
GCAGAACCAATCAGACTTTTGCCCGAGCGTTCTACGGTAAAGTCAAGGCTTCCGCTCCATGCAACAGCCATATTTCCGTCAACTTTTAATACATCATTATCTAAAGTAATGGTAATTAATTCTTCTTTGGGACATGGAGTTTCCAGACATACAACACCATTGCCTCTTAATCCCAGATTGAACAAACCTTCATTACCGAATACAGCAGAAGAAATATTCGAGCGCATAACAGCCTTATGTTTTAATTCTGCATCACAGGCAAGAAACAATCCGTCATCCAGAACAACAGAACCATTCCAGTCTTCTACATCTAATAAAATCAGATGCTTGTAGGTAGGCTCTAATACCAGAACACCGTCGCCGGTATACTCCGGTTTAATCGTACCTTCTCCTGTCATTTTTCCACGGACAGCCTTTCCGAAGAAATCTCCCACACCCTTTAATCCGGTAGTGGCGTTGACATTTCCAACAGTCCACTGCATAGCCCCAGATTGTAAAGTGACGTTTGCTTTACTTAAATCGCACACCACCTGACGTTTGCGTACGTTCATCGCATGGCAGAAATAAGCTTTCTCCGCATCAGACGGAGAAACACTTAAATCTCTCATATATTCAATAACGGTAAAAGGACCGGCAGAGTCTAAAACTCTTACATCGTCATTATCGGTAAAATTTGAAATACGAAACATAAAAACCCTCCTAAACGATTATTATTTTCTGGAAAGGAAATCAGGAAGTCCATCTGTGCCAAGCGGAATTTCTACTGTGCCCTGAATAAGAGGAAGGGCATAAGTAAGAAATGCATCTGTTACATCAGAACCATCTTTGGAAATCCATTCCAGAGGAACTGTTTTTTCCTGATTACAAATCAAATTTACATCTTCAAGGCCAAGTGTTATGCGATAAGGTAAATCAGAAGTTCTAATATAAGAAACCATCTTTCCGGTAGCACCCTTTAAAGCTTCACGTACACCGAATTGTCCTGCTAAAACAGCTTCTTTCTGGTCTGTGGCTGACATCATGGAAGCTGAACAACGTTGACTTACATTTAATTCTACAGAACGTGCTTTTACACCCAGACGGTTACGAACGAGATTTTCCAGATATTTTCCGCAGCCTGCCAGCATTTTGTGACCAAATGTATCTGTACCTACGGAATTATCATATTCACAGATGAAAGTTCCGTCTTTATCATGAATACCTTCAGAAACACAAACAATGACATTTGGATTTTTTTCAAAACAACCTTTTACTTTTTCAAGAAAAGCTTCTTCATCAAAAGCAGTTTCCGGCAGATATATAAGCAGAGGATTGTCTCCTACGCTTTTTCTTGCCAAAGCGCTTGCTGCAGTGAGCCAGCCCGCATGACGTCCCATAATCTCAACAATAGTAACAGATTTTGTTTCGTACACATTGGCATCAATGACAATTTCTCTTACAGTAGAAGCAACATATCTGGCAGCGCTGCCAAAGCCGGGAGTATGGTCTGTCATAACCAAATCGTTATCAATGGTTTTTGGTTCGCCGATTACACGAATGTCACTGTTGATTTTTTCGGCATAACGGGACAACTTGCTGACGGTATCCATAGAGTCATTTCCGCCGATATAGAAGAAATAGCCAATGCTTAATTCTTTGAATTTCTGAAAAAGAACAGGATAAACAGGGTCGTCCAAGTCTTCAGGCAGTTTGTAGCGGCAGGAACCCAGATAGGCTCCGGGAGTGGTTTTTAATTTTTCTAAATCATTGGAAAAGAGTGTTTCTTCAAAATCCAAAACCGTTTCTCGTAAAAAGCCTTCGATGCCGTTTACCATACCGTATACCTTGCCGATAGAAGGCTGGGAAAGCGCTTCAGAAACAACGCCGTATAAGCTGCTGTTAATGACTGCGGTAGGACCTCCGGATTGTCCGACAATTAAATTTTTTATTTCCATATTGATGTTCATATTCCTTTCTGTTAAATATTCTTAAAAATAAGTATATCATGAAACAGGATAAATTGCATTAAGAAATACTTGCCTGAAAATGAAAATGTGTTATAATGGTTTTAGGTTTTAGACCCAATAAAAAAAATAAACGGAGGTCATTGAATATGTTAGTATCAGCAGCAGAAATGTTAAAAAAAGCAAAAGCAGGACATTATGCAGTAGGTCAGTTTAATATCAATAACATGGAGTGGACAAAAGCAGCGCTTTTAACTGCAGAAGAATGTAAATCCCCAATTATTCTGGGTGTTTCTGAAGGTGCAGGAAAATATATGTGTGGATTTAAAACAGTTGCAGACATGGTAAAAGCTATGATTGATGAATTAAACATCACAGTTCCGGTTGCTCTGCACTTAGATCATGGTACATACGATGGATGCTATAAATGTATTAAAGCAGGATTTTCTTCTATTATGTTTGATGGTTCCCACTACCCAATCGAAGAAAACGTTGAAAAAACAAAAGAATTAGCAGGTGTTTGTAAAGGTCTTGGACTGTCCTTAGAAGCAGAAGTTGGTTCTATTGGTGGTGAAGAAGACGGTGTTGTAGGTATGGGTGAATGTGCAGATCCAGAAGAATGTAAAATGATTGCTGACTTAGGTGTTGATATGCTTGCAGCAGGTATCGGTAACATTCATGGAAAATATCCTGAAAACTGGGCAGGACTTAGCTTTGACGTTTTGGACAATATCCAGAAATTAACAGGAGAAATGCCATTAGTTCTTCACGGTGGTACAGGTATCCCAGCAGATATGATTAAAAAAGCAATTGATTTAGGTGTATCTAAAATCAATGTAAACACAGAATGTCAGTTAGCTTTCGCAGCAGCTACACGTGAATATATCGAAGCTGGAAAAGATAATGAAGGAAAAGGATACGACCCACGTAAATTATTAAAACCGGGATTTGATGCTATCTGCGATACAATTAAAGAAAAAATGGAACTCTTTGGTTCTGTTGGAAAAGCTTTCGAATAAGATTAACTCTTACAGCAAAGGCTGTTACATGAAGTAGAAGTTTGGAATATGTATACATATCCTTAATAGATACTTCATGTAATGGTCTTTTTTCATTTCATAGGAGAATGATTTTTTGCATAGGTTTTATGGAGCAAGGAAAAGGAATGTGCAATGGCAAATTTTATTCATTCTCTTCAGGAATTTGTATGGGGACGGGGAATGCTGGTATTTTTTCTGGGAGCAGGTATCTGGTTTACCATACGGTCAGGATTTTTTCAGATTACAAAAATACATATATGGACAGCAAATACCATTGGTGCATTAAAAAAAGGAAAGAAAACAAAAAATGCGAAAGAAACTGCTTCTGTAACGCAATTTCAATCTTTTTGCACAGCGCTGGCAGCTACTTTGGGCACAGGGAATATAACCGGCGTTGCCACTGCATTGATGTTTGGAGGACCGGGAGCTATCTTCTGGATGTGGGTATCTGCCTTTTTCGGAATGATGACAACCTATGCGGAAAATTTTTTGGGAATAAAATATCGTTATAAAGATGAGAAAGGACAGTGGAAGGGCGGCGCCATGGTTTATATGGAAAGGGGACTTGGGTGTAAGCCTTTGGCTGTTGCTTTTGCTGTCTGCTGTTTAGGCGCATCCTTTGGCATGGGGAATATGGTGCAGGGAAATTCTATGGCAGTGGGGCTTGAAAAGGCTTTTCATGTACCTGCATTTCTGTCAGGAAGTCTTTGCATGATTGTAGTGGCAGTGGTTTTAACAGGAGGAATGAAGCGAATTGCAATCTTTACGGAAAGGCTTGTACCTGTTATGGCTGCCATTTATTTGGCAGGCGCTATTCTTTTACAGAGACAGAATTGCAGGAGCATTTGCTTTGATTTTCCAAGAAGCCTTTCGCTCTTCGGCAGCAGTGGGAGGGGTGGCAGGATACAGTATGAAACAGGCGGTGCGTATGGGAATTGCAAGGGGGATTTTTTCTAATGAGGCGGGGCTTGGGTCTTCTGTTATGGCTCATGCCCAGTCTGATGTGGAGGACCCGAAAGTTCAAGGAATGTGGGGGATTTTAGAAGTATTTATTGATACAGTTCTGGTCTGTACGATTACAGCTCTTGTAATATTGGTGAGTCAAGTGCCATATTGGCAGGCTGGAGAGATAGATGGAACAACGCTTACGGGAATGGCGTTTGCATCTGTTATTCCTTGGGGAAAGGAGTTTTTGGCAGGGGCAACCGCATTGTTTGCTTTTGCCACAATGATTGGCTGGTTTTATTTTGGTGCACAGACAGCAGATTATCTGGCAGGAGAAAAGGGTGTAAAGGTATATCGTTTTTGCTATATTTTGATTACACTGCCGGGATGTATGATTGCTCCGACTATGATTTGGGAATTGTCCGATGCCTTAAACGGAATGATGGCAGTTCCTAATCTGTTAGCACTTTTTTTCTTAGGAAAAGAGGTTGCATATGTGGGCAAAAGATAGTGATTAGGATAATTGTATAAAAAATGAAAAATATCATACAAAAGTAGGGTAAAGTGCATAAAAAATACTTTAAATTCTATAATTTATTGTTGATTTGATAAGGTACTCGTGATAAACTAAAAAGAAGACGAAACATTTTTACTAGAATGGTATTCAACCTTAGAAATGGATACAGTGATACCGGAGGAGAAGAAATTGAAATATAAGGAAATAAAGAAAATACTTGCGCTTACTATGGCGCTTAGCTTAGCAGCACCGGCAAATGTTTTTGCAGCAGATATACAGACTCAGGCGGATGGCAATCAGGTCGTGGAAGAACCGGAGACACCTCAGCAGCCGGAAACACCACAAGAGCCTGAACAGCCGGAAGCGCCGTTACAGGAAACACCTGAGCAGTACGAGCAGAGAACAGGCTATCAGCTGCCGGAAGGACATCATTATGTATTGGATGCAAATGGTTATGTAACATTTAACGAAGACGGCAGTGTAAAAATAGAAGCCAATCAGCCGGAAGCACCGTTACAGGAGACACCCCAGCAGTATGAGGAAAGAACAGGCTATCAGCTGCCGGAGGGTTATCATTATGTGTTGGATGAAAATGGCTATGTTATTCTTTTAGATAATGGTTCACCCAAAATTGAAGCGGATGATCCGGAAGCGCCATCTAGCAATCAGGAATTAGTACAGCAGCAGGAAATTATAGAAGTTCCTACGATTGTAGAAGATTTTCGTTTCTGGACAGTAGCCAGAAAATACGCATTTTCTAATGAAAAAATAAATATTTATGAAGAGATGACAGAGGAGGCCCGCAGTGTAGGAACACTTGCTAAAAAAGGTGTATGTTACATATTGAAGGAAGAGGAAGACGGATGGCTTTATGTTGAGTCCGGAGCTGTCAGAGGCTTTGTAAAAGCAGAGGATGTTGTTACAGGAGAGGAAGCTCAGAAAATTCTGGAAAGATATCAGAAGGAAGCAAGATCCTTAGCAGCAAGATTTAATGAAGAATATAAAGGAATTGAAGGCGTTGCACCCACAGCAAAAGAAACAGTTCCATACAGAGAAAATAAAGCATTTTTGTATCTGAGAGCTACGGTAAATCAGACAGTTGTAGATAAGGAGTATGCCCTTACAACAGCCAGTCTTTTAAACATAAGAGAGGATAAGAATACAGAGTCCCGTATTATTGGAACGCTGGAAGAAAACAGCCTGTGCTATGTTCTGGAAGATGCAGAGGAGGATTGGGTCTACATAGAGTCCGGAGATGTCAGAGGCTTTGTGGCAAAAGAATATCTGAACATGGAAGAAACGGTTCAGGAAGAAGTAACAGAAAAGGGTGAAGATACTTATACGCTTGCAAAAGAAGAAATTGCGCCGGAAGAGAATGAAGCTTGTTATTATACACTCACTTCTGTAAGATCAGGAGTCCCGGGAGGACAGCTTAGAAGCTCTGTGGTAGAATTTGCTTCTCAGTTTATCGGAAATCCTTATGTTTGGGGAGGTACCAGCTTAACAGAAGGTGCGGACTGCTCCGGTTTTGTACAGAGTATTTTCAAAGAATACGGATATGAGCTGCCTCGTGTTGCGGCAGATCAGGCACAGTACGGAACCAAAATTCCGGTAGAAGATGCACAGCCGGGAGATTTGATTTTCTATGCAAAGAATGGTTATGTATATCACGTTGTTATCTATGCAGGAGACGGTAAGACCGTAGAAGCTATGGGTAAGGATTATGGTATCGTGCAGGGTAACTTAAATACGAAAAACGCAGTATGGGCAGTACGTGTATTAGAGGATGAGACAGTTTCCTACGGCGGCGGTGATATAGCAGAGGTAAATGCTACATCTGATATGTACGGTGAAAAACTGGGTAACTTTAAGCTGACTTATTATTGCTCCTGTGAGCTTTGCTGTGATGTGGAAACAGGTATTACAGCAACAGGTACACCGGTAGTAGAAGGAAGAACCATTGCAGTAGACCCGAAAGTTATTCCTTACGGAACACAGGTAATTATTAACGGACATGTATTTACAGCAGAAGACTGTGGCGGTGCAATTAAAGGAAACCGCATTGATATCTATGTAAACGACCATGACAGAGCCAATGCTTTGGGTGTAAATCATGCGGATGTTTATTTGGTAAAATAAGAAATAGAGATATAAGGTGTTGCATTTATGTAACACCTTTTGTCTGTTTAAAAGGAGAGCAGATATGAATTATCGTTTGGATATTCAATATGACGGAAGCCGATACGGAGGCTGGCAGCGTCAGAAGGATACGGACAATACCATACAGGGAAAAATCGAAGATGTTTTAACAAAAATGCTGGGAACAGAGGTACAAATTCAGGGAGCAGGAAGAACTGATGCAGGGGTACATGCCAAAGGTCAGGTGGCGAATTTCCATGCGGACTGTGAAAAGAGCTGCGAAGAAATTTGTCAATATTTAAATGAGTATCTGCCGGAGGACATCGAGATTTCTAAGGTAAGCGAGGCGGAGGAGCGGTTTCACAGCCGCTTAAACGCAAAGGAGAAGGTGTATCAATATCGGATTGTATCCGGTATTCATAAAAATGTTTTTGAAAGAAAATACCAATGCCCTCTTCATGAAACGCTAGATGTAAACGCCATGCAGGAAGCGGCCAAATATTTAGAGGGCACTCACGATTTTAAAAGCTTTTGTTCTAATAAGAAAATGAAAAAATCCTCTGTAAGAACGATTTACAGTATTGAGATTGTGGATTTGACACAGGAAATTGTCATTACTTATACAGGAAACGGTTTTTTGTATAATATGGTTCGGATTTTAACGGGCACATTAATTGAAGTAGGCAGGGGACGAAGAAAGCCGGAGGAGATGAAAGGGATTTTAGAAGGCTGTGACAGAAAAGAAGCAGGATTTACAGCTCCGGCAAGAGGACTGACCCTTTTAGAAGTACGTTATTAAAGAGGAGAGAAGTTATGCAGCAGACAATGGAACAGGAAATAAAGAAGCAGATGGAAATGTTATACCCTAATTCACCGGACCATTTGTATAATAAAATGCAGGTGGAATTTTATTCCTGCAATTATGAGAAAAAGAGCCTTACCTTTCGATTTCCCATACAGAGATGGGAATTAAATCATATGTCCACCATACACGGCGGTATCATTGCAGCGGCTATTGATACCACCTGCGGAGCGATTGTAAGAAACGTAAGTGGAAGCAAGAGTATTCCCACCATTAACTTAAATATCAATTATTTAAGTCCGGGGCTTCCCGGTGACGCACTGCTTGTCACTGCAACCGCAGACAGGGCAGGAAGAAAGGTATGTAATGTTCATGCAGTGTGCAGGTCAGAGAAAAACGACAAAATCATTGCTACTGCAACGGCAAACTTTATGATTTTAGACTGAAATCAGAAAAAAATATAAGCAAAGCCTTTGAAAAACAGTAATTTTATGGTAGTATATTTTTTAAAGCTATTATTTAGATAAAAAATTGGTTTAAGCCAAAGAAAATTACCATAGACGGAGGAGAAAAAAGTGGAAAAAGAAACAGCAAAAGAAACCGTTTCTAAAAACTTTATTGAGCAGATTATTGAAAAAGATTTGGCAGAAGGAAAGTACGATGAAATTTGTACCAGATTTCCACCTGAGCCAAACGGATATCTGCATATTGGTCATGCAAAATCAATTTTATTAAACTATGGTTTGGCACAGAAATACCATGGAAAATTTAACATGCGTTTTGACGACACAAATCCTACAAAGGAAAAAGTAGAATTTGTAGAGTCTATTAAGAAGGATATTCAGTGGTTGGGCGCTGATTGGGAAGACCGTTTATATTTCGCATCTAATTATTTTGAACAGATGTATGAAGCAGCGGTGAAGCTGATTAAAAAAGGAAAAGCTTTTGTCTGTGATTTAACAGCAGAAGAAATCAGAGAATACAGAGGAACCTTAACAGAGCCGGGAAAAGAGAGTCCTTACAGAAACAGAAGTGTAGAGGAAAATCTGGAATTATTTGAAAAAATGAAAAACGGTGAGTTTAAAGACGGAAGTAAGGTTCTGAGAGCAAAAATTGATATGGCTTCACCAAATATCAATATGCGTGACCCTGTTATCTATCGTGTGGCACATATGACACACCACAATACAGGTGATAAATGGTGTATTTATCCGATGTATGACTTTGCACATCCTATTGAAGACGCTATTGAAGGTGTTACCCATTCTATCTGTACACTGGAATTTGAGGATCACAGACCGTTATATGACTGGGTTGTTCAGGAATTGGAGTATGCACATCCTCCAAAACAGATTGAATTTGCAAAATTATATCTGACAAATGTAGTTACAGGAAAGAGATATATTAAAAAGCTGGTAGAGGATGGAATTGTGGACGGATGGGATGATCCTCGTCTGGTATCTATTGCAGCTTTAAGAAGACGTGGTTTTACACCGGAGTCTATTCAGAAATTTGTTGAGCTGTGCGGCGTTTCCAAAGCAAACAGTTCCGTAGATTATGCAATGCTGGAGTATTGCATCAGAGAAGATTTGAAGATGAAAGCGCCTCGTATGATGGCTGTGTTAGATCCTGTGAAATTAGTAATTGACAATTATCCGGAAGGAGAAGTGGAATATCTGGAAGTTCCAAATAACATGGAAAATCCGGAGCTGGGAACAAGACAGGTTCCATTCGGCAGAGAGCTGTACATTGAAAGAGAAGACTTTATGGAAGTGCCGATTAAGAAATACAAACGTCTGTATCCTGAAAATGAAGTACGTCTTATGAATGCTTATTTTGTTACCTGCACAGGATGTGAAAAGGACGAAGAAGGCAATGTAACAGTTATCCATTGTACGTATGACCCTGCTTCCAAAGGTGGTAATTCACCGGATGGAAGAAAGGTAAAAGGAACTATTCACTGGGTATGTGCAGAAACAGCAGTGAAAGCAGAATGCCGTCTGTACGAAAATATTGTAGATGAAGAAAAAGGCGTATACAACAAAGAAGACGGAAGTCTCAATTTAAATCCAAATTCACTGACAGTTGTAAAAGACTGTCTTGTAGAACCGGAATTGGGAAAAGCAGAAGCTTATGACAGATTTCAGTTTGTAAGAAACGGATTTTTCTGTGCGGATTGCCATGACAGTAAGCCGGGAGTACCGGTGTTTAACCGTGTTGTATCATTAAAGAGCTCTTTTAAATTAAAATAAGATGAATGAATTGATGATTTTCATAGATAAGGACTCTAAAGCTCCTATCTATCAGCAAATTTATGAATTTATTAAAAAAGAAATAGAGAAAGAACAATTAAAGCCGGGAGACAAGCTGCCCTCATCAAGGGCGCTTTCCCGGTATCTTTCTGTCAGCAGAAGTACCATAGACCTTGCTTATGACCAGCTTGCTTCAGAAGGATATATTGAAGCTATGCCATGTAAAGGATATTATGTCTCTCAACTGGAAGGCGTTTATTTTTCAGATAGTCGTTTATCAAAATGTCAGGAAGAAAAGCCAATTGTTCAAGAGAGAGTAAAGAAATATTTCCATGATTTTGCTTTAAATGAAATTGCCAGAGGAAGTTTTCCTTATAATGTGTGGCAAAAGTTGTCAAAACAGGTACTGGCAGAGGCCGATGAGGAATTTTTTCAGCTTGGAAATCCCTGTGGGGAGGATGGAATTAGGCAGGCTGTAGCTGAATATCTGTATCGCTCCAGAGGAGTAAAATGCAAAAGAGAGCAGATTATTATCGGGGCAGGAAATGATTATCTTTTAATGCTTTTAGGGACAATTCTGGGAGCTGGACAGACAGTTGCAATGGAAGTGGCTACCTATATCAGCGCATATTATGATTTTCGTCATATAGGTTATGACATAGAGCAAATTAAGCAGGATGAACAGGGACTTGATATCAGTGATTTAGAAGGAAAAAGTGCAAACATTGTATATGTTATGCCTTCTCATCAATTTCCTATGGGAATGATTATGCCTTTAAAACGCCGTATGGCTCTTCTAAATTGGGCAGAAAAGTCACAAGAGCGTTATATTATTGAAGATGATTATGACAGTGAGTTTCGTTATAAAGGGCAGCCTATTCCCAGTTTGCAGGGCTTTGACAGAAATGGCAGCGTGATTTATATGGGGACATTTTCAAAATCTGTAGCGCCTTCTATTCGTGTCAGTTATATGGTTTTACCAGAAAGACTTATGCAGAAATATTTGAAGAAAAAACATCTTTTCTCTGTAACAGTTTCTAAGACAGATCAGAAAATACTGGAACTTTTTTTAAACAAAGGTTATTATGAAAAACACTTAAATCGTATGCGTAAGAT
>ENA-OPSF01002607-OPSF01002607.1-human-gut-metagenome-genome-assembly--contig:-NODE-2607-length-10767-cov-3.012789_pt1 | contig 10767 bp, 9 predicted proteins | sample MGYA00241452_ERZ501896 | MGnify/ENA primary metagenome ERZ501896 (study PRJEB25962, sample SAMEA2042111) | human gut metagenome | biome: human gut; feature: human-associated habitat; material: faeces... | reverse complement strand
AAAAACCAGCCGCTGCTTCTTCGTAACGGCTGCCAATTTCTCTTTTATTCATCAAATCCTATATATTCCCCTATACCTCAACAAAATGACCAATAAAGCTTCTTCTGTGGATCGGACAGGGCCCAAGCTCCTTTAAAGCCTGAATATGGGCCGCCGTGCCGTAACCCTTGTGCTTTGCAAAGCCGTAACCGGGATAGATTTCATCATATTCTGCCATCATGTGATCCCTTGTAACCTTTGCCAGAATACTGGCGGCAGCGATGGATACGCTCTTTGCATCTCCCTTTATAATAGATACCTGCGGGATCTCTACCTTTGGAATCTGGACCGCGTCATTGAGCAGAATCTCCGGTACCGCAGAAAGCCCCCGGATTGCTTCCCTCATGGCCTCATAGGTGGCCTGCAGAATATTGATTTCATCAATCCGGGCCGGAGAAGCAGTCCCTACGCACCAGGATACAGCCTTTTCCTTAATCTCAAGAAAAAGCTCTTCCCGCCTCTTTTCTGACAGCTTTTTAGAATCATTCAGATAGAGGATCTGACAGTCCTTTGGCAGAATCACTGCCCCTGCCGTAACCGGCCCTGCAAGGGGCCCCCTGCCGGCCTCATCAATCCCGCAGATCAACGTATAATCTTCATATCCTTTTTCATAGGCTTTCATCGCCTCCAGTCTGGCAAGCTCCTTTTCCAGACGTTCTCCCTTTAATTCACGCGCCATTTATTTCACCCTGTCTGTGTAATCCTGTGCCTGCTCCAGACTGAGCTTTCCAAGCTTTCCGGAACGGAACTCATCTAAAAGAAGGGCAGAGGCTCTGGCAAGATCCAGCTCTCCTCCCTTCATCAGGCACGCACGGTTTTTCGCAATCCGCTCCAGCATCCGGCTTGCCTTCAGATTCTGCTCCTCTTTTGACAGTTCCTTCCAGGCACTGTTGTCTTCCGTTTCTCCCTCAGCAGCATCCCCGTAGCGCTCTGTGAGCACGCCGGGATAAATCTGCTCCAAAAGCCCGATCAACTCCCAGGCCAGCTCTTCCCGGTTTAAAATCTGGTCGTTAATGGAGCCGATCAGAGCCAGATGCAGACCTACGGTCTGATCCTCAAATCTGGGCCACAAAATACCCGGAGTATCTAAAAGCTCCAGCGTTTTATTCAGACGGATCCACTGGTTTCCCTTTGTGACACCGGGCTTATTTCCCGTTTTGGCACAGGCCTTTCCGGCAAATGAATTGATAAAGGTGGACTTTCCAACATTGGGGATTCCCACTACCATCGTACGGATGGGACGGTTTAAAATCCCTCTTCTGCGGTCTCTTTCAATCTTTTCCTTACAAGCCTCCTGGATCACAGCCTGAACCTGCTTTAAGCTTCCTTTATTTCTGGCGTCAATCTTTGCCACATGGATGCCCCGTGATTCAAACAGAGCGGCCCAGGCTGCATTTTTCGCCTCGTCTGCCAGATCTGCCTTATTTAACAGAACCATCCGCGCCTTCCCGGCTGCCAGCTCGTCAATATCTGGATTTCGACTGGAAAAGGGCACTCTTGCGTCCACCAGCTCGATCACCAGATCAATGAGCTTCATATCCTCTTTCATTGCCCGTCTGGCCTTTGTCATATGGCCCGGGTACCACTGTATATTCATCGCTTATAACTCCTCGTTCTTCTCATTTTTACTGCCCGGTTTTTCACTGTCCTCCGGGGATAAAATCAAGCTTTAACAGGGGAAGAAAACGCAGCCATACCCGGCCGAGGATCTGACTTTCCTTCACATTTCCCACATTGGAAAAACGACTGTCCTCACTGCTGTCCCTGTTGTCTCCCAGCAGAAAGTATTCATCCTCCGACAGAAGGACCGGACTTTCTGCACGTCCGGCTAAAGAAACAAGATCCAGTCCCTCAGGGGCTTTTAAGGGGCTTCCATCAATATAAACAAGGCCATTTTTAATCTGTACCGTTTCTCCGGGAAGCCCAATGACCCTTTTTACATTTTTCCTTCCATCTTCCCGTTTAAACACTACGATGTCAAAACGCCTGGGACGTCTCACCACATAAGTGATCCGGTCCGTAAGCACCACGTCGCCCCCGTCTAAAACTGGCTGCATGGAATTGCCTGAGATTTCCACCTGGCCCCCATAACCATAGACTAAAAACCAGGCGCAGGCTAAAACTACTACAATATTCACCACCCAGCTGACTGCCCTGCGAAGCCAGGCGGTATCTTCATTGATATAAAAATCCAAGTCTGCCCCCGATTCTGTTTTCAATCCGCAGCTACTAAAATGGGGACAATTTTCATTGTCCCCGTTTTGTCTGTCTTACTTATTTAACTAACTCTTTTACCTTAGCAGCCTTACCTACTCTGTCTCTTAAGTAGTTCAGTTTTGCTCTTCTTACTTTACCCTTGCGGACAACCTCAACGTTGTCTACGCTTGGGGAATGTAATGGCCATGTCTTCTCTACGCCGATGCCGTTGGAGTTCTTTCTAACGGTGAAGGTCTCTCTTGCTCCGCCGTTCTGTCTCTTGATCACAACGCCCTCAAAGATCTGGATTCTCTCGCGGTTACCCTCTTTGATCTTGTTGTATACCTTTACGGTATCACCTACGTGGAAGCTAGGTACGCTTTCCTTTAACTGTGCTGCTTCGATATTCTTGATAATTTCGTTCATTGTGTGAACCTCCTTCATTTATTGGATGTTCTTAATACTCTATGCGGTAAAACGTGTTCACTGCAATTCAGTAGCAGAGGACCATCTATTCTTTGTCACAACGGAATCAGTTTATCACAGATCCGCTTCATTTGCAACCGTTTTTTTTACATAAATATGAACCTTGTCAATCCGGTTTTTATTGACTTTTTCCACTACCAGACGGACTTCTTCTGTGTCCACCTCTTCTCCTTCTGCCGGAAGATGCTCCAGACGGTCGATCATAAAACCGCCCAGTGAATCAAAATCTTCTGATACAAGCTCCAGGCCAAGCCGGTCATTGATATCGTCCAGGTTCATGGAACCGTCTGCCAGATATTCTCCTTTGGAAATCTCCTTAAGCTCGTCTTCCTCATCTGCATCAAATTCATCCCTGATATCGCCTACGATCTCCTCCAGGATATCCTCCAGCGTGATCAGGCCTGCGGTTGCACCATACTCATCCAGAACGATCACGATATTATTTGATGTCTTTCGCATCTCGATCATGAGTTCGGAGAGTTTCTTTGACTCAAAGGTAAACAGGGGCTGGCGCAGGTAGTCGCGGACGGAAAAAGCGGCTCTGTCCTCCAAAAGGATCAGATCCTTCATGTTGATAATGCCGATGACATTGTCGGTGTTGTCCTCATAGACAGGAAGGCGGGTATAATGATCCCTGCGGAAAATTTCCATCAGTTCCTCATAGGACGCCTCCACATCTACAAAGCTCATGTCGATCCTGGGAACCATGATATCTCTGGCAACAGAATCTCCCAGATCGAACACATTGTTGATCATCTCTTTTTCTTCTGATTCGATCACACCCTTTTCGTGACCTACCTCTACGATCGTTCTCAGCTCATCTTCCGTAATACTGTCTGTCGGCTTGTTGGGATCCACGCCCAAAAGACGCAGAACCCCGCCGGAGAGCAGGTTTACAACAAAAATAACTGGTGTCAGTATGGTCATGAGAAGGCAGATTACTCTCGCAAAGCGAAGGGCGTTTTTTTCTGCCTCCAGAGTAGCTATGGTTTTTGGCGTAATCTCTCCAAAAAGCAGCACTAAAAGAGTCAACACTCCGGTAGCCGCTCCTACGGCCTGGCTTCCGAATACATCCGTTACCAGCACGGTAAGCATGGAGGACGCAGAAAGATTAACCACATTGTTTCCGATCAAAATGGCTCCCAGCATTTTGCTCTGATCCCTTCTGGCCTTTAAAACCCAGGCTGCCGCCTTATCTCCGTTGTCTGCAAGATTTCGTATACGGATCAGATTCACCGTTGTAAGGGCGGTTTCCGAAGAAGAGAAAAACGCCGAAAGCACCAGACAGACCACTACTAACACCAAACGTATGACGACCGTATCACCTGATAGATCCAAAATTCATCAACTCCTATTTCTTTTGTTTATTTTTACACAGGTTTCAAGGAATTTTACACTAGAAGCCCTTCCCTTGTCAATAAGCGTTAAAATTTTTACATACTTTCCTTTAAAGCCATGACCTTAAAATAGCCCTTTAATTCCTCTGCCGTGCACTGTTTTTCATTCAAAAGCTTCTTTACCAGAGCCATCTGGCGGCGCACCTGTTTTCCGGCGCTCTCTCCGCATTCCGGATCCACAAGCTTTTCAATGTATGTTTCCAGTTCCTTTAAAATGCTCTCCTGTCCCAGTTCAGACTTAAGGCTGTCCAAAAACTTCTGCTCCTTTAAAGTCAGACTGGCTTCTGCCAGAAGATCCGGACGGCGCTCAAGGGTTCGGCGGATGGATTGCTCCCGTCTCCAGGCTTCAATATTTTTATGATGGCCTGTGAGGAGAACCTCCGGCACCGGACGGCCTTCAAAGACCTCCGGGCGGGTATACTGGGGATACTCTAAAAGATTGTCATAAAAGGACTCTATTTCTGCAGAATCTCCGTTCCCCAGCACCCCTGGCACCAGTCGGGAAATACAGTCGATCATCACCATTGCAGGAAGCTCCCCTCCGGTAAGGACAAAATCCCCAAGAGAAAGGTACTCTGCACCGATGGCCTCCAGAGCCCGCTCATCAATGCCCTCATAGTGGCCGCAGAGGAATACAAGCTCTTCCTCCTTAGACAGCTCCTCCGCAATCTTCTGGTTAAACCGCTGGCCCTGAGGGGTCATATAGATTACTCTGGGACGGCGGTTTAAGCGGCGGCACAGATCCTCATAGGCATCGCACACCGGACCGGGCTGCATTACCATGCCTGCTCCGCCGCCATAAGGCGCGTCATCCACATGGCGGTGCTTGTCCCTTGAATAAGTCCGAATGTCCACCGCCTCTGCCTGAATGGCCCCGCTTTCCATGGCCCGTCCTGTGATGCTGGTGCCAAGACCATCCATAACCATGTCAGGAAACAGGGTAAGAATATGAAAATTCATGTATATTTACTCCTTCCATCGGTTTTTCAGCTTTGTCTGAAGCCGGTACAGGGTATTTAAGGCATCAAGCGGCGTCATAGTGGAAAGCTCCAGGCCGTCCAGCTCCTTAATAATATCATCATCCTTTACCGTATCAAAGAAGGTAAGCTGCTGCAGATCCACCTCATCCGGCTTTGGAACCGCCCTGTGCTGGGTCACATTGGCATTCGCCTGAGCGATTTCCTTTGCACGGGCCGTAATATCATTTTCACTGAGCTCTCCGGCGATCTCCCTGGCGCGGCTGATGACAGAATCCGGAACCCCGGCCAGCTTTGCCACCTGGATGCCGTAGCTCTTATCTGCGCCGCCCCGGACAATCTTCCTTAAAAATACAATATCGTCTCCCTGCTCCTTTACTGCAATACAGTAATTTTTCACGCCTGCAATGGTACCCTCTAATTCCGTCAGCTCATGGTAATGGGTAGCAAAAAGCGTCTTTGCTCCCAAAAGCTTTGTGCTGCTGATGTGCTCGATCACGGCCCATGCGATCGAAAGGCCGTCAAAGGTGCTGGTGCCGCGGCCGATCTCATCCAGCACCAGAAGGCTGTTCCTTGTGGCGTTTCTAAGGATATTTGCCACCTCGGTCATCTCCACCATAAAGGTACTCTGTCCGCTTGCTAGATCATCCGAAGCGCCCACACGGGTAAAAATACGGTCGCAGATACCGATATCCGCCTCCTGAGCCGGTACAAAGCTTCCTAACTGTGCCATTAGCACGATCAGAGCCACCTGGCGCATATAGGTAGATTTTCCCGCCATGTTGGGACCGGTAATTACGGAAAGACGGTTCTTTCCATTGTCTAAAAAGGTATCATTTGCCACAAACAGATCATCCCGCATCATCTGCTCCACTACCGGATGGCGGCCGTTCTTGATGTGGATCACGCCCTTTTCATTGATAGAGGGCTTGACGTAATTGCGGCGGGTCGCCACAGAGGACAGGGAACAGAACACGTCGATTCCCGCAATGGCTCTGGCCGTCTGCTGGATCCGTACTACCTGGGAAGAAATGGAATCCCTTACCTCACAGAACAGATCGTATTCCAGGGCTGTCAGCTTTTCCTCCGCCCCCATGATCACATCCTCAAGCTGCTTTAGCTCATCTGTGGTAAAGCGCTCTGCATTCGTAAGGGTCTGCTTGCGCACAAAATAGTCCGGCACCATGTCTTTAAAAGAATTTGTCACTTCAAAATAGTAGCCGAACACCTTATTGTACTTGACCTTCAGGGTTTTAATGCCCGTCTTTTCCTTTTCACGTGCTTCTAACTCAGCTAACCAGGTCTTTCCCTCGGTTTTAGCATTGCGCAGCCGGTCGGCTTCCTCATGGAAGCCTTCCTTAATGATACCGCCGTCTCTCACAGTAATGGGCGGATCATCTACAATGGAACGGCGGATCAGATCCCAAATATCTTCCAAAGGATCCAGCTCGCTCTCAAGCTCCTTTAAAAGCCCGGTCTGAAATTCTCCAAGAAGGCGTTTGATATGAGGCAGCATTTCCAGAGAGGTCTTAAAGGCAATGAGGTCTCTGGGACTGGCCGTCTTATAGCTGATCCGTCCGATCAGGCGCTCCAGGTCATAAATGGGATTTAAATACTCTCCCAGCTCCTCCCTGGAAATATAATTCATATTCAGCTCTTCCACCGCATCCTGCCGCCGGATGATCTCATCTTTGTGGATCAGCGGCTGCTCGATATAGCTTCGCAGCAGCCTGGCGCCCATGGCTGTCTTTGTCCGGTCAAGAACCCACAAAAGAGTGCCCCTCTTCTGTTTTTCCCGCATGGTTTCCACAAGCTCCAGATTCCTTCTGGTAGAGGTGTCGATCACCATATACTGGCCGGTGCGGTAGGGGGTGAGGGAAGTAATATGCTCTAAGGTGCTCTTCTGAGTCTCATACATATATTCCATCACCGCTCCTGCTGCAATGATCCCCGTAGCATAGTCCTCTAATCCCAGCCCACTTAATGAATTTACCTTAAAGTGCTCCTTTAATACTTTTTTACAGGATTCATCCCCAAAGAAATGGCTGTCCAGAGCGGATATGATGACCTGATACCGGTTTTTCAGTTCATCCAGGTCTACCCCAGACATATAAAATGCATTGTTGCAGATGATCTCAGAGGGAGAAAATTTATTGATCTCATCAAACAGCTCCCGGTCAGAATCCACTTCTGTAACCAAAAATTCTCCCGTACTGATATCTGCGGTGGAAATACCGTAGCGGCCGTCCACATAGACAATTCCCATCAGGTAATTATTTTTCGTCTCATCCAGAGCCTGAGCGCTGGTAATGGTGCCCGGCGTTACCACCCGGATAACCTCTCTCTTTACAAGCCCTTTTGCCTGTTTTGGGTCTTCCATCTGCTCTGCAATGGCTACCTTAAAACCCTTTTGAACCAAACGGTACAGATAGGAATCCACTGCATGATAGGGAACTCCGCACATGGGGGCGCGTTCCTTAAGGCCACATTCCTTTCCGGTCAGCGTAATCTCCAATGCTTTGGAAGCTGCCAGGGCATCGTCGAAAAACATTTCGTAAAAATCGCCCAGACGGTAAAACAGGATACAGTCCGGATATTCTTTTTTTGTCTCCATGTAATGCTGCATCATGGGAGACAGCTGTGAAATATCAATCTCCACGATCACGCCTCCCCTGAATCCTCATGGATCCGTCCCATGTAGTAAAAGCCCCTGCTCTCTTCCAGATAAACATCTACCAGGGAACCGATCATAGACGCATCTCCCGGAAAATGTACTACGGTATTATTTGACATACGGCCCGTCATCAGCTCAGGAGAATGGTCGTTTACCTCCTCCACCAGCACCTGCTGCACCGTATGCACATCCCGTCCGCAGACCTCTGCGGAAATATCCTGTACTTCTTTTAAAAGACGGTCAAAGCGTTCCTTTACCACGTCCTCAGGCACCTGGTTTTCCATGGCCGCCGCAGGAGTTCCCGTGCGCTTGGAATAGATAAAGGTAAATGCACTGTCAAAGCGTACGTTTCTTACCACATCCAGGGTTTCCTCAAAATCCTCTTCTGTCTCTCCTGGAAAGCCCACGATAATATCCGTCGTCAGGGAAATACCCGGCACAGCGGCCTTGATCTTTTCCGCCAGAGCCAGAAACTGCTCCTTGGTATATCTTCGGTTCATCTCCTTTAAAATGCGGGAGCTCCCGGACTGAAGGGGCAGATGGAGATGGCGGCAGATCTTTTGGGACTCTGCCATTACCTGAATCAGTTCATCCGAAAGATCCTTTGGATGGGAGGTCATAAAGCGTATCCGCTCCAGTCCCGGAATCTTCTCAATCTCGCGAAGCAGCTCTGCAAAGGTCATGGGCGTCTCCAGATTTTTGCCATAGGAGTTTACATTCTGCCCTAAAAGCATAACCTCCTTCACGCCGTCCGCCGCAAGCCTTCTTACCTCCGCGAGGATATCCTCAGGGGTACGGCTGCGCTCTCTGCCGCGCACATACGGCACGATGCAGTAGGAACAGAAGTTGTTGCAGCCAAACATAATATTGACCGATGCCTTATAGGGGAAATGCCGAATCGCAGGCAAATCCTCCACAACCTCACGCTGCTCCTGCCAGATATCATACACCGTTTCGCCGCTTTCCATGCGTGTTGCCACAAGCTCCGGCAGCTTGTAGAGATTAAATGTGCCGAAGACGATATCCACATGGCGATATTTCTGCCGCAGGGTCTGCAAAACCGTTTCCTGCTGCATCATGCAGCCGCAAAGCGCAATCACCGCATCGGGATTTTTTGTTTCCTTATAGTGCTTCAGCCAGCCCAGCTTGCCGTATACCTTCTGCTCCGCGTTTTCGCGCACACAGCAGGTGTTGTAGATGATAAAATCGGCCTCTGTTTCCTCGTCTGTTCTGTCAAAGCCCATTTCGTCAAGCATCCCTTCCAGCTTTTCGGAATCATGCGCGTTCATCTGACAGCCCATCGCAAGGGAATAGAATTTTTTCTTTCTGCCGTTTTCTGCCGCAAAGGCATCATTTTCCGCACGAATGGCGCGGATATATTCCAGCTGTCTTGCCAGCTCTGTTTCGCCCGGCTTAACAGCAGTTCCAGCTTTCCTTTCCATTCTTTCTTCCTCTCGAAACTGAATTCTTATGAAAAGACAGTCTTTCACAAGTATATTTCAGTATAGCATACCTTCCCTGCTTTCTCAATGATTTTTCCCCAAAACTTACAGAAAAGGCTTACGCAAAGGAAAGCACCTCAAGCGAGTTGCCATGCTCCTTTATAATTTGCATAAGATCCGCCGTTTTCAGATAAACCGATGCCGTATTGTCATTGGGATGCACCCCGATTTCCTCCTTTTCCAGAAAATCTCTGTCCAGAAAAACCTTTACGGCGCAGGCAGTATCATTCAAAATGCCCAAGGGTGTCACTGCCCCTTTTTTCAATCCAAGATATTTTTCCAGACGCTCCTCCGATGCAAAGGAAAGCCTTACGCCTCCAAGCTTCTCTCCCAGCTCCTTCAGATTCGCCTGCTTATCGGCACGAATTACCACAAGAAAATGATTTTTTCCCTTCTGGTCTCGCAAAAAGAGATTTTTTGCCGTCTCCTCCATTTTTTCCAGACCTAGCTCCTCCATCTCCTCAATGGTATAAACCGCTTTATGCTCCACCCAACGAAAGGGGATTCCTTTTTCCTTCAGAAATACCTTTACTTCTTCTTTTCCAAACATTTTCATCTGCTCCCTTACTGTCTCTTTCTTTTCCTGCTTCTTTCTAAGGAAGATAGTATCATATTTTCCGCGGAAAATCAGCAAAAGCAACGGGGTTTTCAAAGAGATTCCCTCATTGTTTACAAAACGTTCATATTTCAGCCACACCAGATTCATATTGACAGGATATGATAAAGATGTCCTCAAAGAAGAGGATAATGAATAAACATAGTATACATACCCTCCCCTTTACAGAGAGCCACTTCCCCGGTGGCTCTTTTCCCTTTATATACGCCTTATATACGCCTTTTTCGATTGTTTTTTCCCCTCTGATTTGCTATACTTGAAAAAACAAATATAAAACCGATATACAAAAGAAAGAGGTGCATTTTCTGTGAATGAGATTTTATCTGATGCAAAAAAGATACTCCATACTGCCATTCAGGCATCCCTTCCCGATGAAGCTGTAAAAAAGTTCATCGGCGGCAAGACCTTCGCTTTTGAAGGACGGGTGATTGTCATTGCCATCGGCAAAGCGGCTTGGAACATGGCAAAGGCGGCGGCGGAAAATATCCCCCACAGGATTGATGCAGGCATTGTTCTGACGAAATATGACCATGCGAAGGGCGAAATCCCCGGCTTTACCATCCTTGAAGCAGGACATCCCCTTCCCGATGAAAATACAATTCTCGGCACACAGAAAATCATGGATGCCGTTTCCGGTTTAACTGAAAAGGATACGGTGTTCTTTCTGGTTTCGGGCGGCGGCTCTGCGCTTTTTGAATGTCCTGCCGGCAAGCTGACCCTTGCGGATTTTCTGGACATCACCGACCAGCTTTTGAAATGCGGCGCGGATATCGTGGAAATCAACACCATCCGCAAGCATCTTTCTGCCGTAAAGGGCGGCAAATTTGCGAAGCTTTGCGCCCCTGCACAGGTGTACTGCATTGCTCTGAGCGATATTCTG
>ENA-OPSF01002604-OPSF01002604.1-human-gut-metagenome-genome-assembly--contig:-NODE-2604-length-10772-cov-2.725110_pt1 | contig 10772 bp, 10 predicted proteins | sample MGYA00241452_ERZ501896 | MGnify/ENA primary metagenome ERZ501896 (study PRJEB25962, sample SAMEA2042111) | human gut metagenome | biome: human gut; feature: human-associated habitat; material: faeces... | reverse complement strand
ATAATAGATAGGATGATCCTTGATATACTGAGGTAGGTCTTCACCACGGTCCAAACGTTCTTTTAACTTGGCGTGAGCGATATCGCGACCTACGATGATCGTACCATTCAGAGACAGACGGGTAGCCACCGGATATTTATCCAGTTCTTTCAGGATCTCTGTCATCGGCTGGTTCAGGTTGATCTTGACAGCATCGCCTTCGCCTGCCTCGCGCAGTTCTGCCGGGATCAGTTCGCCCGGATGGCTGTCCAGCTTCTCGATCCAGATACCGTCTTTGTTGATCTTACACTTCACGTTACGGTCGGCCGAACAACTGACACCCAAACCGACCGGACAGGAAGCGCCGTGCCGCGGCAGACGGATGATACGGATATCATGTGCCAGATACTTTCCGCCGAATTGTGCTCCCAAACCGATATTGTGCACTTCGGCCAGCACTTCTTTTTCCAGTTCTATATCCCGGAAAGCACGGCCATACTCGTTGCCAGTCGTAGGCAATTCGTCATAATAATGTGTAGAAGCCAACTTCACCGTCAGCAGGTTCTTTTCGGCAGAAGTACCGCCGATAACCACTGCGATATGATAAGGGGGACAAGCAGCCGTACCCAATGTCTTGATCTTTTCGATGATGAAGGGGACCAAAGTGCCGGGATTCAGGATCGCCTTTGTTTCTTGATACAGGTAAGTCTTATTGGCGGAACCGCCACCCTTTGTCACACACAGGAACTTATATTCCATACCTTCCGTAGCTTCGATATCGATCTGGGCGGGGAGGTTGCATTTGGTGTTCACTTCGTCGTACATGTTCAGGGGAGCGTTCTGCGAATAGCGCAGGTTCTCTTCCGTATAGGTTTTATATACACCCAACGAAAGTGCCTCTTCATCGCAGTAGCCAGTCCATACCTGCTGTCCCTTTTCGCCGTGGATGATAGCCGTACCGGTATCCTGGCAGAAAGGAAGTACACCCTTAGCAGCAACTTCTGCGTTACGCAGGAAAGTCAACGCTACATATTTATCGTTATCACTTGCTTCCGGATCACTCAGGATCTTAGCCACCTGCTCGTTGTGCGAGCGGCGAAGCATAAAGGAAACATCACGGAAAGCGGCATTAGCCATTGCCGTAAGACCTTCTTTCTCTACTTTCAGAACCGGGGTTCCTTCGAACTCGGAAACCGAAACATAATCTTTTGTAAGCAAATAATACTCTGTTGTATCCGGACCCAATGGGAACGGAGCCTGATACTTGAAAGGAGTTGTTGCCATAGCGTTTGTATTTTAATTTATAATATTGGTTTTTGAATCGTATCCTCGATACGGACAGGCAAACTTATATAAAAATCATGAGATTCGACGGTTGTTTGCCTTTTTAAAATGATCATTTCAAGTTTATTTTAAATTCACTTCGTATCTTTGGATACTGATAAGGCTATATTTATGAAGATATTAATAGTTGAAGACGAACCTTCGCTCAGGGAACTGATGCAGAAAACACTGGCAAAAGAGCGATATGTAGTGGAAACGGCAGGCACCTTCCATGAAGCGAGCCTGAAAATAGCGGACTACAGCTACGACTGTATCCTGCTCGACATCATGTTGCCAGATGGGAACGGTTTGAAGTTGTTGGAGATGCTCAAGGAACAGCAGAAGCGTGAGAGCGTCATCATCATCTCTGCCCGCGACTCCATCGAGGACAAAGTCCTGGGGCTGGAACAGGGAGCAGACGACTATCTCCCGAAACCCTTCCACCTGGCCGAGCTAAACGCCCGTATCAAAAGTGTGCTGAGACGACAACGCAGCGACGGTTCGCGTTCCCTACGGCTGGGAAACCTACGGATCGAACCAGATAGTTTCCGGGTATTCGTTGACGACAAGGAACTGGAACTTCTCAAGAAAGAATACGACATCCTGTTCTATTTTGCCAACCGACCGAACCATATCATTGACAAGGCCGTACTGGCCGAAGCCGTCTGGGGCGACCATATCGATCAGGCGGACAGTTTCCATTTCGTCTATGCACAAGTCAAGAATCTGCGCCAGCAGCTAAAGAAGGCAGGCGCGACAATTGAAATCCGCTCTATCTATGGCTTCGGATATAAATTAGTCATCAACGAAGAGGAATAAGGCACAACAAATATGAAATTGATTTACCGTATATTGCTTCGCCTATCCCTGGCATTGCTAGCCGTCCTGACGGTATGGACGGTTTTCTTTTATTTCACCATGATCGACGAGATCAACGATGAAGTAGACGACGCGCTGGAAGACTACTCCGAGACGATCATCATCCGTTCGCTTGCCGGCAAAGAGCTTCCTTCGAAAAACGACGGGAGTAACAACAGCTATTCCATCCGTCCCATAACAAGGGAAGAAGCCAGACAATACCCGGCGATCGAATACTACGATGCCGACATATATATAAAGGAAAAGGAAGAGACTGAACCGGCACGTGTGCTGCGGACCATCTTCGCCGATAAAGATGACAATTATTTCCTACTGGAAGTCTCGACTCCCTCTTTTGAAAAAGAAGATTTACGTGAGGCCGTCGCCAACTGGATTCTCTTTCTTTATATTGTTTTACTGGTCACCCTGCTTACGGTCTGCATTTGGGTGTTCTATCGGAGCCTGCGCCCGTTGTACGCGCTACTGAACTGGCTGGACAGTTATTTGCCGGGCAAACAGCACGGACCTGTTCCCAACGACACCCGTATTCCGGAATTCCGCAGGTTGAACGAAGCAGCAGCCCAAGCCGTCGAACGCTCGGAACAACTATTCAAACAGCAGAAGCAATTTATCGGCAATGCATCGCACGAACTTCAGACACCACTTGCCGTTTGCAACAACCGTATCGAATGGCTGCTCGACAATACGGAACTGACGGAGGAACAAATGGAAGAACTGTTCAAGACCAAGCATACACTGAACTACATCGTCCGGCTGAATAAATCCCTGCTGTTTCTCTCCCGGATCGACAACGGACAATTCACCGACAGCCGTCCGGTCGAAATCAACAGCATCGTCAAACGGCTGTTAGATGATTACAAAGAGATATTCAGCCACTACAAAGCCCAGATCTCACTGGAGGAACAGGGCCTACTGAAGATAACGATGAACGAGACACTGGCGGAGTCACTCATCTCCAACCTGCTGAAAAACGCTTTTATCCATAACAAGGAAAAAGGACACGTCCGTGTCACGATCCAGGCAGACTCGCTGACTATCGCCAACACAGGGCAAACCGTACCTCTCGACAGCGAGCATATCTTCGAACGTTTCTACCAAGGGAGCAAGAAAAAGGAATCGACCGGACTCGGCCTCGCCATAGCCGAAGCGATTTGTCGTCAATACGGGTTGCACATCTCCTACCGGTATCAGGGTGAAGAGCATATCTTCCTCCTTCAATTTTACCTCGATAAATCATAAGGAATATAGGCGATGGATTCCATAACTGAAATTATATTTTTACCTTTGCCACTATTATGTATTATTGGTTCCATCAATCGTTTTATATGGCAAAAGCCTTCCCGTTCATCGGCGGATGGCTGGCAGACCGCTTGTTGGGTGATCCTGAAGGATGGCCACATCCGGTTGTTGGTTTCGGCAAAGTGATTTCTTTAGGAGAGAAGACGCTGAACAAAGGAAACGACCGGGCTGTCAAAGGAGGCGTCATGGCACTCATACTGGTTGCCGGAACGTATTTGCTCTGCGAACGGATACTGGCGCTTGCCGGATACTTTCACCCGATAGTAGCATCTATTCTATCCGGGATAGGCGTCTTTTACTGCCTGGCGGGAAAAACGCTGGTCAAAGAAGTGAAAGCCGTTTTCGAAGCAGTAGACCGCAGCACGGAAGAAGGACGCAAACAGGTCGGGCGGATCGTAGGCCGCGACACTTCCCGTCTCCCCACAAGAGATACGGGCCGCCGCTCTCGAAACGCTCGCGGAAAACCTGAGCGACGGAGTGATAGCTCCCATGTTTTGGTTTACCCTGCTCGGACTTCCCGGCATGATGACTTACAAAATGGTGAATACGCTCGATTCGATGATCGGCTACAAAAACGAACGTTACTTAGAATTCGGGCAGATTGCCGCAAGGCTCGACGATCTTGCCAATTATATCCCTGCCCGGTTGACAGCATGGTTGATGCTGGCTGTTTCCGGCAACTTGAACAAAACGGATTTCGTTAAGCGCTTCGGCCCGGCTCATGCCAGCCCGAACTCAGGCTATCCGGAATCTGCCCTTGCCGCTATATTGAATTGCCGTTTCGGAGGAACCCACGATTATTTCGGGAAGCCGGTAGAAAAACCTTATATCGGAACCAACGAACGGACTTTCACAACAGAAGACATGTTGATTGCCATCAAAACAAACAGCAATGCCGAACTTGCCATGGGGCTTATTGTTTGTTTAATATCAATAATTATCCACTAAATAAAGATGTACAGAATGGAAGTAAGATTAAATAAACTCATCAGTGATTCCGGCCTTTGTTCACGCAGGGAAGCGGACAAATTCATCGAAGAAGGACGTGTCACCGTAAATGGCAGCCTACCTCAAGTCGGGCAGAAAGTAACCGAAGCCGATATCGTCATGCTGGATGACATACAAATTAAAATCGGAAAGAACACGGGCAAACAAACATCTTCCGCACGGATCAATATCCAAGAGTTGGAACTTGCCGGACAAGAAAAAAAGGCGAAGAAGACAAAGCCTTTGTCTACGGCGACTTCCGAAAAGAAGGCGGCTTCTCCTGCAACCGGTTCAAAAGGCCTACGCCCCGGCAAATATGTAAAATACAATAAATATGCAGCCGCCCGCCATGCTGCACGCAATGGAGAAAGTCCGAGAAAAGAGACAAAGGCATCCGGCATCGACAAAGAGATGCTGAAAGAGGCTTTGCGCCCCAAATTCGGCAAATCATTAGGACGGTCGGCCGTTGCACAACGCTTGGCTTCTTCTCCAAAATCGGCTGCGTTGCGCAAGACAAGCAAGAACAACCCGCTCAACAAGGCAAAACGCGCTGCCGCCCGCAATAAACCGAAAGGAGAATAAGACAATGGGAAAAAAGCATATCGTTTTAGTGACAGGCGGCCAACGTTCCGGAAAAAGCGGATATGCGCAAAAACTTGCTTTGTCACTGACAGCTAATCCGGTTTACCTGGCGACATCACGTGTCTGGGACGAGGAGTTCCGCGAGCGTGTACTTCGCCATCAGGCTGACCGAGGACCGGAATGGACGAATATCGAAGAAGAGAAATTCCTGAGCCGCCACGATCTGAACGGCCGTGTGGTCGTTATCGATTGTGTCACCCTCTGGGGTACAAACTTTTTCTTCGACAATGAAGGTGACACGAACCGTTCCCTGGTCGAGTTAAAAGAAGAATTTAATAAATTGACAGAGCAGGACGCCTATCTGATCTTCGTTACAAACGAAATCGGGTTAGGCGGTGTTTCTCCCGATGCGGTGCAACGCCGGTTCACGGACCTGCAAGGGTGGTTAAACCAATACATCGCATCCCGTGCCGACGAAGTTGTCTTCATGGTGAGCGGTATTCCCATGAAGGTAAAATAATAAAAACACTATACCATGATCTCTTTCAACATTCAAAAACCTGATATCGCCATTGCCACAGCCCTGCAGGACAAAATCGATAATCTGACGAAACCCAAAGGGTCATTGGGTACGCTTGAAGAAATTGCACTTCAAATCGGTCTGATCCAACAAACATTATCCCCGGTGCTCCATCATCCGGTCAACGTTATATACGCATCCGACCACGGGATCGCCGACGAAGGCGTCAGCAAATCACCCAAAGAAGTAACACGCCAGGTGATACACAACTTCCTGAACGGGGGAGCAGGCATCTGTTTCCTTTCACGCCAGCACGGCTTCGAAATCAAGATAGTCGACGGTGGTGTGGATTTCGATTTCCCTGCCATCCCAGAGTTGATCGACCGGAAAATCAGGAAAGGGACCCGCAACTTCCTGTATGAAGCAGCCATGACACAGGATGAAATGGAATTGGCCATCCGATATGGAGCCGACATTGTCACGGATTGCCACGACAAAGGGAGCAACGTGATCAGTTTTGGTGAGATGGGAATCGGAAACACCGCTGCGTCAAGTATGTGGATGACTTGCCTGACAGGGATTCCACTGGTCGATTGCGTAGGCGCCGGAAGCGGCTTGGATAACGAAGGGGTCAAACATAAATATAATATCTTAAGAAAGGCACTCGAGAACTACAAGGGAGACAACAGCACGTTGGATGTAATCCGCTATTTCGGCGGCTACGAGATGGTGATGGCTGTGGGAGGCATGCTCCGCGCGGCAGAATTGAAGATGGTTATTCTGGTAGATGGCTTTATCATGACAAACTGCGTACTGGCTGCTTCACACTTGTATCCGGAAATGCTTCCCTACTGCATATTCGGACACTGCGGAGACGAGGCCGGACACAAACGTGTACTGGATATCCTACAAGCCAAGCCGTTGCTAAATCTCGGCTTACGCCTGGGTGAAGGTTCCGGCTCCGTATGCGCCTATCCGATTGTGGACTCGGCAGTCCGCATGATCAACGAGATGCACAGCTTCCAGCAAGCCTCCATCACCAAATATTTCTAACTTCTTTTTAATTATTAATTTCCAATCCATGCTCCGTATCCTTGCCGCCTTTATATTTTTCACCCGGCTACCATTCTGGCGACTGGCTGAAGTTCCTTCGGAATATTTCAAGAATGTAGTCAGCCGCTGGGCGTTAGTCGGCTGGCTCACAGCCGGGCTTTCCGTAATCGTACTTTACACAGCTTCACTGATACTGCCGGCAAGTGTTGCCGTACTATTGGCAATCGTCACCCGGCTGCTGATAACCGGTTGCCTACATGAAGACGGACTTGCCGACTTTTTCGACGGCTTCGGGGGAGGGACTTCGCGCGAACGTATCCTTTCAATTATGAAAGACTCACATATAGGAAGCTACGGGGTGATCGGGTTGATTCTTTATTTTGCACTTCTATATACATTGTTGAGCAGCCTGCCACTGACTCTTGCCGGAAGTGCGATACTGGCAGGCGATCCTTTTTCCAAAGGAGTTGCCGGAATGATCATCAATAGGCTTCCCTACGCACGCAAGGAAGAAGAGGCCAAAAACAAAACGGTCTACAGCCGGATGACTACAAGTGAATATACATGTTGCCTTTTCTCCGCTCTGATTCCGATGTTCTGGCTGCCGGAACCCGTTTATCTCCTGGCAGGTCTACTGCCTGTTCTTGTCTTTTATTTTCTCACCTCTCTAATGAAAAAGAAAATACAAGGCTATACAGGTGACTGCTGCGGAGCAACATTTTTGCTTTGCGAACTGAGTTTCTATTTAGGGATAGCCGTTATTTATACGACAATCATATAAAACATATATTACATGGAAATTTATCTGGTCAGACATACATCCGTCGACATTCCCGCCGGCTATGCATACGGACAAACCGATGTTCCCCTTCGTCCTTCATTCGAAGATGAAGCCGAAGCCGTAAAAAAAAACTTATCCGGCCATACATTCGACAAAGTGTGGAGCAGCCCGCTTACACGCTGTACCCGCCTCGCCGCCTATTGCGGCTACCCGGACGCAGAAAAGGAAGACCGCATTAAGGAAATCAGCTTCGGGGAATGGGAAATGAAATCTTGGGATGAACTATCCTCCGATCCTCGATCGGAAGCCTGGTTCAACGACTGGATCAATGTTCCGGCTCCTTCGGGCGAATCCTTGCAAGATCAATATACCCGTGTCAGTCATTTCCTAAATGAAATAAGAGAAAGTGACCTGCAGAAAGTATGCATTTTCGCACATGGCGGAGTCTTGACCTGTGCCCGTGTCTATGCCGGAGAATATGACTTGAAAGAAGCATTCAAAAATGTCCCTTCATACGGAACGGTCATCAGGCTGAAATTGGATTAAGCAACATGCGTCCGTTTTTCCGAAGCACTAATTGCCTTGGATACTACTGTACATCCCCTGCACGACTGCAAATGCTAAGTTTTGGACATGGGAACGGGCTATCACCTGTTTGGTGGCTGGAAAACAAAGCCGGATTATCTCCGATATACCGGATACCATGTCCAATTTTCTCTCACGAACCTGAAAGCGATAACGGTAGGTTTCTACAATATCTTTCCGGTAGCGTCTATGCGAAGTTTCACTTCCTGCTTGCCGGATTCTAGTTCAACGAGATACCATTCGCCAGTCAGAGTCTCGATGAAATCAGCATCGTCGATCCTATAGGTTGCATATTGCGAAGCCTTGATAGCAGCCATTACCGCGTCCGGCAGCGCTGTAATACGAAGTTCCGTTTTAGTCTGCATCCAAGCGCCTCCATCGTCGAACAGGAGTTCGCGGCAAACTGTTCCATCCAATATTTCAACTTCCGTAACACCTTTTTCCCGGTCGATATCCAAGATACGGGCAGAAGGATAATGTTCTTTGACATAAGCATCTACGGAAGAGGAAGGCTGTGACGGGATGAAATCTTCATATCCATCGTTCCCACCCGCATCGAGAACGGTTTTCACCAAGATACCGTCCGGAGAATAATAAAGATCCACCTCACTATTGCCCTGTTCCGTCTCGATCACATAGACGGTCTCGACATCCCGGCGTTCGATCATATCCACATCGTCCACTTTCCAAGTCGAATATTCACCTTGCTGGAAAGCAGTCTTCACCGCATCGGGAAGCTGTGCAAAAGGGATATCCGTTTCCGTCATATACCAAGTTCCGCTATTGTCGAACCAAGCTTCCTTCTCTACTTTATCTTGTTTGAAATCCACAATCAAATAATCGTTACGCGTCTCCCACTCCACATCTTTTGCCGCAGGATATTTTTCGTCAAAAGCAGCTTTGGTTTCGGCGCTCACATAACCGGGAACCGGTTCGTTATCATCATTGTCACAACTTTGGAACAGGCACAGAGATAGTGCCGCAAGTAAAAATACATTTTTAATCATACCATTTCTATTTAAAATCGGTTCTTAATTAATTGTCTATATCTATCAAGTTAAACTTATTGTCAAACTCCAGCTTCATACCGTTGGCAAGTTTCGCCTCATACCCCCGGTCTTCCTTTTCGATCTTAACGACCTTATGATCGGGATAAGTAGCCTTTACATAGCGTAGGATGGCTTCGGGAATGACAGCTTCGGGAACAGTGGAATACTTGCAATCCACTTCTTTCCAAGTTCCGTCCTTAAAGAACTCCACTTTGCTGCTGTTGGCAAAAATCACTTCATACTTCTTGTCGAAAAAATCCTTTTCCATCTTTGCCAGCGCCACCTTTTCCTGTGGGAAATATTTCTTTACATATGCCTGTGCCTTAGCGGGCAGCTGGTCGAAACGAACCGGACGGTCATCGTCCGCGCGAACGCCCGTACTTATGGTAAGCAGGCAAACTAACAGTGCTAAAATTTTCTTCATTTCATTCATCTTTTATAGTTCTACTTTTTATCTGTCTAATCTTTTGACAGGACAAATATCAGGAGCAATTTTAAAATGAATCTGAAATAGCTGATTATTTTCCTAAAATCGTATATTTGTCGCTATTATGGCAAAGCATCTTATTATTATAATATATTTCGGATTATGCCTGTTTCTCGGTGTTTCCGTCAAGGCACAGATCAGTCACGGAGGACAGCCACTCCCTCTCACGGCCACCAAAAGCCTGACAGAGGATATGTTTATTACAATGCCCCCATTCGACCTGGCGGAACAGCTCCGGCTCGATTCGCTAGAAGCAACCGGCCTACGGAATGGATTCCGCTTTGCCTATAAGTTCGTGACAGACTATACGCCGGAGAATTCCGGAGTCCATTTCACCCTGTCCGACGGGACAAAGGTCTGGCGACTCGGGATACGTTCCGAAGGTGCGCTCTCCCTCAATATAATGTTCAGTAAATACCATCTGCCCGAAGGCGCACGCGTATTCCTGTACAATAGCGACCAATCGGAAGTCTTGGGCTCGTTCAACCACCTGAACAATTCGGAACGTGGTATTCTGCCCGTGGCCTCGATCCAGGGAGACGAGTTGATCATCGAATACCAAGAACCGGCGAAAACCGCTTTCCCTGGAAAACTCGCGGTCGGCGAGGTGAACCACGGCTATCGAAACCTCAGACTCTCGGAACCGCAGCCCGACTTTGCGGCTTTCAGATGTATGCCGGTCATCGCCTGCTACCAGGATTCGACAACCCGTTACGACGCTATCGAACGCAGCGTAGTCCTGATGATTATCAACGGGACGACCGGTTGCACGGGAACGCTTGTCAACAACACGGCTAACGACGGAAAACCTTACCTCCTTACAGCCTCGCATTGCTTGAATAACCAGTTCCAGATCAAAAACCCAGATTATGAAGAGGTGGCAGGCAATATTGTCTGTTACTTCAATTACAACAGCCCCCAATGCAGTCCGGTTGAACCTGGACGTACTGACCAGACAATCGCTTCGGCCCATTTCCGGGCTGTGAATGAATCAACGGATATGGCATTACTGGAATTGCAGGACACACCACCCGCCGATTACCGAGCCTATTATGCCGGCTGGAACGCTCTGGATGCGGGGACAGCTCCTTATACGTGTATCCACCATCCGGGTGGATCGCTCAAGAGGCTTAACCTCGCCGAAGGAAACGTAGAGCTGACGACCTATAAAATACAGGTTACCGACTTCAATGAAAATTCACACTGGAAGGTAGCCCGTTGGGCGACAGGATGTACAGCCGGAGGCTC
>ENA-OPSF01002584-OPSF01002584.1-human-gut-metagenome-genome-assembly--contig:-NODE-2584-length-10868-cov-2.212707_pt1 | contig 10868 bp, 4 predicted proteins | sample MGYA00241452_ERZ501896 | MGnify/ENA primary metagenome ERZ501896 (study PRJEB25962, sample SAMEA2042111) | human gut metagenome | biome: human gut; feature: human-associated habitat; material: faeces... | reverse complement strand
AATGTACCGGAACTGCTGACCGTGAAATAAGTTTTCACTTCTTCGTTACTGTAGCTTACTTCTGTGGTCCATACTCGGTTGTAAGCACCGATCAGGTAGATTTCTTTCTGATATTGTTCTTTTTCAAGCAGGTCTTTTTCACAAGAAGTGATGGAGAGCGTTAACAAAGAACAGACCACTATTTTGTATATTGATCTCATTATATGTTCAATTTTATATGATTAATAATCAGTTATATGATAGAAAGGGGAAAGTTACCAATCTCCGAATCCGTCCCATCCTGGATTTTGTTTCAGTTTGGCATTTTTATCCAATACGGCTCTCGGAATAGGATAGAAGTACATCTTCCTGTCAAAGCTGCGTAATGCATACTTATGAACTACATTGACAACAGTATAGAATTGGTCTCTTTCGGTTGTCTTCTTGGTAACGTCCATACCTTGTACCGGTTTGTTTTCTTCTGTTTCTGCTAGTCCCCAACGACGCAGGTCATGATATCTTCTTCCTTCGCACGCAAATTCGATCATGCGTTCGCGGATGATTAACTGACGCATCTTCACTTGATCGCTGGCATCGGCAAGGGTGATGCCCGGCAATCCGGCACGGTAACGAATCATGTTGAAGTAGTACATGATTTCCTCCGGATTATACAAAACATGATAAGTGGTGTTATCTGCCGCTTCCGTATATTCCGGTTCTCCTTTCAGTTCATTCAATGCTTCTACATAGTTCAACAGTATTTCCGCATATCTGAATACAGGGAATGTTTTCGGTTTTATTTTAGCACCTGTATGACTGGTACAGTTATCCTCCGGATGGATATATTTCTTTAGAGTATATCCCGTTAAGTTATAGTCTTCTGGATTGGCAGCCTGTTTTGCACAGTTGCCATTCACGTAATATCCTGCTGTAAAGTTAGTCACGTTGGGAGCTTCGGTTCCTGTTACCGAAGTTGCGGGCCAGAAACATTCACAGAATCCGATAGATGCGTAGAAACGCGGTTCGCGGTCCAGATACATTTTGGCAACGGTTGGTCTCAGCTCATATCCTGTGGCGATGGTAGGTACAGTACCCGCTTCTTCATAATAATCAGGTTGTTGCACATAATCTTCTCCATCTTTCATGTAGTAGGCATCTATGAGTTTCTGAGTGATTCCTAAGCCGTTCCATCCTCCCAGTTTCAACGGGAAGGCGATTGAAATGATGTTGTTGTTCAAGGGAGTAGCATAAATAAGTTCAGGGTTTTTCACAGCCAGTGCTTCTCCATTGAACATGTCTATATACGAATGGTAAGGATCGATTCCTCCTACTCCTAACGGGAATTCCGCTTGTGACGCCTGAGAGGATGCATACGTGTTTTCATCGCTGGGTACAGTGTATAATGAGTAAATACCGCTATCGATAATTCTCTTGGAGGCAGCAGCTGATTTCGCCCATTTCACCGGGTCATATTGCTGGGCTATCATGTTTCGTCCGTCGGAAGTGGTCCAGTCGGCATAATATTGATTGCCGTTGTACCACTTGGAAGCTTGATAAAGCCGGACACGTGACATGAGGGCGGCTGCCGCATATTTGGTAGGACGTTCGAATTGAGTGCTCGGGCGCGTCGGGTCCAGTAGACTGTAAGCTTCTTCGAGGTCTTTGCAGATATATTCCACACATTCATCGTACGTGTTACGTTCGAATGACAAGTTTTCAATGTTTTCATCTACCGACAGCGGCTCTTCGGGAAGGATGACTGCCGGTCCGTAAAGTTCCAACAGATAGAAATAGAAGGAAGCTCTCATGAAATGAGTCAAACCCATAATTTCACGTCTGTCCAATCCTTTCAGGTCTTTGCATTCATCGATGCGGGTGAAGATAGTGTTACACTTACGGATACCTTTGTAGTATTGTCCCCACATGTTGTAGTAAGAATCGTTCTGCGTAATTTTGTCTGCATACAAGTAGGTACCGGCGTACTCAGCTTTCTGCCATGACAGAAGAACTTCATCTACCGCAGTCTCGTAAGGACCGTAGGAACCGGAAAACAAGTTGCCTTGAGCGGGCATTAATGCCGCAGTTCCCCACACATAACGCTCCAGATAATCTTGTCTGGCAAAGATGGAGTCGAGTGGAGTCAGGTCGTTAAAGTATTCATCAACTGCCAGATAGTTGCATGAAGTCAGCATGAACGGGATGATTCCCAGTGTCGTGCATAGAATATGAAGGCTTTTCTTTAATATCTTTTTCATAATAGTTTTCAATTAGAACGTAGCTGTTAACTGTAAAGAGAAAGTACGCTGTAGCGGATATACGGCGCCGTTTTTAGATGCCTGTCCCGGATCCCATAGTTTCACTGAATCCCATACTGCCAGATTCTGTCCGACAAATTGCAGATTCATATCACTGATGCCCACTGTCCTTAGTACTTTATTCGTTCCGATACGATAGGAAATATCCAATGATTTCCAACGCAGGTAAGAACCATCTGCCAGCCAGAAAGTAGAAGCACGGTTATTGTTCTTATTCTCTCCGTAAGTCAGGCGCGGGAAACGTGCATTCGGGTTTTCTGTAGAAGGATCCCCTGAATACCATGCCGGTGTCCAACGATTCTTCGGGTCGTTTACGATGGATAGAATGTTGCCGACTTCTCCGCCTGAGAAGGGATAGAATCCGGAACCGCCGTATAAGAAGTTAACTTTGGCTGCTCCAGTGAATAAAGCACTGATAGTCCATCTTTTATATCTGTATTCCAGTGCAAAACCGTATTGAATTTGCGGTACATTGGAGTGTGCAATAGGAACAATATCGTCATCGTCAATTTTTCCGTCAGCGTTCACGTCTTTATAGCGGATATCTCCGGGGCGTACTTCGCCGTATGTCTGTTTCGGGCTTCGGTTGATTTCATCCTGATTTTGAAATAAGCCTAATGCAACCAAACCGCGCATAACACCATAATTTACATCGCTATACGATTGGTAAGGGTAGCGCACCGCATCCTGGTCCCAATGTACAACTTTGCTGACAGCATATGTCATGTTGGCACGCACCGTGAAATAGTTGTCTTCGTTTATTTTCTGGTTCAGGTAAATGTTACCATCTATACCACTACTGCGCATACGTCCTACGTTGGTATATGGGTTGGTCACGACGCCTACTTCCGAAGGCATCATTTTTCTTTCCTGGAAGATATTATCACGAGTGTCTCTGAAGATATCTACCGTTCCACCTATTTTATCATTGAGAAATTGGAAGTCGATACCCAGGTTATATTTCTTGGCTACCTCCCAGTGTAAGTTGTTGGCTCCGATTTGTTTTTCTGTCAATCCATTGGAACCCCAACGACTACCACCTCCAAAGTTAATCAACGTCAGATATGGGAACCGACGTCCACCACCGATCTGATCGTTACCAACTTCACCATAAGAAGCTCTGATCTTCAAAAAGTTGAGCCATCCTGCATGATTCTGCATAAATTCGTATTGGGTCGGGATCCATCCTAAGGCTATTGCAGGGAACAAACCGAATTGTTTGCCCGGTTCAAAGTTTTCGGAACCGGTGTATCCGAAGTTGCCTTCAATGAAATAGCGTCCGCCGTAACCGTAAGTTAAACGTCCTACCAGACCTTGCTTACGATAGGGAAGTGCTACATTGTGATATTGGGTTTCCTTTTGCATGTACAATAGCATGGCACCCACTTCGTGCTGGTCGAACGTACGTTTATAGTTGATGGCAGCATCTATGTAAATCTTCTTGGTTGCGCTTGTCGCACTATTCTTAGGGTCCTGCAATTCAGGGTTTCCGGATACGACTGTGGCAAATAATAGATTGCCGTTTTCATCGCGTCCCGTAGCATGATATCTTGTCGGATTATATTCACGGCGAACGATCATTTCACTATCATAGTCATAACTTGCGTTCAGGCGTACAGACAAACCTTTGGTGATAAAATCCAGTTTCTGGTCTACATAAACTTTGGATTGAATGGCAGTACGGTATTCTTTGGCGTATCCGGAGTTCATCAATAAGTTGTACGGGTTGCGCATGTTAGCGTCACGTTCCTGTGAGTAGGTTGAAACAGTACCATCACTGTACACAGCCGGAAATGTATAAGGAGGAGTAATCAGCATGGAACGGAATATATTGGCAGTTCCTGTTCCCGGATAATTATTAACCAGATACTGAAGTGCGAGGTCAACTCCTACAGTTGTAGTGCTTGATACGTTCATATCAATATTTGAACGAAGATTGATACGGTCGATGCCGATGTTTGTATTATATTGTTTGGTAGGACTTCCTTTGAAAATACCACTTTCGTTGTAATATGCTGCCGAAACAAAGTATTTTGCTTTTTCTGTACCTCCACGTACATTCAAGGTATATCTGTGTGTGAATGTGTTTTTACGTAACATTTTGTCGATCCAGTTGGTATTTGGATATAGGTCCGGATCGTCATTGTTCCGGTAATGTGCAATTAAGTCATCCGAAAACTGCGGTAATTCCCCATCATTATGGCGTGCTTCGTTGAACAGGTCCAGATAGTCGGCCGAACCAACGAATTCGGGAAGACGGGTGGGGGAAGAAATGGTGTGTTCTGTCTTGAATGAAATCTTTGCCTTCTCTACACGTCCGCGTTTGGTAGTGACAAGTACTACACCATTGGCTCCCTCGGCACCATAAATGGCTGTTGCAGCGGCATCCTTCAAAACCGAAAACGTTTCGATTTCGTCGGGTTCAATATCACTCATGCTTCTGGGTACACCGTCCACAAGTACCAGTGGAGATGTACCACCCGCAAAGGTACTTACGCCTCGAATCCAAAACTCTGCGTTATCATATCCGGGTTCACCCGAACGTTGTACTGCAATCAAACCGGCGACTTGTCCGGCAAGACTGTTATTCAGGCTTCGCGAAGGGACAACGATATCCTTTGGTTTGATGGAACTCATAGAAACGACTACGCTTTCCTTTTTCTGCTGTCCGTAGCCGACTACTACAACTTCGTCCAGTGCTTCGGAGTCTTCCTGGAGAGTAATATTAAAGGTGGTCTGATTCCCTACGCGTATTTCTTGTGGAGTAAATCCGATGTAGGAGATAACGAGGGTAGCGTTTGCGGGCACATTCTCAAGCATGAATTTACCATCCATGTCCGTAATGTTCCCGTTTGTCGTTCCTCTTACGATAATGTTGGCACCGGCTATAGGGCCGAGTGCGTCTTGTACGATTCCTGTGATGGTCTTTCCGTTTTGTTGCAAACGTGTAGGAACTGCCGAGTCCGATTTTCCCCGCAGGCTCGTTGCAGGGTCCGTGATGTAATTCTCATTTGCCAGAACACTGATGCTGAGCAAAAGAGAAAGCAGGCAAATTATTGCCATTTTGTTATTTTTCATGTTTACATGGTGATTTAAGTTACTACTAATAAGTTAACTATATAAATATTAAGAATAGCCGTGGTTATTCTCTATATGCAAAGATTCTTTGACTTCATGGTCCCATTGGATAACTGATTTAGGTTTATATTTATTAGATGCTGTTTATTCACGATCTCTGATTTCATTCAATATTCTGCAAATATAGATAAAGTTATTATTAAACAAAAAAAATTAACAGTTATTCTGGGCTATTCCGAATATAACTGTTAATTTATTCCAATTGTTTTTGCCTCTATCAGAAGCGGAAATACAATTTTCCACTGACATTATTTTCCGGTCCGTTTCCTCTGGCACGATGCGGTTGAGATTGAGGACCGAAATCTTCCGCTTTTCCGAATTTGGTTCCGACAGCCGGAATTGCATTCATGAAAGAGAGGTTTCCTTTTGGATAGTCGACAATCGTGTGGTTGCGTTTCGGATCGTATTGTTCTTGTACGGCTGGGGTAAAGAGATGCAAGGTGACATCTTCTTTTCCGCTGTAAACTTCGAATGGAGTGGGGCAATCGAGCTTCATCCCGTAGAATAAAGAATAGTATCCTTTGAATTCCGGATAGTCCCAACTTTCACCAGTGATAGTGTTGTTATACTTCTTTTCCCAGATATTCAGCGAACCGCCTTTCATCCGGTTGTTGTATACACGGTATGGTCCGTTGGCGAGCAAAGTGGCTCCGGCGATCTCTTTTTCTGGGAAATCGAACGTGATACCCGCCATCTTGACCATGTCCTGGGGGCGGTAATTGTAGTCCAGTTCTACGATGCCGGAAGGGAGTATGGTCCAAGTGAATGTGTAGACTGTATTTTTTCCGTTTCGGGACGTATAAGTGGCAATCAGTTGAGGATTTCCTTCCACTTGCTTATATTCTACTGATTTACAAATAATATCTTGATTGGATATCAGTTCCGGCCCATTGTTCAACGGGATTGCTTTACCTCCGGAAGTGACTGACCGGAGCAGGCCGTTTTGTTTGTCGAACGTTACTTCCGTACCGGCAGCCGAAAAATACCAGTTATCGATGCTTTCTTTTACAGCCGGTGTGCTACCTTCCTGTGGCAGCAGACGGTTGGCAAGACGGTCGGGTGTGCCGATCTCGTAGCTCCAGGTAAATAACTCTTGGTTGTAACGGTCTTTTACCGTAACATATAGAAAGTCGTATTCCTGCCAGCCGGAGGGAAGTTCAAGTTGCAAATACCCTCTTTCTCCCGGACGGATATCAGGGGAAGCGATCTTGCCGGAAACCGATTGTATGGTCTTTTGCGCAAGCGAGTTGATTTTAGCCAGCCGGTATGTGTAGTTACAAGCGTTCGCATTTGTGAACGCATATCTGTTTTCTATTTCGAAACGACCATCCCATCCCGGTGTAAGATAGTGTTCCGGCAGATGGATAGGCGACCATATTTCTTTGATTGTAAAGAAGCTGCCTTCTTTTTCTCGATATGGTCCTACTATGCCATCGGCTCCGTGATCCTTGTCGGTATCGTAGAATCCGTTTTTATCTTCGCGAACAACTGCCTGGTCCGTAAAGTCCCAAAGGAACATTCCGGCTGAAAGCGGATTGGAAAGCATCAGGTCCCAGTAGTCGTCGAGTCCGGCTCCGTGTCCACCGTCGTATAATCCGTGCAGGATTTCTGTCGGCATGAAGATATCCCTTCCGTGGAACATATTGCCGATTCCAGAATTATATTTGATGTAATGTACTGTATTGATATTTCCCGATAACGCCCAGGGATGCAGGACAGCTCGTTTTTGCGGGTCATATTGTGGAAATAGCGGGTCGAGGTCAAAATTGAAGCCTCCCTCATTCCCGTTTGCCCAAAAAATGATAGACGGACGGTTGAGATCTCGTTTCAGCATTTCCCCAACTAGAATGGTCCCGACTTTCGTATCATAAGGAGGATATTGCCAGGCGCACAGTTCGTCGATCACATACATCCCCAGAGAGTCGCAAACTTCCAGGAAATGTTTGTCAGGTGGATAGTGTGACATGCGGACTGCATTCATGTTCATTTCTTTCATCAGCTTGACGTCGTTAATACTAAGCTGCTTGTTCGTCGTTCGTCCCGTAGTGGGCCAGTGAGAGTGGCGGTTCACCCCTTTAAAGCGCATTTTCACACCGTTGATATAGACACCGTCTTTCGGTTTCACTTCGACTGTGCGGAACCCGATCCGGTCGGTTACGGTATGCAGTACCTTGTCTTTCTGGCGAAGGGTGATTATGGCGGTGTACAGTTGTGGGTCTTCGGCTGACCAGGGTTTGATATTGTCGATCTTGCCAGAGAGGGATATTTTGCCTGTTTTTTCGTTTATGGGAGCAGATGTGATTTTCCCTATCGTCTGGTTCTGGACATCTTTGATCTCTATTTCTGCTTTTATGTCGGAAAGTTTCTTGTCTATAAATATATCTGCGTTCAGTTCGCCATGTTGCCGGGCATCGATCGCCGTATATTCGATGAAGTTGTTAGGAACAGCTTCGAGGTAAACCGGACGGAATATGCCTCCGAATACCCAAAAATCACATTGCCGTTCTGCTTCGTTGATACTGGTATTGGATGACATTTTGTTCACTTTGACTTCCAAAAGGTTTTCCTTGTTCATATGGACCAGTTTGGTTATCTCTCGCTTGAATCGGTAGAAAGCTCCCTGATGGGGAGTACCTGCCTGTTTTCCGTTTACCTTAATCTCCGTATCGGTCATGGAACCTTCGAAAACGATAAATATACGTTTGCCTTTCCATGTCGCCGGTACTTCGAATGTTGTTTTATACAATCCGGATTCGTCGGCTTTCGGCTTGTCATGTCCGTAATTGAAGGTTCCGTATCCTTCCATTTCCCAGCAGGAGGGAACCTTGATCTTATTCCATTCCCCGCTTTTCCTGCCACCGGTACAGAAGAAGTCCCATTCGACCGCATCGTCCGAGCCTTGTCCTGACAGGTATTTTACATCAGTGGTCTGCCCGCTTGCTAACAGGCTACCTAATAAAAATAAAAAAGAATAAAAACATTTCATTATATAGTAAGAATTAAAAGGTTATCTAAAAAATAGGGATGGTAATTGATGATTTATCCGTTACTTTTGGCTTGACCCAAAAGTAACAGATAAATCATCAATTATCGAATTACCACAGCGGATGCTGTTTCAGATTCGGATTTTTATCCGTTTCGTCCTGAGGCAAAGGTAATGAATAATATTTATCATCTACAGCTCTGCCCAAGCGCTCTGCCATGCAATGCTGCCGTTTCATGTCGAATAAGGAATGTCCTTCGGCTGCGAACTCCCAAGTACGTTCCTGTATGATTGCTTTCCGCAAATCTGTCTGTGAAATGGATGAAGGGATCGGATTGAGTCCGGCTCTTGCCCGTACCCGATTGATACCTGTCAGTGCATCTCCGATGCGATTCATTTCGCAATAGGCTTCGGACTGCATTAACAAAACATCTGCGTAGCGTATGATTTTTCTGTTGCAACTATAGTCTCCGGCCGAAGTTGATTGATTGTCGTTCGGATCAAGATATTTAGCAAAGTGGCAAAGAGGAAAAGAGGGTTCTGCTATATTATCCGGGTCATAAACATATTGTTTGCCATTATTTATATCGGTAAATTCTGTAACAAACGTAGTGGAGATTCGTTTGTCTTCCACTTCATATGATTTATAAAATTCCGGGGTAGAAATGAATGAAGACCATCCGTCCGTTTTTTTTATGTTATAACCACGCATTCCAGTTATGGCTGGCGAGTCGTTTCCATTGATGTTTGTTTGGAATTCGATATCAAAAATATACTCTTTTCCATGTTCGTTTGTCACGTCGAAAATTCGTCGGAAATTTTCTTCCAATCCATAACCAAAAGTCCCTTCATTATTAATAATATCAGTTGTTTGAGAAGCTGCCTTTTCCCAAAAACCGCTTTTGTTCCAAGGCCATCCGGCTTGTGTCAGGTAGACTTTTGCCAACATAGCCATTGCTGCACCTTTTGTTGCACGTCCGGCATTCGAATCTTCCCATTTTATCGGTAGAGCAGAACCTGCATACAATAAGTCTTCTTCAATTAAAGCCCAGGCTGCGTCATCTGTTCCTTGGTTGGAAGGAGCTTCATCATTTAAGTTGTCGGTTTCTCGGATGACAACAATATGGTCATAAAAGCGTATCAGATCAAAATAAGCTAAAGCGCGTAAAAATTTTGTTTGTCCGACAATCTGCTTTCTTACCTCTTCTGATTTGAATGTGATATTATCGATGTTCAGTAATAAATTGTTTGCACGCCGAATGGCAGAATAGGAGATTTGCCAAATGTTTTTACAAAAATCAGTGGTCGGTGTCCAAGTTAAATTGTCCATTTCTACACGCGAAGGAGCGCTTGCATTGGCATTGGCCGCTTCGCCGGGAAAATCAGCTCCCATCCAAATATAACGCCTATAGCTTTTTTCATCGGCAAATGTATTGTAGACAGCTGTCAGTGCAGCATTTGCATCGGCTTCCGTTTTGTAGAAATTGTCGGGTGTGATGAATTCATATGCTTCTTCATCCAGAAAATTGCAAGAGGAAGAGGACACCAGTAATGCTAATCCGATTATATATTTATGTAGTTTCATATTCAATTCGTTTTAAATGATTAAAAACCAATGTTTACACCAAGAATGAAAGAGCGAGCAGTCGGGTAGGCATTGTAATCCACACCTAACTGAAGATTGCTTTGTCCTTGACTATTTACTTCTGGATTGTACCCGGAGTAGCCGGTGATAGTCAGTAAATTCTGTGCGGTTGCATAAATACGTAAAGAACGAAGGAATGAAACTTTGGGGAATGTGTAACCTAAAGTGACATTTTGTATGCGTAAAAAGGAACCGTCCTCAATCAGATAGTCGGACTGTAACAAGTTTTGGTTTACTAACACGTGAGCACGCGGGTATTTACCGTTCGGGTTGTTGACAGTCCAACGGTCCTTCACTTCTGCCCGCTGATTACCCCATGCACTGACGATATTTGTTTCGGCACGTAATACATTATAAATGTCATTACCGACGGAACCATTGATATAAACAGATAAATCAAAATTCTTATAAGAGAAATTGTTGGTCCAACCAAAGATGAAATCCGGATTCGGGTCGCCAACGATCTGACGGTCTTCTCCAAAACTGATTTTGCCATCTCCATTCTTATCCACAAAACTCATATCTCCTATTTTGTCGAAGTTGGAATCTGCAACACGAGCAGCGTCTTGCCATTCTTTTTCCGTACGCATCACACCGTTTGTTTTCAACAAGTTCCATACACCGACTGGTAATCCTGGCTCAAGCCAGCTACCGTTTACTTTCAGGTGTCCGGAGATCGTACCTTGCTGGGTCGGGATATATCCGGGGATTTCCAGCACTTTATTTTTGTTGGTTGACCAGTTAAGCATGGTGTTCCATTTGAATGGACCTGTCAGAACATCGGCTGATAGACTTAGTTCAAGACCTT
>ENA-OPSF01002570-OPSF01002570.1-human-gut-metagenome-genome-assembly--contig:-NODE-2570-length-10898-cov-3.024901_pt1 | contig 10898 bp, 7 predicted proteins | sample MGYA00241452_ERZ501896 | MGnify/ENA primary metagenome ERZ501896 (study PRJEB25962, sample SAMEA2042111) | human gut metagenome | biome: human gut; feature: human-associated habitat; material: faeces... | reverse complement strand
GAAGCAGAGACTGTTCAGGTAGAACAGAGTATCAAAGAGCAGGAGCAGCAGCCGAAGAAAGTGTACAAGATTCCGCCAATGAATCTTCTGACAAGAGGGAAAAAGGGCGGTGGAGACTCGGATGCCCAGCTGCGCGCCACGGCTCAGAAACTGGAGCAGACCCTGCAGAATTTCGGGGTTCGCGTTCATGTAACAAATGCAAGCTGCGGACCGTCTGTGACGCGGTATGAGCTGCAGCCGGAACAAGGTGTGAAGGTAAGTAAGATTGTAGGTCTGGCAGATGATATCAAATTAAATCTGGCAGCGGCAGATATCCGGATCGAGGCGCCGATTCCGGGAAAAGCAGCCGTTGGGATTGAGGTCCCGAACCAGGAGAATACGGCAGTGATGCTTAGGGACCTGTTAGAATCCGGGGAATTTAAAAATTCCACAGCGAATATTCCGTTTGCCGTGGGAAAAGATATTTCAGGAAAGACGGTGATCGCAGATATCGCAAAGATGCCGCATTTACTTGTGGCAGGAGCGACAGGATCCGGAAAGTCGGTATGTATCAATACGCTGATCATGAGTATTTTATACCATGCAGATCCGGAAGAAGTAAAACTGATCATGGTGGATCCCAAAGTAGTGGAACTAAGCGTCTACAATGGAATTCCGCATTTGCTGATCCCGGTCGTGACGGATCCGAAAAAAGCAGCAGGCGCTCTGAACTGGGCAGTCGCTGAGATGATGAAGCGGTATCAGCTGTTTGCCCAGCAGAATGTCCGGGATCTGAAAGGATACAATGAAAAGATCGCGCAGATGACAGAAGAAGGAGTTCCGAAAAAATTGCCGAAGATTGTGATCATTGTAGATGAGCTGGCGGATCTGATGATGGTGGCGCCCGGGGAAGTAGAAGGCGCGATCTGCCGGCTGGCCCAGCTGGCACGTGCAGCAGGTATCCATCTGATCATTGCTACCCAGAGACCATCGGTCAATGTCATCACAGGTCTGATCAAGGCCAATATGCCGTCCAGAATCGCATTTTCTGTCTCATCAGGAGTGGATTCCAGGACGATCATTGATATGAATGGAGCAGAGAAACTGCTTGGAAAGGGAGATATGCTGTTTTATCCGACAGGATATCCAAAACCGGTCCGTGTGCAGGGATCCTTTGTTTCAGATAAAGAAGTGCAGAAGGTTGTGGACTATCTCATCGAACACAACGGAAATGCCTCCTACAGTGAAGAAGTGGAGGAGCACGTAAATTCCGATCTGCCGTCACCGGTTCCGGGGATACAGGGAGCAGGGGTGCAGGATAATGCAAATGAGCAGGATGCATATTTTGCAGATGCAGGACGGCTGATCATAGAAAAAGAAAAAGCATCCATTGGAATGCTCCAGAGGATGTTTAAAATCGGCTTCAACCGGGCAGCCCGGATTATGGATCAGCTTGCCAGTGCAGGAGTGGTCGGAGAAGAAGTCGGAACAAAACCAAGAAAAGTACTGATGACAAAAGAAGAATTTGAACAGTACATTCAGGAAAATTTATAATGCAGTGGAGGAAGAAATGATGAAAACAGATATTCAGATCGCACAGGAAGCAGAATTAATGCACATCAAAGACGTGGCAGCGTCTATCGGAATTTCAGAAGAGGAACTGGAGTTTTATGGAAAGCACAAAGCGAAGCTCTCCGATGAACTCTGGGAGAAAGTAAAAGACCGCAAGGATGGAAAACTGGTTCTTGTGACAGCCATCAATCCGACCCCGGCAGGAGAAGGGAAGACCACGATTACAGTAGGTCTGGGTGAGGCATTTGCAAAAATAAATAAAAAGGCAATCATCGCACTGCGTGAACCATCTCTTGGACCGTGTTTTGGAATCAAAGGCGGAGCAGCAGGAGGCGGGTATGCACAGGTTCTCCCAATGGAAGATTTGAATCTGCATTTCACGGGAGATTTCCACGCGATCACTTCTGCGAATAATCTGCTGGCTGCTATGTTGGATAATCACATTCAGCAGGGAAATGCATTGGGAATTGACCCGAGAAATATTGTCTGGAAACGCTGCGTGGACATGAACGACAGAGTTCTTCGCAACATCGTAGTAGGACTTGGAAACAAGATGGATGGAATGGTGAGAGAAGACCATTTTGTGATCACAGTCGCATCTGAGATCATGGCAATCCTCTGTCTTGCAGACGATCTTGCAGATCTGAAACGCCGCCTGGGACGAATCATCGTGGCATATACATTTGAAGGCAATCCGGTAACAGCAGACGATCTTCAGGCAACAGGCGCCATGACTGCATTGTTAAAGGATGCGATCAAACCGAATATGATCCAGACACTGGAGCACACACCGGCACTGGTACACGGCGGACCTTTTGCTAATATCGCACACGGCTGCAACAGTGTCCGCGCGACAAAGCTGGCTTTAAAAATCAGCGATATTACAATTACAGAAGCCGGATTCGGAGCGGATCTTGGAGCTGAGAAATTTATGGATATTAAATGCCGTAAAGCGGGATTAAAACCGGACGCAGTGGTACTTGTAGCAACAGTGCGGGCACTGAAATACAATGGCGGAGTTGCAAAACAGGATTTGGGCGAAGAAAATCTGGAAGCACTGAAAAAAGGAATCGTGAATCTGGAAAAACACATTGAGAATATTCAGAAATACGGCGTTCCTGTTGTAGTAACACTGAATTCCTTTGTTACAGATACGGAAGCGGAAAATGAATTTATCCGCAGCTTTTGTGAAGAAAGAGACTGTGAATTCGCCCTTGCAAAGGTGTGGGAAAAAGGTGGAGAAGGCGGAATCGAACTGGCAGAAAAAGTGTTGGATACACTGGAGAATAAGGAAAGCAATTTCCATGTACTGTATGAGGATGAACTTTCTCTGACAGAAAAGATCGAGAAGATTTCAAAAGAGATTTACGGGGCAAACGGTGTTGTCTATGAGCCGGCTGCAAAGAAACAGCTTGCGAAGATCGAAGAGATGGGATTTGGGCATTTCCCGATCTGTATGGCAAAGAATCAGTATTCTCTGTCAGATGATGCGAAAAAACTGGGACGTCCGGAAAACTTTGACATCCATATCCGTGAAGTTTATGTCAGCGCAGGTGCCGGATTTGTCGTTGCTCTGACAGGTGCGGTGATGACAATGCCCGGACTTCCGAAAGTCCCTGCTGCAAATAACATCGATGTAACAGATGACGGAAAAATTACAGGACTGTTTTAAAGGAGTATTGAATGGCACAGATAATTGACGGAAAACGAATTGCAAAAGAAATCAAAGATAAATTGAAAGAAGAAGTATCCGTGCTGAAAGAAAGAGGCACCAAGATCTGTCTGGCAGTGATTCAGGTAGGGCAGGATGCGGCTTCTTCGGTATATGTAAACAACAAGAAAAAGGCGTGTGCTTATGTTGGAATTGAGTCGGTATCGTATGAATTGGATGAAGATACAACAGAAGAGGAGCTTGTCAAGCTGATCGAAACGTTAAATCAGACGGAAAAAGTACATGGAATCCTGGTGCAGTTACCGCTTCCAAAACAGATTGATGAAGACAGAATCATACGTACGATCTCACCGGATAAGGATGTGGATGGATTTCATCCGGTGAGCGTAGGACGACTCTGGTTGGGTGAAAAGGGATTTGTATCCTGTACACCGGCAGGAATTATACAGCTTTTGAAATATTCAGGAATCGAAATTGCAGGAAAAGAATGCGTTGTAGTTGGGCGAAGTAATATCGTGGGAAAACCGATGGCAGCATTGCTTTTGCGTGAAAATGGAACTGTGACGGTTGCCCATTCTAAAACGGAAAACCTCAAAGAAGTAACACGCAGGGCTGATATTTTGATTGCGGCGGTCGGGCGTCCAAAGATGATCACGGCAGAGTACATAAAAGAGGGTGCAGTCGTAATCGACGTGGGGATTCACAGGGATACCAACAACCATCTTTGTGGAGATGTAGATTTTGAGGATGTGTATTCCAAAGTATCTGCGATTACACCGGTACCTGGCGGCGTAGGTCCGATGACGATTGCTATGCTGATGGACAATTGTGTGCAGACGGCGCGTGACTAGGAGGAACAGATATGAGATGTGCGCATTGTAATGCGATTATTCCGGAAGGCTGGATGCGTTGTCCGAGATGTGGGAAAGACATTCAGATCGTACCAGATTATAATCCTTTAGAGGATGTCCTTACTCAGGAAGTAAAAGGATCGGTAGAGGATGTGACGAGACAGATGCATACAGAGGATGTTCGCAATTTTGGCAGAAAACAGAATGGATATCAGTCAAAGGCAACGCGGGTGCTCAGTCAGGAAGAGTTGAATGAAATACAGACCAGAAGAGAGCGTGCAGCAAAAAACAGGTCTCGTGCAGAGGCAAGACGAAAACAGCAGGAGCGAAAAAAGCAGCTGATACGCAGACGAAGAAAGGTACTTTTGATTTTATTATTGTTTTTACTGCTTTTCGGTGCGTTGTTTGGATATATTATGTATCAGAATTCTTATGCCGGCAAAGTGGCAAAAGGGTATGATGCATTGCAGATGAAAGAATATCAGACAGCGGAAAAATATTTTAAACATGCAATCGGAAAAAATGCCCAAAAACCAGAGGCATATTCAGGTCTGGCAGAGACCTATATGGAACAGGGGGAGGAAGACGAAGCAGAATCCGTATTTCTCTCGGCGATTGCCTCTTATCCATCCAATCAAGAATTGTACCAGGCAGCAATCCGCTTTTATGAAGAGTCAAAACAATTGGAAAAAATTCCGGAAATTTTGGGAGACTGTGAGGATGAAGCAGTATTGTCAAGTTTGAAAGCGTACATTTCTACAGATCCTGTTTTTAGTCTGGATGAAGGTAAATATAGCGAAGTACAGGAAGTGACGCTGTCTGCATCTGGAGAAACGATTTATTATACAACAGATGGAAGTGATCCAACTTCGGCAAGCACAGAATATACGGAACCGATCCTTTTAAGTACAGAAGGAAAAACGCAGATTAAAGCGATTGCCTATAACGAGAAGAAAATACCAAGTTTGATTGTGTCCAAAACGTATGAGATCGAATTTCCGGTGGCAGATGCACCGGTCGTCACACCGTCTACGGGACAGTATAGCACGGTGACTCAGATTACGATCACAGTGCCGGAAGGCTATACGGCTTATTATACGATCGATGGATCTGTACCAACAACAGAATCTATGCTGTATACAGGTCCGGTTGAAATGCCGGAGGGGCAGACATTATTTAGTGCAGTCCTGGTAAGTAAGACCGGAAAAATGACGCAGATTACAAAGAGAAATTATATTTATCAGCCGCAGTAATGGGGCTGATTTTTTGAAAAAACAGGTGTTACAAAAATGCAATTGGCTTTTCTTACAAAAATAGCACTGGTTTTTTGTGCATTATTTAACGAAAAAAATCAATAGTTTTGTTGTGTGAAAAGTTTCACAGTGGTATAATGATTCTAGTTGAAAACAACAGACTTTAATCAAAGGAGATGCAGAACAATGAGCAGATTTTGTTTACCAAGAGACATTTACCACGGAAAAGGATGTCTGGAAGAATTAAAGAACCTGAAAGGAAAAAAAGCAATCCTTGTAGTAGGCGGCGGTTCTATGAAGCGTCAGGGATTTCTTGACAGAGCAGTAGAGTACCTGAAAGAAGCAGGAATGGAAGTACAGCTGTTTGAAGGCGTTGAGCCGGATCCGTCAGTAGAGACTGTTATGAAAGGCGCAGAGGCAATGCGCGCGTTTGAGCCGGACTGGATCGTTGCAATGGGCGGAGGTTCCCCGATCGATGCTGCAAAAGCAATGTGGGCATTCTATGAGTACCCGGATGTGACATTTGAAGATCTTTGCATTCCATTTAACTTCCCGGAATTGAGACAGAAAGCAAAATTCGCAGCGATTCCTTCTACATCAGGAACAGCTACAGAAGTAACTGCATTTTCAGTTATTACAAACTATCAGACAGGTGTAAAATATCCACTGGCTGACTTTAACATTACACCGGATGTTGCGATCGTTGATCCGGATTTGGTAGCTGGTCTTCCGGTTAAACAGGTTGCATATACAGGTATGGACGCATTGACACATGCAATTGAAGCATATGTTTCTACATTGAACGGACCATTTACAGATCCACTTGCACTGCAGGCAATTGAGATGGTACTGGATAACCTTCCGGCATCTTACAACTGCGATATGGATGCAAGAGAGCAGATGCATTATGCACAGTGTCTGGCAGGTATGGCATTCTCCAATGCATTGCTTGGAATCGTACACTCTATGGCACATAAGACAGGTGCAGCATTCTCAACAGGACACATTCCTCACGGATGTGCGAATGCGATTTATCTTCCATATGTAATCAAATACAACGCAAAAGATCCGGTTGCAGCAAAACGTTATGCTGAGGTTGCTCGCAGAATGGGACTTCCGGGAACTTCTGAAAAAGCACTCATCAACAGTCTGGTTGAAAAGATCGATGACTTTAATGTAAAACTGAATATTCCAAAGACACTCAAAGAGTTTGGAGTTGAAGAGAATGAATTCAAAGAAAAAGTTGCTAAGATTGCAGAACTGGCAGTAGGTGATGCATGTACAGGATCTAATCCTCGTTCAATTGATCCTGCAACAATGGAAAAATTATTCACATGTACATATTACGGAACAGAAGTTGATTTTTAATCGAATCAGACTGACCGTTTGTGAATGAACGAGAGGGACAGGCACAGTACAAAAAGAAGTGTCTGTCCTCTTTTAGTATGAAAATAAAATCACGAACAACTATTGCCATTATGCCAATAATGGCGTATTATTAAGAAAGGTGATTTATTACAAGGAGGAAGAACATGTATAAGATTTTGAAAGCAGAAAAATTGTCTGAGAATATTTTTCTGATGGACGTGCATGCGCCAAGGGTTGCAAGTCATTGTGAACCGGGGCAGTTTGTGATTGTAAAGATGGACGAGAAAGGGGAACGCATCCCGCTTACGATCTGTGATTATGACAGAGAAGCCGGAACGATCACCATCGTGGTACAGGAAGTCGGAGCTTCCACTGTAAAAATGTCAGAACTCAAAGCAGGAGATTCCTTCCGTGACTTTGTAGGTCCTCTTGGATGTGCTTCTGAATTTGTGGAGGAAGATATTGAAGAACTGAAAAAACAGAAGATCTTATTTGTGGCAGGAGGACTTGGTACAGCCCCTGTATATCCACAGGTAAAATGGCTGCATGAACACGGCGTAGATGCAGACGTGATCATCGGAGCAAAGACAAAAGACCTCGTGATCATGGAAAAAGAGATGGAAGCAGTAGCGGGTAATCTCTATGTGACAACAGACGACGGTTCTTATGGACGTTCCGGTATGGTAACACAGGTGATTAAGGATCTGGTGGAAAAAGAAGGAAAACACTATGACAAATGTGTGGCCATCGGACCAATGATCATGATGAAATTTGTCTGTCTTCTGACAAAAGAACTGAACCTTCCGACGATCGTCAGCATGAACCCGGTTATGGTAGACGGTACCGGAATGTGCGGAGCATGTCGTCTTCAGGTTGGAGATGAGATCAAGTTTGCATGTGTAGACGGACCGGAATTTGACGGACATCTGGTAGACTTTGACCAGGCAATGAAGAGAAGTCAGATGTACAGAACAGCAGAAGGAAGAGCGATGCTGAAATTACAGGAAGGCGATACCCATCACGGCGGATGCGGACATTGTGGAGGTGACGACTAATGGCAAAGGGAATGGTGAGAGTACCTGTCAGAGAACAGGATCCGAAAGAACGTGCGACAAATTTTAAAGAAGTTTGTCTTGGATATAATCAGGAAGAGGCAATGGAAGAGGCAACCAGATGTCTCAATTGTAAAAATGCGAAATGTATCGAAGGATGCCCGGTATCCATCAATATTCCGGCATTCATTCAGGAAGTAAAAGAAGGCAATATCGAGGAAGCCTATAAGATCATCGGTCAGTCTTCCGCACTGCCTGCAATCTGCGGACGTGTCTGCCCGCAGGAGTCTCAGTGCGAAGGAAAGTGTATTCGCGGCATCAAAGGAGATCCGGTATCCATCGGAAAACTGGAGCGTTTTGTCGCAGACTATGCTCTGGAGCATGATATCAAACCGGAAGGAGCCAAAGAGCAGAACGGTCACAAAGTAGCAGTGATCGGTTCCGGTCCGTCAGGTCTGACCTGCGCGGGAGATCTTGCCAAGATGGGATATGATGTAACGGTATTTGAGGCTCTTCATGAACTGGGAGGAGTGCTTGTTTACGGTATTCCGGAATTCCGTCTTCCAAAACAGAAAGTTGTTGCAAAAGAGATTGAAAAGGTAAAAGAATTAGGAGTTAAATTCGAGACAAACGTGGTGATCGGAAAATCTACAACCATCGATCAGCTGATTGAAGAAGAAGGATTTGAAGCAGTATTCATTGGTTCCGGAGCTGGACTTCCGATGTTCATGGGAATCCCTGGAGAGAACGCAAATGAAGTATTCTCTGCAAATGAATATCTGACAAGAAGCAACTTGATGAAAGCCTTTGATTCTTCTTATGATACACCGATCGCAGCAGGTAAGAAAGTAGCAGTTGTCGGCGGTGGAAACGTTGCCATGGATGCGGCAAGAACAGCCCTCAGACTGGGAGCAGAAGTTCATGTCGTATACAGAAGAAGCGAAGCAGAGCTTCCTGCACGAGTGGAAGAGGTTCATCATGCCAAAGAAGAAGGTGTCATTTTTGACCTTCTGACCAATCCAAAACAGATCAATGTAGATGAAAACGGAAATGTTAAGAGCATGACAGTGATCAAGATGGAACTGGGTGAGCCGGATGCTTCTGGAAGAAGACGTCCGGTAGAGATTCCGGGATCTGAGTATGACATTGATGTAGATACAGTGATCATGTCTCTTGGAACTTCTCCAAACCCATTGATTTCTTCTACCACAAAAGGTCTGGAAGTAAATCGCAGAAAATGTATCGTTGCAGAGGAAGAAAATGGACAGACCTCCAAAGAAGGCGTATATGCCGGCGGAGATGCTGTAACTGGCGCTGCAACAGTTATTCTTGCAATGGGTGCAGGAAAAGCAGGGGCAAAAGGAATTGACGAGTATCTGAAAAACAAAGAAAAATAGAAACAGAGCAAACTAGCAGGCAAGACCTGTAAAAGAGAACTCCGCATGGATTCTTCTTCCGAATATTCGGGACCTGATGATATGCGGAGTGTTTTGTGTGTATAAGGAGAGAAAAAGAATGACAAAAAAAGAACTGGCATTGGAATATCATAAAAAAGGATACAACTGCGCGCAGGCAGTGGCATGTGCATTTTGTGAGGAACTCGGGGTAAGTGAAACAGAAATGTATAAAATTGCAGAAGGATTTGGACTGGGTATGGGTATGATGGATACCTGTGGAGCGCTGACCGGACTGTTTATGCTGATCGGGTTAAAAAACAGCGGCGGAACAGAGCAGGCAGGAAAGACGAAGGCAAGCACTTACAAAAAGACGAAAGAGTACGCTGCAAAGTTCCAGGAGATTAATGGATCTGTTTATTGTAAAGAATTAAAAGGGGTAGCAACAGGAAAAATCCTTGCTCCGTGTGATAAATGTATTTTAGATGCAGTGGAACTTGCAGAGCAGTTCCTGAAAGAAAATTAAGATGGAGAGGATGAAAGCAAGGCAGGTGCTGTCCATTACGCTGACACTGTTCGCGGTGTTTTTTGGTGCAGGAAATATGATCTTTCCGCCGGCAATGGGACAGCAGGCCGGAGAACATTATATCCAGGCGCTGGCAGGATTTATCGTGACAGATGCGGGGATCGCTCTGCTTGGGATGATCGCAGTGGTGTTGGTCGGAACAGAAGTCAGTGACCTGGGAGAGCTGGTCGGCAGAAGGTTTGCGATCTTTTTATCTGTTTGCATTTATCTGCTGATCGGTCCTTTGTTTGCACTGCCGCGAACAGGAAGCGTTTCTTTTGAACTTGCAGTGCGCCCGTATCTGACAGAGCCGAATGTATGGTGGGTATCTTTGATCGTGACAGGAATTTTTTTCGGACTGACCTATTATCTGAGCGGGAATCCGAAAAAGGTGGTGAATCTGATCGGAAAATACCTCACTCCGGTGCTTTTGATCTGTATTGTCCTGATTTTTCTGGCATGTGTTTTAATGGAAAAATCACCGCATGGCCGGGTTCAGTATGGCAGCATCGGTGCCCCTCGGGGAGCATATGCAGAAATTCCGTTCTTTCAGGGAATGATTGAAGGATATTATGCTCTGGACGGTCCGGCAGGACTGGTGTTTGCGATTATTATCATCAATGCGGTCCGCGGATTTCAGGTACATGAAAAGAAGAATATCATCAAATACACGTTGTTCTGCGGAGCCGGGGCGGCGCTGATTCTTTCGGTTGTGTATTATATGCTGACGTATATCGGTGCAGTGACGCAGACGCCATTTTCCAACGGCGGCACACTGCTTCATGCAGTGGCAAGTGACCTGCTGGGTCCTGTGGGAGGAATTGTACTGGGAGTTGCGGTGTTTTTTGCGTGTATGACGACATCCATTGGACTGACAACATCTTTTGCAGATTATTTCCACGAACTGTTTCCGAATATGTCATACAAGAAGATCACAGCAATTGTCTGTCTGTTCAGTTTTGTGATCAGCAACATCGGTTTGGATATGCTGGTACAGGTATCGCTTCCGGTTCTGATGATGATCTATCCGGTGACCGTTGTGCTTGTGATTCTTTCGTTTTTCAAGAAGTGGATTGGAAATCGAAAGATGGTATATGTACTGGGAATGCTGTTTGCGTTCTGTGTTGCTTTTGTAGACGGGATGCAAAGTGTGAAAATTATGCTGGGTCCTGTTACAGAATTCTGCCGGCAG
>ENA-OPSF01002566-OPSF01002566.1-human-gut-metagenome-genome-assembly--contig:-NODE-2566-length-10907-cov-2.182823_pt1 | contig 10907 bp, 10 predicted proteins | sample MGYA00241452_ERZ501896 | MGnify/ENA primary metagenome ERZ501896 (study PRJEB25962, sample SAMEA2042111) | human gut metagenome | biome: human gut; feature: human-associated habitat; material: faeces... | reverse complement strand
CCCCTTTGGCTCCCCTTTTCTCCTTAATGAGAAAAAATTATCAATAAAGGTATTGACATCTAATGAGAATTAGCATAAACTAACGTATGAAAAATGAAAATGATTATCAATAAAAGCTAAGGAAGGGATGAACATGATGCCGTTAACAATGGTAAATCCGGGAGAAGAAAACATTATTAAGCGTATAGGTGGAAAAGAAGATACAAGAAGATTTCTAGAGAACCTGGGCTTTGTCGTAGGAGGAGCCGTAACGGTAGTCTCTGATATCGGAGGAAATCTGATTGTGAATGTGAAAGAATCACGTGTAGCAATCGGAAAAGATATGGCAAATAAAATCATGGTATAGAAAGCATAGAAGAAAGGATGAACAGCATGAAAACATTGAGAGAGGTATCGGTAGGTCAGACAGTGAAAGTTACAAAACTTACCGGAGAGGGACCTGTTAAGAGAAGAATCATGGATATGGGAATTACAAAAGGTGTTGAAGTTTTTGTAAGAAAAGTAGCACCGCTTGGTGATCCTATTGAAGTAACAGTTAGAGGATATGAATTATCACTTCGTAAAGCAGATGCCGAGATGATTCTTGTTGAGTAATCAATAGTGATATAAATTTTAGAAGAGAGTGAAGGAGAAGCATTATGTCAGTAAAAATTGCACTAGCAGGTAATCCGAACTGTGGAAAAACAACACTGTTCAATGCACTGACAGGTTCCAATCAATTTGTTGGTAACTGGCCAGGCGTAACTGTAGAGAAAAAAGAAGGAAAACTAAAAGGACACAAAGATGTTATAATCATGGACTTGCCGGGAATTTATTCCCTTTCACCATACACCTTGGAAGAGGTTGTTGCAAGAAACTATCTGATCGGCGAAAGACCAGATGCAATCATCAATATTATCGATGGAACAAACATTGAACGTAACTTGTACTTATCAACACAGATCATGGAGCTTGGCATTCCAGTAATCATGGCTGTAAACATGATTGATATCCTGGAAAAGACCGGTGATAAAATCCATCTGGACAAATTGAGTAAAAAGCTTGGCTGTGAAGTTGTTGCGATTTCTGCATTAAAAGGAACAGGAATCAAAGAAGCAGCAAACAAAGCAGTGAAACTGGCTCAGAAAAAACAGACAGCAGAGACTGTTCATGAATTTTCAAAAGATGCAGAAGCAATCATTGATAAAGTTGAATATAAATTAACTGGTAGCGTGCCGGAAGAACAGAAAAGATTTTTTGCAATTAAGCTTCTGGAAAAAGATGATAAAATCAAAGACCAGATGAAAGCTACGATAGATGTTTCAGCAGAAATCAAAGAAATGGAAGATAAATTTGATGATGATACAGAAAGTATTATTACAAATGAGCGTTACGTATACATTTCCTCAATTATCGGGGATTGTCTTACAAAATCAAAAGCAAAAGGGGAACTGACAACTTCTGACAAGATTGACCGAATCGTAACAAACCGTTGGCTGGCACTTCCGATTTTTGCCGTTATTATGTGGATTGTATATTACATTTCCGTTACAACAGTAGGTGCTTTCGTAACAGACTGGACAAATGATGTGCTCTTTGGAGAAATTATTCCACCGGCGATTGAAAAGCTTCTTGTGTCTGTTCATTGCGCAGCATGGCTGCAGGGATTAATCCTTGATGGTATCGTAGCCGGTGTCGGAGCAGTTCTTGGTTTCGTACCACAGATGCTTGTGCTTTTCATTTTCCTCGCATTTTTGGAATCATGCGGATACATGGCTCGTGTAGCATTTATCATGGATAGAATTTTCCGTAAATTCGGTCTTTCAGGAAAATCATTCATCCCAATGTTGATCGGTACAGGTTGTGGAGTGCCTGGAGTTATGGCATCTCGTACAATTGAAAATGACCGTGACCGTAAAATGACAATTATGACAACAACATTTATCCCATGTGGAGCAAAACTTCCAATCATCGCATTGATCGCAGGTGCATTGTTTGACGGAGCTTCATGGGTAGCACCAAGTGCATATTTCGTAGGAATCGCAGCAATCATTTGCTCAGGAATCATTTTAAAGAAAACAAAAATGTTCGCCGGAGATCCTGCACCATTCGTTATGGAGCTTCCGGCATACCATATGCCAACAGTAGGAAACGTACTTCGAAGCATGTGGGAAAGAGGATGGTCATTTATCAAAAAAGCCGGAACAATCATCACATTGTCAACAATCCTGCTTTGGTTCTTAATGAGCTTTGGCTGGGTAGATGGTTCATTCGGAATGCTTGAAGCAGAACAGCTTAACGATAGTATCCTCGCTTCAATCGGAAACGTAATCGCACCACTGTTTGCACCTCTTGGATGGGGTGACTGGAAGATGGCAGTTGCAGCCGTTACAGGACTCATCGCAAAAGAAAACGTAGTAGGTACATTCGGTATCCTCTTCGGATTTGCAGAAGTTGCAGAAAACGGAACAGAAATCTGGGGACAGCTCGCAGGAAGCATGACAGCAGTTGCAGCATACTCATTCCTCGTATTCAACCTTCTTTGTGCTCCTTGTTTCGCAGCTATGGGTGCTATTAAGAGAGAGATGAACAATGCAAAATGGTTCTGGTTTGCAATCGGATACCAGACATTGCTTGCATACGTAGTATCACTTTGCATTTACCAGATTGGTACACTCATCACAGCCGGTACTTTCGGTGTAGGAACAGTTGTAGCATTTATTCTCATTATAGGATTCCTTTACCTCCTGTTCAGACCTTACAAAGAAAGCAAGACATTAAAAGTAAGCGTAGGAACCATTTAGTGGTGACCATTGGGGACGGGGTTTAGTGGCTCTTCGTACTGGTCAATGGGTGGCTCTTCCGAGTCTTAAACCGTCCAAATAGGTATGAAACTTATAAAATAACAAATATACAAATAAAAAAGAAAGGATTGTCAGATATGAACAGAGAAGAAATAATTCAGAAGTTGAGAGCACGTGGATGCCGTATAACAAAACAGAGACTGACGATTCTTGATATTATTTTGGAGGGCGACTGCTCTTCATGTAAAGAAATCCATTACAAAGCTTCTAAACTAGATCCGGGAATCGGAATGGCAACAGTCTATCGAATGGTAAATTCATTAGAAGAGATTGGTGCAATCACGAGGAAAAACATTTATCTGGTAGAAGCAACCGTTTAGGGACGGAGTTTAGTGGCTCTTTAGGACCGTTTAGGGACGGAGTTTAATGGCACAGAACATAACATTTCCATAGAACAAAAGAAAAAAGAGAAAGAGGGAGAAAGTTTTATGGAGAATACAAAGGGAAGCCGCCTTTTTGTGCGGATTCCGGCTTATGTCATCGGGCTTTTGATTATGACGCTTGGTGTGGCGATTTCGGTTAAGTCAAATCTGGGAGTTTCGCCCGTCAGCTCTATCCCCTATACCATCACCTGCGTGGTGGGCTTGGAAATGGGGAAAGCCACAATTCTGTTTCATGCTGTTCTGGTTCTGCTCCAGATTCTGCTGCTGCGCAGAGCCTTTCAGGCAAAAAATTTATTGCAGATTTTTGCAGGGATTCTGTTCGGATATTTCACGACCTTCTGCAATTCGCTGATGGTGTTTTTCCCCGACCCGACAAATCTCATCGTGCGCCTTGCCATGATGCTGTTCAGTACGGGGTTGATTGCCTTCGGGCTGTTCTGGTATGTCCCTGCGGATATCATTCCGCTGGCAGGGGAGGGAGCAATGCTTGCCATCTCCAAGACCATTAAGAAGCCCTTCCCGCCGGTTAAGATTGCCTTTGATGTGACCATGGTAGTCATTTCTCTTGTGACCTGTCTTATCTGCTTACATTCTCTCGGCAGTGTCGGCATCGGGACGATTGCCGCCGCCATTCTGGTCGGCATGGAGCTGCGCTGGATTACAAAAAAATGCGGTGCACAAAGAGACGCGATTCTCGGTGTTACGAAAAAAGAAACAGCGCAGTCGCCGTTGCTTGCCATCATGAAGCAGGAGGTTTATACCGTTTCCGAAGAAACCTCTATCCGCGATGCCCTGCACCTTATCACAGAAAAGAAAATCAGCGGCGAATATGCAACAGAGGCGGAAACCTTTGCGGCAATCAAGGATTTCTACGAAAAAACAGGCTATGTGATGGATACGCACACAGCAGTTGCTTATGCGGCATATCAGAAATATAAGGCGGAGAGCGGCGACAATACGCCGATGGTGATTGTTTCCACCGCAAGCCCGTATAAATTCACAAAGGACGTAATGACAGCACTGGATGCGAAATATGCGGATGGGGATGCCTTTGCATTGCAGGCAGATCTGGAAAGAATCAGCGGCGTTGCGGTGCCTGCGCCCATTGTGGGACTGGAGCATAGACCGATTCTGCATAAGAACGTCTGCGAGAAAAATGAAATTAAGGACGTTGTGAAAAACTGGCTGAAATAAAAAAGGAGGCGCGTATGGAAGAAAAAAGGCTTGAACATCCGGAGGAAAGACAGGACGAAAAGCAGGAGAAAAAGAAGCAGTATCCTGTGACGCGCAGGGATTTTTACGGCTGTGTGATCATTCTGCTGATTGCGGTTTTCTTACAGGGGATGCAGACAAGAGCGCTCATCCGCAGGGAAGCGCAAAACATGAACAACAGATGCCAGAATATAGAATCGCAGATGTGGAACAGCATCAGCAATATCCAAGACGGCATTGCGAGCAGCTTGGCGGAAGCGGATAACCCCTTGCAGGAGAGCAGTGTGGAGATTGTAGCGGCAAATCTGAAGGAGAAAAAGGTGACGCTTCGCATGACGGCAATGCCGAAGGAATGGAAAACGGGGGATACCTCCTTGCAGTTCTATCTTTCCTGCGATGGCGGCGAAAAGATTGCCGTTGATGCGGCGGCAGGTGCAGACCATAGCTTTACGGCGGAAAAGGAAATACCCTTCTGCGAGGTTGCGGCAGTTACGGCAATCCTGCAAAGAGGGGACATGGAATATCCTTCTGATTTAGGCGAAACGGGCGTATCGGGTGCGGTATATCCTTTCTTTAGCGGAGACTTTTACAGCACATTTACATGGACAGGCGGCGGCAGTGAGGCAAGCGTTTCGGGGAATGTTGAGGTTGAGGTGCAGCCGAGCGACTGGATGATGCAGAAGGACAAGGGCCTGACGCTGAAAAATCCCACGGTTGAGATTTATGTGGACGGAAAACGCGTACAGAAGCATAAGATGCAGGCAGAAGTGGCAGATACGACTTTTACACGCTACACCTACACGATTGAAAAGGCGTTTAAGGTAAAAGAAGGACAGTACATTGAGGTTTACTTCAAGGCGGAGGATGAAAACGGCTTGAAATATACCTATTTGGTAGACCGCTCTCATGTGACAAACGGCGATGTAGAGACGGCGGAGTCGGCGGTTCCGGCGGCTGATTCGGTGCAGGAGGGCAGATTGAAGGTAGAATAACTTTTTAAGTTGAAAACGGGGTTTTCAACTTGCTGAGACAGAAGAAAAAACCGTAGGTTCCGGCGGCGAATGCCTTGAAACCTACGGTTTTTTCGTTTCTTTGGCAGAAAAACGGAAAAGCATTGATTTTATTGCGTGCATGACGTAAAATAAAATCAGCATATTATGTGCGTTCGGCAGGGTGCCGGATGAAATGGATACTGATAAAAAAGATAAGATAAAAAAGGAGACAAGCATCATGAAAATGTTCATTGACACAGCCAATGTTGACCACATCAGAGAGGCAAACGATCTGGGCGTAATCTGCGGCGTTACCACAAACCCTTCCCTGATTGCGAAGGAGGGCAGAGATTTCGTTGAGGTGGTAAAGGAAATTACAACCATCGTAGACGGTCCCATCAGCGCAGAGGTGATCAGCCTTGACCACGAGGGTATGGTAAAGGAAGCAAGAGAGCTGGTGAAAATCCATAAGAATATCGTTATCAAAATCCCTATGACACTGGAGGGCTTGAAGGCAGTTAAAATTCTGGCGGCAGAGGGCGTAAAGACAAACGTAACACTGATTTTCTCCGCTACACAGGCATTGATGGCGGCAAGAGCAGGTGCTACCTACGTTAGCCCCTTCCTGGGCAGAGTAGATGATATCGGCTCTGTCGGGATGACACTGATCGAAGAAATCGTTGATATTTTTGATATCCACGGCATTGAAACAGAAATTATCGCGGCATCCATCCGTAACCCTCTGCATGTAATCGATGCGGCAAGCCTGCCATATCGCAACCATCCCTTATAACGTGCTGATTCAGATGGCAAAGCACCCTCTGACAGATATCGGTATCGAAAGATTTTTGAAGGACTGGGAATCCGTACCCAAGAAATAAGACAGTTTTGAAACGGCGAAGAAAAATTGAAGCTTTTGGAGGAAAACCAAATGAATAATATGGACAACCTGACAATTAACACCCTGCGTTTCCTGGCGGCAGAGGCTATCCAGAAGGCAAAAAGCGGTCATCCCGGTCTGCCCCTTGGCGCGGCACCTGCGGCATATACCCTGTGGGCAAAGGAGCTGAAAGCAAACCCTGCAAACCCCAACTGGGATGACAGAGACAGATTTATTCTTTCCGCAGGACACGGCTCTGCACTGCTGTATTCCCTGCTGCATGTGTTTGGCTATGGGCTGACGATTGAGGATCTGAAAAACTTCCGTCAGAGAAATTCCCTGACACCCGGTCACCCCGAATATAAGCATACAACAGGGGTTGAGGTGACAACAGGCCCTCTGGGACAGGGCATTGCCAATGCGGTTGGTATGGCACTGGCAGAAAGCCATCTGGCTGCAAAATTCAACACACCCGAATTCAAGGTGGTAGACCATTACACATACGCACTCTGCGGTGATGGCTGCTTGCAGGAGGGCGTTGCCTCCGAGGCGGCTTCTCTGGCAGGGACAATGGGTCTGAATAAGATTATCGTACTGTATGACAGCAACCATATTACGATTGAGGGCGATACAGCAACCGCATTTGCCGAGGATGTGCTGAAGCGCTTTGAGGCTTACGGCTGGGACACACAGGAGGTTGCGGACGGCAATGATGTTGACGCAATTCAGGCAGCGATTGCGGCAGCGAAGAAATCCGACAAGCCCTCCATTATCAAGATTGAAACAAAAATCGGCTACGGCGCACCCAATAAGCAGGGCAAGGCTTCTGCACACGGCGAGCCTCTGGGCGAGGAGGAAATCAAGCTGACAAAGGAAAACCTGGGCTGGCCTTATGCCGACAAGGAATTCTTTGTTCCCGAAGAGGTGAAGGCGCACGTTGCGGCAATCACGGCAGAGGCAGAGGCAGAATGGAATGAAATGTTCCGCGCGTATGCAGAAAAATATCCCGAACTGGCGAAGGAATATGCACAGTGGCACAGCGACGAGCCGGCGGCTGATTTACTCAATGACGAGGACTTCTGGAAGAACGAGGGCGACCTTGCAACCAGAGCAGCATCCGAGAAGGTATTGCAGAAGGTGGCAAAGGTAGTGCCGAACCTGTTTGGCGGCTCTGCTGACCTCGCACCCTCCAATAAATCTCAGATGAAGGACAGAGAATATTACAGCAAGGAAAACCCCGCAGGCTCTAATGTGCATTTCGGTATCCGCGAATTTGCGATGACAGCAATCGCAAACGGTATGTCTGTGCATGGGGGCGTAAGACCTTATATTGCAGGCTTCTTTGTATTCGCAGACTACATGAAGGCAGGGCTGAGAATGAAAGCACTGATGGGTCTGCCCGTAATCAGTATTCTGACACATGACAGCATCGGCGTTGGCGAGGATGGCCCTACCCATCAGCCCATTGAGCATCTGGCAATGCTGCGCAGCCTGCCCAACTACAATGTATTCCGTCCCTGTGATACAAGAGAAACCGCGGCGGCTTGGTATACTGCACTGCACAGCAAGGCAACACCTACCGCACTGATTCTTTCCAGACAGAATTTGCCTGCACTGGAGGGCACAGGCAAGGACGCACTGAAGGGTGTGCTGAAGGATTGCGCGGGTACACCTGATGTTCTGCTGATGGCATCCGGTTCCGAGGTGGAGCTGATTTACAAGGCGGCAGACGAGCTGGCGGCAAAGGGCGTAAAGGCAAGAGTCATCTCCATGCCCTGCTGGGAGGTATTTGAAGCACAGGATGCGGCGTATAAGGAAAGCGTACTGCCCAAGAATGTGCGCGCAAGACTGGCTGTGGAAGCGGCGGCTGACTTCGGCTGGCAGAGATATACCGGTCTGGATGGCGACATGATTTGCATGAACGGCTTCGGTGCATCTGCACCCGCAGGCTTATTGTTCAAGGACTTTGGCTTTACGGTAGAAAACGTAGTAGAGAAGGCGTTGGCACTGGTAAAATAATAGTATTTTAAGGAAGGAAAAGGCTCTGTGCAGTCCTGCGAGATAAGGCTGTGCAGAGCTTTTCTTGAGAAAAGGAGGTGGATACGCTTGCGTACATTTATTGCGATTGAACTGGAGGAGGAAACCAAAGCACAGCTGGCAGAGGTGCAGGCAGAAGCAGAGAAGCTTTGCCGCAGGGGGAATTATACACCGAAGGAGAACTTTCATCTGACGCTGCATTTTCTGGGAGAGGTGCAGGAGGAGGATCTGGATTATCTGCAGGAGGCAATTTACGAAACGGCACGCCGCAATCGTCCTTTCACGATGACGATAGATAAAATCGGCTTTTTTCCGAGAGGGAACAAGGGGATTTTATGGGCAGGGATTGAAAGAAGCAATCATCTGCAAAGATTGTTCAGCACGCTGGAAAAATCTCTGGAGCAGCAGGGCTTTGCGAGGGAGAGAAAGGGACTCAGCCCGCATATCACCCTTGGCAGAGAGGTGGAGCCACAGCGGAATTTTACTGACGTGCAGAGGGGTGTTCGGGTGGAGCCGATGCGTGTTTCTGTGAGAAGCATTTCGCTGATGGAAAGTGTCAGAAGGGGTGCAAGGTTGATGTATGTTCCTGTTTTCAGACAGAATTTAATCGGAAAATGAGACAGAAAAATCTCATTTTGCAGGATGTAATAAAAAAAATACCAGTCTTTTCATGGGATTGGTATTTTTTATTTGTGCAAAGTGTGGGAGACAGAGGGGAATCCTTCGTATAGAAGTAATTTAAAAAAATTAAACATAAGGTTTGATTTTGTGAAATTAGCAACAAAAATGAACAAATTTTCAGCAAAAAAAGGAAGAAAAAGGCATATTTTCTTGTTCATTGTTCCAAAGATGATTTGTTGTTTGCGAAATTGATTGAAAAATAAAGGGTTTTTACATATACTTTATTTGTATAACAACGGAATGTATTTCCGCTGTGTACAAAGAGGAGCCTGCTTGACAGGTATGAAAAGTTTTTGTTCAAAATAATGAGGAAGTTTTTGAGAATTTAAATTTTTTAGGAGGAATGTAATTATGGCAAACAATACTGTATTTTTCCCCGGCTATTCCGCAGGTGAAAATGCTTACAAGGAAATCGACAAGGTATGCTCTCCCTATGGTACAAAGGCTGTTGTCATCAGTGATGAAATTTCTATCAACGCAACAAAGAAATATCTGGATGAAGCAACACAGGACGGTATTGTAAAGATTGATTATATCCTGTTCCCCGGTGAAGCATCCTTCGAGGCTGTAGATGAACTGGAACAGAATGAAATCGTGAAAAATGCAGATATGATTTTCTGTCTGGGCGGCGGCAAGGCAATCGACACAGGCAAGCTGCTGGCACACAGAATGAATAAGCCTTACTTCACATTCCCCACCATTGCATCTACATGCGCTTGTAACTCCGCGCTGGGGATTTACTACTACCCCAACCATGAGTTCCGCACATTCTTCCGCGTGGACAGACCCCCCGTACATATCTTCATCTCTACAAAGGTTATCGCAGAAGCACCCGCTGCATTCCTGTGGGCAGGCATCGGCGATGGCATGAGTAAGGAAACAGAGGTAAGATTCTCCGCAAGAGGCAGAGAGCACGAGCTGACACTGGAGGAACAGGCAGGCGTTGCACTGGCAGCATGCTGCACAGAGCCTCTGCTGAAATACGGCGTACAGGCAATGGAGGACTGCAGAAACAACCGTGCATCCAAGGCAATCGAAGAGGTTGCACTGAACATCTTCATCAACACAGGTATGGTTTCCAACATGGTTGACTCTGCAAAATACAACACATCCTTGGCACACGCTTTCTTCAACGCAAGCACAACACTGCCTCAGATTGAAGCAAGACACAAACACGGCGAGGTTGTTTCCTACGGCACACTGCTGCTGCTGACACTGGATAAGCAGTATGACAAGCTGGAAAGATTCTTCGACTTCTACAAAGGCATGGAACTGCCTACAAAGCTGGCTGACCTGGAAATCGAGGTTGACGAGCTGGATCCCGTACTGGAGCTGGCAGTACAGAGATATGACCTGGATGTGGTTCCTTACGAAATCACACCTGCTATGATTAAGGATGCAATTCTGGAATTAGAAGAATATAACAAAAAAAGAGCATAATTAGGGGAATTCAGGGGGGTCTTTATTGTCAATTTTGTTGATATGCAGAGCCCCCTGAAAATTGTTTAGTTTTTTTAAAAAAACACTCTGGTAAAACAGAAAAAAGTACATTATACTAGGATAGTGTGAAAAAATCGAAAAAATCGAGGATTTCATCTATATAAACCGTGAGACTTGTCTCACAAGAGCAAAAGACGATGCGTCTAAAGACACAAGCAAATGTTTAAAGGAGGAAACAAATTTATGGAATTCGGATATTCTAAGGAGCAGGTACTGCTGAGAGAAATGTACAAGAAATTCGCTGAAACGGAAATCAAACCTCTGGCAGAAGAACTTGACGAAGAAGAAAGATTCCCCGTAGAAAGCATTCCCAAACTTGCTAGATACGGTTTTATGGGCATTCCCTTCCCTAAGGAATACGGCGGCGCAGGCGGCAACT
>ENA-OPSF01002560-OPSF01002560.1-human-gut-metagenome-genome-assembly--contig:-NODE-2560-length-10940-cov-8.816628_pt1 | contig 10940 bp, 8 predicted proteins | sample MGYA00241452_ERZ501896 | MGnify/ENA primary metagenome ERZ501896 (study PRJEB25962, sample SAMEA2042111) | human gut metagenome | biome: human gut; feature: human-associated habitat; material: faeces... | reverse complement strand
GATTCCCGCCAAACTGCAAGCGTTTATGAAAGGAACCAAACAAAGTGTTCCGATGAGTAAGAACTTTGAGACTTTAAAAGCTTATTTGATGGGGGAATAAATGTTGCTTTCTCAGGGATGAGTTTATATATAATCTATAAGGCAGATTTATACAGATTATCATGGATGTAAGTTGAATCTTTGTAAATCCGCCTTTTAGTGATTAAAACTTTTGTGTTATGCGAAGTGTTTGAGTATAACCCCTTGCTCTTTATCAAAACTTATCTTCTTAAAATTAGGAATGACAGGTTAATGATAGGAGTTACGATACTCCTGTAGTGTCAGCCTTGTTGTCTTTTTAAATAAGCGGTTAAAATAGGAATAATCATCATACGAAAGAGAAAAGGCTACATTTTTCACAGGCGTTTCATCGGTTATCAGAATGAGCTGTGCTTTTTCTATTTTCTTTTGATTGATATACTTTAAAGGAGTGATACCTGTTTCTTTTTTAAATAGACGGATAAAATGATCTTTTGACAAACATGAGTTTTCGGCTAATGTTGTCAAGTCGATAGTTTCATATATGTGTTTACGTATATAAAGAATAGCTTTTTCTATCCGGTTGTCTTTTGTTTCCATCTTAGCCTGTGCGCGTGTCAGAAAATGTGCCAAGAGTTGGTACACAATGCCACGTGATTCAACCTTATCACATAATGCACGTTGCTTATTTTTCAGAAGGTTCTGCATAAGTATCGAGTTATTATCATAACTTGTAGGATCCGATTTAGGCAAACTCATGTGAGGGTTTATTGCACATAAACGTTGAAACAAAGTTAAATCTAAATCTCTGACAGGTATTTCAATCGGAAACTCCTACTCATCCAATAAATTGGAATCAGACTGATGTTTTTCGTAGATGTGTAGGTAGTAATGGCAGAAATAGGAGTTGCAGATATAACTATGTACAGTGAATGCCGGAATGAAATACAAGTAATTAGGTTTTAATATCTGTACACCTTCTGATAGTTGTATTTGAGCAGTTCCTTCCGTTATGTAATATAAACGTGTAAACGGACTATTTATATTCTTCCAGTTCCAATTTGCATTGTGCACAGCCAAACCTACATTTAATACCAAAGGGTGTAGCTTATCAATTAATAGTGCTATAATATATCGTATTTAGTAACTTGATAAGGATAAGAGATTTTATTGATTTCATAAAAAATATTATCGATATTGTTTATCTAAAAATCGATTTTATTCTATTGATCATAGTATTTATAAGTCATTATGTCGATATTTTATAATACAATTCCATTTTTATCCTATTACAACCATTTGTTAATATATACTTTTGCAGTATATAAATAGAAACAAAATTAGTATCTATGAAAACGAAACTTTTATTAGCCTCTTTAGTTCTTTCAATAGGAACTTTATCTGCCCAAAACTATCAGATTTCAGTTTCAGAAAAGAATGAACCTATGATGAAAGGTAAATTCCAACCCACATGGAAGTCTTTGGAAAATTATCAGGTTCCCGAATGGTTTAAGAACGCAAAGTTCGGGATATGGGCTCATTGGGGACCGCAATGCGTAGAAGGCTCAGGCGACTGGATGGCACGCTCCATGTATCTGGAAGGAACATCAGAATATAAACATCATGTAGAACATTACGGACATCCTTCTGAGGTAGGGTTTAAAGATATTATCCCTCTGTTCAAAGCAGAAAATTGGAACCCGGACGAATTGGTTGCGTTCTATAAAAAGATAGGTGCGCAATATTTTTTCGCTTTAGGCAACCATCACGATAACTTTGACTTATGGGATAGTAAATACCAACCATGGAATTCAAAGAATATGGGACCTAAACGGGATGTGCTGGCAGAATGGGAAAAAGCTGCGCGCAAGCATGAACTTCCATTCGGTATCAGTTTCCATGCTGACCATGCCTGGACTTGGTATGAACCTTCACAACGTTATGACAGAAATGGGCCTAAAGCCGGCATTCCTTATGATGGAACTTTAACCAAAGCCAATGGTAAAGGTAAATGGTGGGAAGGATACGACCCTCAGGACCTTTATGCGCAAAACCATCCGATGAGTAAGGGTAGTTGGGCGGACAGCATGATTCATAGCCAATGGGCTTGGGGAAACGGAGCCTGTTTGCCTACTCAGGAATACTGCACAAACTTTTATGATCGTACACTAGATGCCATTAACCGTTATAATCCGGATCTGATTTATTTTGATGTCACTGTAGCTCCATTCTATCCAATCAGTGATGCAGGACTAAAGATTGCGGCTCATTTCTATAACCACAATATGGCAACACACGGAGGGAAATTGGAAGCCGTCATGTTGAGTAAGATATTGGATGAAAATCAACGCAAGGCTATCGTTTGGGATGTAGAACGCGGTGCACCCAACCAAATAATGGAGCAACCTTGGCAGTCATGTTCATGCATTGGCGGATGGCATAATACTACATCTGTCTATGAAAATAACTGGTATAAATCAGCCTCGGATGTGGCCAAACTGTTGATTGATATTGTAAGTAAGAATGGTAATCTGCTTCTTAGCGTTCCCTTGCGGGCCGACGGTACGTTTGATGAAAAAGAAGAAAAGATACTGAATGAATTCGGTGAGTGGATGAATATTAATAAAGAGGCTATTTACAATACCCGACCTTGGGAAGTATTCGGTGAAGGTCCGATAGCCGAAGCTGATATCAAAATTAACGCACAAGGATTCAATGAAGGAGCATATAGCAAAGCTACAGCACAAGAGATCCGTTTTACCCAAACTAAGAAGGATTTATATGCCACGGTTTTGGCTTGGCCGGAAAATGGAAATGTAGTTATCAAATCATTAGCAGCTGATAGCAAACTATTTCCGCAAAAGATAAGGAAAGTAGAGTTGCTGGGATATGGGTCGGTACGGTTCAGCCGCACAGCAGAAGGACTCTCCATTAATCTGCCAAAGAATAAACTTAATAATGTAGCTCCTGTATTCAAAATAAAGAAATAAAGACTCTGTCATATTAAAGTTCTGGTATACTGGCTTCTTTTAAAGTCAGTATGTCATCACTATACCTTTTATTGATCTAATTTTAAATAAAAAATTATGAAACATCGATTAGCCAGCCCATATTATCGGCTATCAACACAAGTTTTGAGGAAACCGTTCCTACTCTTGTGTATCACAAGTCTTTTCTCTTTTCCTGCGGTTAATTATGCAAATACTGCCACCGCCGGCGTAAGCATAGTAAACCAACAAAAAGAAGTAAAAGGTATTATTTACGATGAAACCAATACACCCGTAGCCGGTGCAACAATCATCGTTAAAAACTCTACAAGAGGAAGTATTACTGACATTGACGGAAAATTCACTATCTCCGCTTCAATTGGAGATGAATTGTTGGTCAACTTCCTTGGATACCAAACTGCAATAATCAAAGTGTCAGGAGAAAACAATTACAATGTACACTTAAAACCTAAAGTGGATGAATTGGATGAAGTGACAGTTGTAGCCTTTGCGAAACAAAAAAAGGAAAGTGTTATCAGCTCCGTTGCTACTGTTAAACCATCCGAACTGAAAGTTCCAAGTAGTAACCTGACCACAGCACTTGCCGGTAGAATGTCGGGAGTAATAGCCTATCAAACCAGCGGTGAACCGGGAAAAGATGATGCCAGTTTTTTCATTCGTGGAGTCACAACTTTTGGCTATGCATCAAGCCCGCTCATCCTGATTGATAATGTAGAACTCACAAGTGCCGACTTGGCGCGCCTGAATGTAGATGACATTGCCAGTTTTTCTATCATGAAAGATGCAACCGCTACCGCACTATATGGAGCAAGAGGTGCCAATGGCGTGATTCTTGTAACGACCAAAGAAGGTAAAGAAGGAAAAGCAACGGTTAATATCAGAGTGGAAAACTCCATTTCTACTCCGGTCCGTACCATTGAAACAGCTGATCCGATCACATATATGCAACTTCATAACGAGGCTGTCCGAACCCGTAATCCTTTGGGAGTATTACCCTATTCCCAGTCGAAGATAGATAACACTATCAAAAATCTAAACCCTTATGCATTTCCGGCTATAAACTGGTATGATGAGATGTTCAAGAAATACACCATGAATCAGCGTGTGACAGCAAATATCAGTGGAGGTGGTAATGTGGCAAGATATTACATCGCTGCTTCTTTCTTCAATGACAATGGTGTATTGAATGTGGACAAACAAAATAATTTCAATAGTAACATTAGCTTGAAAAAATATTCAGTCCGTTCCAATATCAACATTAATCTGACTAAAACAACAGAAGCTATCATCAGGGTGAATGGTGCATTTGATGATTATCGTGGCCCGATTGATGGTGGGGATGCATTGTATAACAAAGCTATGAAGACAAGTCCCGTCCTATTTCCCAAAACATTCCCTAACGTAGGTGAGTATGCGAATAATACGCATCTTATGTTCGGTAATTATGGAGACGGTACTTATATAAATCCGTATGCTGACATGGTGAAAGGATATAAAGACTACAATCGTACTTCAATCGTAGCGCAAGGAGAATTGAAGCAGAACCTTGACTTCATAACAAAAGGGTTGAGTATACGAGGTCTTATCAGTACTACCCGTTATGTATACTCCGATGTTTCCCGCTATTATAATCCTTATTATTACGCTATGGGAACTTACGATCAGTCGAAGGACACTTACAGTCTGACTTTACTGAATCCCAATGGTGGTACTGAATATCTGAACTATAACGAGGGAGCTAAAGATGTTAGCACTACTAACTACATGGAAATTGCCATGAACTATAATCGTGACTTTGATGAACATGGCATCAGTGGCATGTTGGTATTTACCCGACGTACCCAACAAAACAGCAATGCAGGTGACCTGCAAAAATCATTGCCGTATAAAAATCAAGGATTATCAGGAAGATTCACCTACTCATACGACAAACGTTACTTCGCAGAATTTAACTTTGGATACAATGGTTCCGAACGTTTTGCCCAAAATGAACGTTACGGTTTCTTTCCTTCTTTCGGTATAGGCTACTTGATGTCAAATGAAAAATTCTGGAAACCGCTTGAAAATACAATCAGTAAACTAAAATGGAAGTTCACATACGGACTTGTCGGAAATGACGCTATTGGTGACTCAAATGACCGTTTTTTCTATCTGTCTAATGTCAATATGAATGATGATGGTAAAGGGCAGGATTTTGGAACCAATTGGGGAAATCATATTAACGGTATCACTGTCACCCGTTATGCCAACGAATTAATTACTTGGGAAAAAGCTAAAAAGATGAATATCGGTATCGAGTTGGGATTATTCAACAAACTGGAAATCCAGGCAGATGTATTCTATGAAAAACGAAATAGTATCCTGATGACTCGTTCGTTTATTCCTTCCACTATGGGGCTGACAGCAGATGTACGTGCCAATGTAGGGGCAGCCTCAGGTAAAGGGATTGATATGTCTGTTGATTACTCACATTCCATCAATAAAGACTTGTGGGTTACCGGACGTGCTAATTTCACTTACGCAACAAGCAAATATGAAAAAATAGAAGAACCGGACTATCTGGGTGCAGGTACTCCTTGGAGAAGCCAGGTAGGACAGAAATTAAGTCAGCGCTGGGGATTCATTGCAGAGCGTCTGTTTATTGATGAGGCAGATATTGCCAACTCACCGGAACAGAACTTTGGTGGCAAGCTTATGGCAGGTGACATCAAATACAAAGATATTGATAAAGATGGCGAAATAACAGAAGCAGATAAAGTACCCATAGGTTATCCAACCACCCCCGAAATAACCTATGGATTCGGATTATCTGCAGGATATAAAGGATGGGATCTCTCTGCCTTCTTCCAAGGCAATGCACGCACTTCTTTTTGGATTGATCCTAATCGTATATCACCATTCATTGACACAGATGATGATGGCGGTACACATTCACAAAATGCCTTATTAAAAGTCATTGCAGATAGCCACTGGTCGGAAGTAAACAGAGACATTTATGCCTTTTGGCCGCGTTTAGCCAACGAAAGCATAGTTAACAATACCCAATCCAGTACTTGGTGGATGCAAGATGGATCATTTATGCGCCTGAAATCTCTGGAATTAGGATATACCCTGCCCGAAAAGTGGACTCGCAAAGCCCATATCAGCAATGTCCGCATTTATCTGAACGGAACTAACCTTCTCACATTCAGTAAATTTAAGTTGTGGGATCCCGAAATGGGCGGCAATGGTCTTGGATACCCTATTCAAAGAGTATATAATATTGGTTTGAGTGTTAACTTTTAAAGAATATGAATATGAAAATACGAGAAATACTTGCTGCGCTGGCGGTAAGCGCACTATGTGGATGTACAGATTATCTAGATGTTGTGCCGGATAATATAGCAACTATTGAAATGGCGTTCAATAACAGGGCCAATGCGGAAAAATATCTGGCCACTTGTTACTCACGCATACCATTGTATGGCAATCAACATGAAAACCCGGGATTGACTGCAGGTAATGATATCTGGTATTATACCATGGAAGATCATTATTTCAGTAACACGTGGGCTTTTGGCATAGCCAACGGATTACAAAATGTTAGCGACCCCATTAACAATTATTGGGATGGCATTAAAGGCGGAAAACCTTTATACCAAGCCATACGTGACTGTAACATCTTTATTGAAAATGTTTCGGACAGAAGTCGGGTTACTGACCTGAATGAAACGGACAGAAGAAGATGGATTGCCGAGGCAAAAACACTGAAAGCTTACTATCATTTCTATTTGTTTCAGCTATATGGTCCTATACCTATTGTAGACGTCAATCTTCCCATTTCCGCCACCGAAGAAGAGGTCCGTATAAAGCGAGACAAGGTAGAAATTGTGGTCAATTACATTGTAAATCTGATAAATGAAGCTGCTGAAGATTTACCTTTGAAAATTCAGAATGAGGCTACCGAAATGGGACGTCTCACCCAACCTGCTGCTTTAGCCATCAAAGCCAAAACATTATTATTGGCAGCCAGCCCGCTCTTTAATGGGAATACGGACTATGCTAACTTTAAAGATTGGGACGGAGAGCCTTATTTTCCGCAGGAATATAGTAGCAATAAATGGAAACTGGCTGCAGATGCCTGTGAAGAAGCAATCAATATAGCAACAGAAGCGGGTCATAGACTCTATAATTTTGGAGAAGAGTCACTAACCAAACTGCCTGATGAATTGATGCAGTCCATGAACGTAAGACAAGCCGTGACAGAACGCTTTAACAGTGAGCTGATATGGGGATGCGGCAAATCGCATACTCGTGACTTGCAATGCCACTGTCAGCCAAGATTAGCCGCTTATCAGATTGAGAAAGAATATACCTGTAGAGGAATGTACGCTCCTACTCTCGATATAGCGGAAATGTTCTATTCCAGTAATGGGGTGCCTATTGAGGAAGATAAAGAATGGATTGACAGTAATGACTATAGTGAACGCTATCAAGTGGCAACAGCTACCGAAGAGAATAAATATTTTGTCAAAGAAGGATATCAGACCGCCAAACTTAATCTCAACCGTGAACCCCGTTTTTACGGAACTTTAGGATTCGACGGGTCAAGTTGGTATGGACATGGTAAAAATGATCCGGATGATATGTATTATCTGGAAGCAAAAAAAGGTCAGGTCAGTGGTCAGTCTTCCCTTGCACTCTATTCCATCACCGGATATTATGCAAAAAAATTGATTTACTACAAAAATATCATTTCTGAAACATCAGAGGTCATTGAAGAGTATCCATTCCCTATCGTCCGTCTGGCCGATCTGTATCTGATGTATGCGGAAGCACTGAATGAAGCAACTGAAAACGGGGAATTTGTACCGGCAGCGGTTTATACCAATATTGATATTGTAAGAAAGCGTTCCGGCTTGGAAGGTGTGGTCGATTCATGGAAGAAATATTCTACCAATCCCAATAAACCGTCCACCAAAGAGGGTATGCGGGAAATTATACGTAAAGAACGCCAGATCGAATTGGCTCTTGAAGGTGTACGATATCACGACTTGCGCCGTTGGAAACTTGCCAGAAGTACCTATAATAACACTTTTATAAGAGGTTGGAGCATCGATCAGGAGAATACGGAAGATTACTACGTAATTCGCAATATCGCTCAAAAGAAATATAGCCAGAAAGACTATTTGTGGCCTGTAAAATATGATGATATTATTAGGAATCCGAAGCTAAAACAGAATCCGGGATGGTAATAAGAAAGGAGAACATTATTATGAAGAAATTTTATATACTGATCAGTTTATTCACATTCCTGTTAACGGGATGCGAAGAGGATAATCTGCATAAACCTTATGGACCGGATGACGGTATAATTCCGGGAAAAGTAGAAGTACTGTCATATACCCCGACTGCCGGTGGTGCCATTATCAACTTCAGGAGTCCGGACAATGAAGATCTTATGTATATCGTTGCTAAATACAAACTGGCATCCGGAAAAGAGATGGAAAGCCGTGTATCTGCATACTCCAGCAGTTTAAAGGTTGAGGGTTTTGGCAACACGGAAGAAAAGCAAATCACACTCTATGCTGTAGATCGTAAAGAAAATATCGGAGAACCGGTCAACTATAATATAGTTCCTCTTACCCCTTCTTATATTGAAGCATACAATACCTTGGAAATGAACGAAACTTTCGGAGGCATTGCAATATCCATGCAGAACCCTTCTGCAAGCGATCTTGCCATAGAGGTAATCACTCCGGATTCACTCAATCAGTGGTCTACGGCTCAGACTAACTATACCGCAGCCAAGAAGATCAATATCACTGCACGTGGATATAAACCGGAAGAAAGAATGTTCGGAGTAATTGTCAGAGACAGATGGGACAATGCAACCGATACGGTATTTGCCACTGTAACGCCCTGGGAAGAGTATGAACTGGATAAGGGTAAATTCAATGAAGTAATATTGGACAATGACATTCCAATGAATGCATGGGGACATTGGATGGGCAAAATCTGGAACGGCAGTCATAACTACGGAGACGGAGGGGATATGGCTCACTCTCCACAAGATAATCAGACAATGCCTATTTGGTTTACCTTCGATTTGGGAGTTACCACTCATCTGAGCCGCTACTTGTATTGGCAACGTCTTGAAGACTCCTTCATATACCAGCATGGCAATATGAAAGAATGGGAAGTCTGGGGACGCGCAGACAAACCAGACCAAAGCGGAAGTTGGGATGGCTGGACCTTATTGACCACCTGTGAAAGTTACAAGCCTTCAGGATTACCTGTCGGACAGTTCTCCAACGAGGATAAGGAATATGCCAGTGCCGGTGAGGAATTCGTATTCCCGGCAGATGTTCCTGCAGTGCGTTATATCCGTTTCAAAGCATTAAGTACATTCACGGGAGTTAAATTTATTCATTTAATGGAAGTTACTTTCTATGGAAAACCAGTTGAAAACAAATAAGAAAAGCTTTATGAAACATCTAATTATTATACTTTGTGTAATTGCCGGGATCTGTTCATCCTGCAATGATATGTTAGACAATATCCAGCCTTATCTGGATGCTGGAGAGACCATTTATGAAAGTGGATTCACTAACAGCTTCTTCTGGCAGAAACAGAATCTTACTGAAAGGATTCTATATGTATGGAGTGACTCAAAAGAAATGCGTCATACGATGGCAGTCACAAGATGAAGAAGATAAATCATTGGAACTGGATGTTGTACGGGATAACGCTGTCGATCCATTCGAAGTCATCATTGATGATTTGGACGAAGGACAATACGAATTTTCTGTTACTACGTATGATGCCAAAGGCAACTCCTCTATTGAGTCCATGATTGAAGGTTATGTATACGGAAACCTTTATGAAAGCAACCTTACCAACAGGAAAATGGACCGACTATACCTTGATGAGAATGAGGTTGTTATCTCATGGAGGCCTGCTAACAATGCTTTAAAATCTGAAATGCATTATACAAGTGTTACTGGTGAGGAAAAGAGGATTGAAATTCCGATAACAGAAACAGAAACCCGTATAGAAGATTGCGACTTGACAAAAGTATTACGTTGGCGAACCGTCTATCTGCCCGAGGAAACAGCTATTGACTATTTCTATTCAGAATTCACGGAAACAACAATTCCATAAAAAAGCAACAAGAGGTAAAAAGATTGATTTCAGGATAGCAATTAAAGTGAAAATTAATTATGACATATAATCAAGGATACACAGTAAAACGGCATGCTGTACCCGTAAAAAGGTATTGCCAGATGTTAAATCTTAAAAATAGTCCGAAACTCATTGCTGAATACCGTAAGGTTCACAGTCGGGAAAAGGCTTGGCCTGAAATAAGAGCCGGCATCCGCTCTGTAGGTATTTTAGAGATGGAAATCTATATACTAGGTTCCCGGTTATTCATGATTGTAGAAACCCCTCTTGACTTCGATTGGGAAACAGCTATGGACAGACTTTCTCATCTACCTAGACAAGCAGAATGGGAAGAATATGTATCTAAATTTCAAGAGTGTGTGCCTACAAGCACTTCTACAGAAAAATGGAAACTGATGGAGCGGATGTTCTATCTATATGAATAGCAAAAATGCTGTTTCTTTCGTCTAGGCATTTAACTGTACCATGAAAGATTCACCATTATTTCATCTCATATTCCGGCCGGAATTTCACCCATCTTGCAGTCTCCAAAAGTAAGTCCACTTAAATGACGAAGTAAAAGGGGACATTCGTTAAATATTACAAAATTAGCCAACTAATTCATACACAATGTCTTGCGAGTTAGTTGGCTTTTTGTATCTTTAGGTATTCCTCCACAAATAGGGACATTTACTGAATATCCCTACATAAAGAACAAAAAGTTCCGTCACAGCAACGTGCTCATTACTAGTTACTTTCTGTGTAAAAGAA
>ENA-OPSF01002546-OPSF01002546.1-human-gut-metagenome-genome-assembly--contig:-NODE-2546-length-11000-cov-2.088077_pt1 | contig 11000 bp, 8 predicted proteins | sample MGYA00241452_ERZ501896 | MGnify/ENA primary metagenome ERZ501896 (study PRJEB25962, sample SAMEA2042111) | human gut metagenome | biome: human gut; feature: human-associated habitat; material: faeces... | reverse complement strand
GATGCTGCAAAGCTAAAATGTTCAATCATAAATGTTTGACTTTTAATATAGGTTAATCCAACCATACACGCACCTACAGTTACAAATCCCATAACCGAACCCTTTCGGGTCGGAAACCAATTCGCAATCAGGGATGCAAGACCAATTTGACAATATGCGCTGGACGCGATAACACAAATAGTATACCACAGTGCATATGTAAGGATTGATGTGACGCGCCCCCACATAAACATTGATACTGCCCCCATAATACATCCTGCAAGTATTAACGATTTCGGTCCACGTTTTTTACACCACCAGCCAAATACAGCTGCTGCAACAATTGATAAAATGTTTGCCATTGTTCCAAATCCATTCAATACCGCAATATCCCATCCATACATAGCGTTATATTCCGACATAATAACATTCAAAGAAGTTACCGGGCATCCTGAACCTACCCAAAACAGAAAAAAGCAAAATATTACAATTCCCCAACCCTTTACACCATAATTAAATTTTTTCATACCTAACCCTCCTCGTATAAGGTATCTCTGCGAATTTAATTGTCCTCTTTCCACGGATCCTTTTCTTCCAAATATGCAAAATATTCATCTAGCGTAAAATCGTTCTGTTCAAATGTATACTCGATTTTATCTTCCGCTGTTGGTTTATGCAATGCATGTTTTCTTGATCCCTCAAATGTCTCATACGGCTCCGGCGGCTGTGGCCAAAATTTGCGAACTTTATTTACATCATATTCTTCACAAAAAGATTTCTGACGATCCGCAAATCCAGGCATATCCGTCGGTACAAAATCATCGTGTGGTCTTTGCTCTGTAAACGGTTTACACGTTGGACACATAATATCCGGCATAATCTGCAGATGCCAAATTTTCCAGTGACCATTTTCAACAATAAAATCTGCCTGATATTTTCCATACATCCAATTAGGATCAAATGGACAGTCAGGATCTTCCGGATGTTCTTTCGCTGTCTCCGGTCCAAAAGTTTGCCATTCTGCTTTTGCTGTCTTGCAATCTGCTGCAACCTCAATTAAAGGATTATAAATTGGATGCTCACAGTACCACCCTTTTCTTGCTCCGATAGACTGTTCATGTTTTGCAATTCCTTCTACATAATTTTCATAAAGCCCCTCTGCCTCATGATATTGTCCCCACATCGCAATTTCGATTGCTACTCCAGGCGTTCTCATTGCAAATTGATCCAAGCAGTCTCTCTGTCTTCCACCAGAATGATAATAATTATAGCGAGCCATGGTATTGGCAATCTCTGTCACAGCCTGCGTCCGCGCAAGCTGAAGTTTTAGAGCTTCCAGTTCTTTTTCAAGTAACTCTATTCGTCGTTCCTGTTCCATAATAAAATCTCCTTTTTCAGTGTTTTTCATTCCAGTGTGATTATATAACTATCATACTTGATATTCGTACCTCTGTACATTGAATAAACCGCATCTCCCTGTTCCAAAAATTCAATGCAGTATTTCCTTCTATTACTGTTATAATAGGTACAGAAACCATTATACATTTTTTCACGTCTTGTTTATGGGGGACCATTATTATGACATTTGAACAACTAGATTATTTTTTAACTACTGCCAAATACATGAATTTATCCAAAGCTGCCACAGAGCTATTTATCAGCCATTCTGCCATCAGTAAAAGTATTGCTGCTCTGGAAGAAGAACTCGGTACACATCTCTTTGTACGAAAAAACAATGTCCTTACCCTTACACCATCAGGCGAATATCTGCAAAAGCAGAGCACTTATCTGCTTCAGATTTGGAATACAACCAAACAACAGCTTCAACTCATTGAAAATTCGATTTCAGGTACCATTACATGGGCAATTCCAGCTATTTTTGAAACCAAACTATTTTCTACCATTACGAAATTGGGACAATTGCACCCGGAAATTAACTTTATTTTCAATTCAGAGGATCCACTTCTGATTCTCCAGACCATCCGAAATAACCGTGCTGATATCGGAATTGTATTTTCTTATCAACTAGATGAACTTGAACAGAACATGGAATATCGTTACTTGTTTAAAGATTATTTCTGCGTCATTGTAAACGCACAACACCCCTTAGCCACCCATGAAAACGTCTGTCTGGAGGATTTAAAAAATGAATGCCTTATTTTTCCACCAAAACGCGCAAACATCAACCCGGACATTAAACCACTGCAAAAATTTCTTGATTACGATTATCATAAAATTTATCAGGCTAACGGACTAGATGAATTATTTTTTCAGATTGCCATCAACAAGGGAATTTCAATTCTTCCAAAAGGAACTCTCCAAGGGCGTAATTTTGATTTTAAAACACTTCCCATCCGGGATATTGAAGATACTTACTATACCTGTCTTGTTTGGGATAAGAAAAATACAAATCCAGTTCTTCCATTTGTAACAGAACAGATTCTCAGCCAGTTTCAATCTGAAAATCTGACATAATTTTTTCATAAACATCAAAAGTGACAGGGCTATTGCTTTAACGAATAATAAATCGTGCAATAACCCTGTCACTTTTTTATTGAATTTTTAAACTATGCGAGATCTATCGCTGCATGATATCCCATTCCAACAGCATCTACGATACGACCACTCTTAAAACAATCACCAATGGCAACCACATCATAACAATATTTTTGCATCTCTTCTGTCACACTAGTATCTTCCTTCATTCCAACACAGTAGAGAACCGTATCCGCTTCAAAAAATGTCTCTTTGCCATCTTTATCCTCTCCATAAACACCACGCGATGTTATTTTTGTCACAGTAGTATTGACTGTTCCATGAATTGGTCGTTCAGACCAATATGCCATCATACCACAATGATGAAATGGATTATCCTCTGGTGCAAGTTCACTTCCCATCTCGATAACTTCAACTTCATGACCAGTATTTGCCAAATGTGCACCAACCTCACATCCTACAAGCCCCCCACCAATAATAACAATTTTTTTACCTAATTTTTCAGAATGATAATATGCATCTGTCGCATACATAACATTCTCTCCGTCAATTCCTGAAATATGCGGAATTATCGGCTTGGCACCTATTGCGACAAGAATTGCATCGGGTTGCAAAGTCTCGATTAAGTTTTCTGTCGCTTGTGTATTCAGACGTACATCAATATTTCGTTTCATTATCTGTCGAATAAGATATTTACGATATTTTCTCAGCTGAACTTTAATGGAATCATGATCTGCAAAACGAATTACACCGCCAAGTTCCTCGTTTTTTTCTATCAGTACAACTTTATGTCCGCGATCTGCTGCCGTGATAGCTGCTTCCATTCCAGCCACGCCACCCCCAATTACAAGTACTCTTCTAGAACACACTGCTAAAGGTACGTGGCGTGTACGATGTTCATGTGCCATATGCGGGTTAACCATACATTTTGCTTCAAAAAATGCAACTTTATTGGATCCTAAACAATGATTGCATCTCAGACATGGAACGATATCTTCTTCCTGGTTTCTTCGAATTTTATTTGGTAGCTGTGGATCAGCCATAATAGCACGTGCCATAGCCACCACATCAGCTTTTCCTTCTGCCAAAAAACGTTCAGCCACTTCCGGGCTCGCAATCCCTCCCATCACAACAACTTTTGGTTTAACTCCAGCTTTTTTCATAGCTTCCGCCCACTTGATATTCAGGCCTTCCGGTTGGAATGCAACTTCTTGAGTCAGATACGCGGTTTCCGGACCACATCCTGCTGAAATATGTACAAAATCAATCAAATCTTCACACTCTTTTACGAAATAAATACTTTCCTCAATATCTTTTCCATCTTCACAATAATCTACCGCCGAAATACGCAATTCAATTAGAAAATCTTCTCCACAAACTTCACGTATTCTCTGTAAAATCATTTTTGGAAATCGAATGCGATTTTCCGGACTTCCACCATATTTATCCGTACGTTTATTAAAATGCGGTGATAAAAACTGATTAAGTAACATTTCATGCCCTGCATGAATCATACACATCTGAAAGCCACAGCCCTTTAAAAATTTGGCAATATTTGCAAAATATTCCACTGTATCCAGAATCATCTGTTCTGTCATCTGAACCACTTCCACACCATCTTCGCGTATAAATCCCATTGAGCTCATCGGCGGAGTATTAGCATTTTCTTCCAATCCAGCCATAAATCCTGCATGATTAATTTCTGCCGATGCCACGGCTCCATGCTCTTTTATCGCTGTTGCAAGCTCCGTAAATGCCATATCTGTAAAGCAATTGGTGAAATAGCGATTAAAATGTCCACCATTATCCCCATAACCACCAGGTCCCGTAATATTGCCCTGTGTAATCTGAGCCACACCGCCCCTCGCTTTTTCTTCAATATATTCTATGCCAAGATCATTTGGTGCACCATATGTTACATGCGATAATGCACACGGTGCTAAAAAAATATGGTTCTTAAAATGAACCCCTTTTACAGAAAATGGTGCCATTAGGTGCGGATACTTCTGTACAATCATATATTCTCTCCTTACTTTAAACATACTTACAAGTTTTTTTTATCATCACACTGAAAATGTCTTTCCTTTACACTTCCACTGTAATAAATTTGAAGGAGATTGTACATTGAATAAAGAGAAACAGACTGTTCCGCAAATTCAATGACTAATCTTATATGTTTAATTTTTGTTCTTTCTCCAGAAGTTGTGCATCTGCAAGTGCTGTCTCGGCTTCCTGTGCAATTTCCTGCGGGCGCTCGGATTCCAGCACTCTGCTGTGTTTTTCCACAAGGATCCAGCCGGTTGCCAGCGGTACAAATCCAAGATACGCCGCCCGGACGTCAAAAGCATTTACTGCAATGGCTCCGTAACATGCTCCGATAAAGAATGAAATCACTGTATTGGAATACAGGATACCTTTCCGTCTGAATTCCTTATCTTTCGTCAGCGCATATTGTGTCCAGCCAAGCACTGCCTGCTTGAAGTTGTTACTGGAAAAGATGGTGGAACTGTTATAGCCATTTGCTGATGAATACACGCCCCACTGAAACGCGGAGCAGAAGAAAATCGGATACAGACCGACCAGTACCGGTTTTAGTGGCAATAATGAGGAAATTACCAATCCGGCTGCATCTACCAGAATCGCCACTTTTCGCATATTCAGGCTCGAATAGTTTGTTAAGATGTACGACGCTACCACACCACCGCCAAAAAGCGGTAATGCAAGCAGTCGCAGTAACACATCGTACCACTCACCTGACACCAGCGATGCCGCCATCTCCATCAGGTTTCCGGTCTGAGCCGAACCAAAATTTCCCATATGTAACAAAATCGCATATGCACCGAGGAATCCACCCACAAGGGCGAAATTCCAGTGAATAAATGCTTCCCACTGATCTTTTGTAACTTTCTGTCTCATACTAATGCCTCTGAATCTTTTCTACATTTTTTCTTCTATTTTTATCCGGATGCTATTCTAAATCCGAATGGAATGGATGTCAATCTTTCTAATTATTTCAGGACATATATCACAAAAATTTTATCAAAAAACTACATTTTTTCTACTAAATTATCAAATTGTTTGTCATAAAATCTCTCTAAAACAAGCGTCTATCACACATTTTCCTTTTTTATACATATTGCACAACCTGATTTTTCCCACAAAAAAATAAATTGACATCTCGCCAATGCCAGTTATATGCTATATGGTAGCAGAGCGCGTAACACTGCTTTTCATCATGTCTGGCACAGCATTTTCTATGACAGTGCATTGTCTTCTTTCTGTTCCAACATAACGTTTCTTATATTTCCACTCAAAGAATAATGTTATTCTTTATCTCTACAAAGGAAGGTGTTTCTCTTTATGAACCAATCAATCTCTGATATTGATATTACTATCAACCCCAAAGACAACAGATGGCAATCAGCCAGTGGCATGGTTCCAGTTCCGTTAACCAATGATTATCTCTTCTGTGCCATGCTCCAGAAGAACAAATTCGTTTTAAAATCTCTAATCTGTTCTTTACTACATTTATCAACAGAAGAAATAAAAAGTGTTGAAATTACAAATCCTATTGAATTAGGTGACTCTCTGAAAGAAAAAACTTTTATCCTTGATATTAAAGTAATCATGAATTCTGATACAATTGTTAATCTTGAAATGCAGGTTGTAAATCAACATGACTGGCCCGAGCGCTCTCTTGTATATCTCTCCCGTAGTTTTTCCAAACAGTTAGAAAAAGGCAGCCATTACTTCTCATTAAAAACTGCCATTCATATCAGTATTCTTGATTTTACTCTCTTTCCCGAATATCCAGAATTTTTTTCTACCAATTATGTAATGAATCAGAAAACACACAAAATCTACAGTGACAAATTCCGGCTATATGTGTTATGCTTGACTCAAATAAATATGGCAACTGAAGAGGATAAATTCTATCAGATTGATACATGGGCACGCCTTTTCAAATGCCAGGATTGGAGGGAATTGCAAATGCTTGCCAAAACGAATCAAGATATTCAAGAAGCAGTATCTACCATTTATCAGCTGACACAAGACGAAAAAATCAGATATCAGTGCGAACGTCGTGCAGAAGCAATCCGTCGCGAAGAAAGTGAACGCTATGAAAAAGATGTCATCCTCCGTCAATATCAAGAGGCTACTTCCGAAAACGGAAAACTGACAATTGCCAATCGAAAACTCGCTTCTGAAAACGAACAACTGACTTCCGAAAACAGCCAACTGACTTCTGAAAACGAGCGCCTTCGTAAATTACTTGCAGAATACCATATCAATATATAAGTAAAAAATAAACCAGTGGATAGAAAAAATAATGCTTACGCATCATGTTCTACATTCCACTGGTTTTCCTTTAGAAATTGCTTTTAATAGGCTTCTTTATAAATTTCCACACAATCCTCGAAAGATGGTACCTTTCTCGTATTTCCCGGGCTTCCGCTGTCCAGCGCATCCTGCGCCATCTTCGGAATGGTCGCATCGAATTCCTCTCTCGGAATGCCATACTGTTCCAGTGTCGGTACTTCGCACACTTCACAGATATGTCCGATGGCTTTCAGAAACAGCTCTGCTGCCGCGATATCGCCCTGTTTCTCATCGGCCACACCAATTGCCCGTCCAAGATCTGCAAATCGCTCATAGGCGCCTTCCAGGGCAAAGGAGAAGCATGCTTTCAGCAACATGGCGTTGGAGATGCCGTGTGCCACATGAAATAACGCTCCGATTGGACGACTAAGCCCATGCACCAGTGTCACACTGGAATTGTTGATGCAGATACCTGCTTCCAGTGCTGCTAGCGCCATCTGATGTCTGGCTTCCCGGTTTTTACCGTCACGATAAGCAACCGGCAGATATTTCATAATCCGCTTTACCGCTGACACTGCCAGTGTATCGGTCATATCCATCGCTTTTCTGGAGGTATATGCTTCCACGGCATGTGTCAGAGCATCCAGACCAGTAGCTGCTGTGACTGACTGTGGAGATGACAGACTAAAGGTCTCATCCACGATGGCAATCTTTGGAATCAGGCAATCTCCTTTCAACAGCATCTTAATATCATTCACTGAATCTGTAATGACAGTAAATTTTGTTGCTTCCGAACCGGTTCCTGCAGTAGTTGGGATTGCCACCACAGAGCCTGCCATTTTCGTAATTTCTTTTCCGTTAAAATCTGAAATATTTCCCTCATTTGCAGCCATGACAGCAATCGCTTTTGCCGCATCCAACGGGCTTCCGCCACCAAATCCGATGCAATAATCACAGCCTTTTTGCAGAAAAACGCTGACCTCGGCTTTAATCATGACATCCGTTGGTTCACCGGTCAGATTTCCTGCTCCGAAGGAAGAACCATGATACCTTCTGTAACGGCTAAACACTTTATTTCTTCCCGTGTACATACGGGCAATTTTTACAGCATTTTCATTGGCATCCGCGCCGGCATTCGTAAAAAACACTTTACCGAAATTATCCGGAAGCAGATCAATGATCATTTTTCCAAGGGTTACTCTGCTCTCTGCCCCATAAGCCGGTCCGACGAAACAAAATTTGTCTACCTGTGCTTTAATGGCATCTCCGATTGCTTTATTTCCAAATCCAACATTCAGGTTTACAAGCTATGAGGACATGTCTGTATAACGGTTGCCCTCGGCATCATACATATAGATACCTTCTGCATGATCGATGACGATTGGATTCAGCCCGGCCTGTTTGCTCCATGACTGCAATACATATTTTTTACTTGTCTCTTTGATTTCCTGAGCGTTCATATCCTGTTCCTCCTTAAAAAAAGGAGCCCGCACCATATCCGGTGTTGACTCCTTTGCGCTACCTTTATGTTTTGGTTAACGCCATTTTAGTTTGTTTTATCGGTGGAAACAAGGATTCTAAGCCTAAGTTTTTCTATGCTAAAGCACACACCCTTACTTCTTCTTCCTGCTTCTTCTCACTCTGAATTTCGGGCATTCCACTACCTGACAGCGAAAACTCTGCTTGCAGTCCTGTCTGCACTCCTGACACATTTCGTTGTACTGGATTTCCTGCGCCTCATTCAGCAAGAAATCTGCTTCGCCCATGGGCATGCCATAGATCAGTTCCGACAGATCTAACTGTTCATATGTTTCTTCATTTTCTGTATCCGAAAATGGTTTTTCCGGCAGATTATTTTTGCTCATCGGCTGCTGCCTCTGTCGCAGTCTCTGCGTCGGTTTCTTCCGCATCCTCTGCAGCTTCTTCGCCTTCTAATGTCTCATCCTCTTTGACTTTTGTGATGCTTGCCACCGTAACGTCATCTTCCATGTTGATCAGTTTCACACCGGAAGTTACACGTCCGAGAATAGAAATATCACTGACTTTCATACGGATGATAATTCCTTCGGTGTTGATGATCATAATCTCATTGTCATCATTTACACCTTTGACACCAACCAGATTACCGGTCTTCTCTGTAATCTTGTAGCATTTTACACCTTTACCGCCACGATTCTGCGGAGTAAATTCATCCATCGCCGTACGTTTTCCAAGACCACGCTCAGAAACGATCAGCAGATGCTCACCCTGTGTATTCAGCTGCATACCGATGACTTCATCACCATCCGTCAGATTCATACCAATGACGCCCATGGATACTCGTCCGGTGCATCTTACATCTGTCTCATGGAAACGGATACACTGACCATATTTTGTCACAAGGAAGATATCCTGTGTATCATCTGTAAATTTAACCTCGATCAGCTCATCATCTTCACGTAAAGTAATGGCTGCCAGACCTGTCTTTCTGACATTTGCATAATCTGTAATAGCTGTTTTCTTTACGATACCATTCTTGGTCGCCATAAACAGATACCAGCCATCTCTGTAATCCTTGATCGGGATCACTGCTGTGATCTTCTCACCCGGTGCAAGCTGCAACAGGTTGATGATAGCGGTTCCGCGGGCTGTTCTGCTGGCCTCCGGAATCTCATAAGCCTTCATACGGTATACTTTTCCGGTATTGGTAAAGAACATCAGATAATGATGGGAGGTTGTCATAAACAGTTCCTCGATATAATCATCATCGATGGTCTCCATGCCTTTGATACCACGGCCGCCACGATGCTGTGCACGGAAGTTGTCAGCACTCATACGTTTGATATAACCAAGTTTTGTCATTGCAATAACAGTATTGGTCACCGGAATCAGATCTTCCATGGAAATATCGTACTCGTCATATCCGATGGATGTACGTCTGTCATCACCGTATTTTGCGCTGATCACCATGATTTCTTCTTTGATCACACCAAGCAGTTTTTTCTCATCTGCCAGGATTGCTTTCAACTCAGCAATACGTGCCATCAGCTCTTTGTATTCTGCTTCCAGTTTCTCACGTTCCAGACCGGTCAACGCTCTCAGACGCATATCTACGATTGCCTGAGACTGTGTATCGGTCAGACCGAAACGCTCCATTAATTTTGTCTTTGCTTCCTGTGTCGTACGGCTGCCACGGATGATGGAAATTACTTCATCAATGTTATCCAGTGCGATCAGTAAGCCCTGTAAAATATGCGCACGCTCTTCTGCTTTGTTTAATTCAAATTTTGTACGTCTGGTCACAACATCTTCCTGATGTCTCAGGTAGTGTTTCAGCATATCCAGCAGGTTCAGTACTTTCGGCTCATTATTGACAAGCGCAAGCATGATCACACCAAAGGTATCCTGCAGCTGTGTATGTTTGAATAACTGATTTAAGATAACGTTTGGATTCACGTCTTTTCTCAGCTCGATACATACACGCATACCCTGACGGTCGGATTCGTCACGCAGATCTGTGATTCCGTCGATTCGTTTGTCTTTTACCAGCTCTGCGATTTTCTCGATCAGACGGGCTTTGTTTACCATGTACGGAAGCTCGGTTACTACAATACGGTTTTTGCCGTTCTGCATCGGCTCAATATCGGTCACCGCACGTACACGGATTTTGCCACGTCCGGTACGATATGCTTCTTCGATACCGGCAGTTCCGAGGATCATGCCTCCGGTCGGGAAATCCGGACCTTTGACGATATTTAAAATCTCTTCGATGGTTGTATCTCTGTCTTCTTCTACACGGTTGTCGATAATTTTTACAACAGCCGCAATAACTTCACGCAGGTTGTGCGGCGGAATGTTGGTGGCCATACCTACGGCGATACCTGTGGTTCCGTTTACCAGAAGGTTCGGATATCTGGATGGAAGTACGACCGGCTCTTTCTCTGTCTCATCAAAGTTTGGCTGGAAATCAACGGTATTTTTGTTGATATCTGCCAGCATTTCCATGGAGATTCTGCTCAGACGTGCCTCTGTGTAACGCATGGCTGCTGCGCCGTCACCGTCCACAGAACCAAAGTTTCCGTGTCCGTCCACCAGGGGATAACGGGTGGACCACTCCTGCGCCATGTTAACCAGCGCTCCGTAAATGGAGCTGTCTCCATGGGGGTGGTACTTACCCATTGTATCACCGACGATACGGGCACACTTTCTATGTGGCTTATCCGGAC
>ENA-OPSF01002542-OPSF01002542.1-human-gut-metagenome-genome-assembly--contig:-NODE-2542-length-11010-cov-30.761114_pt1 | contig 11010 bp, 8 predicted proteins | sample MGYA00241452_ERZ501896 | MGnify/ENA primary metagenome ERZ501896 (study PRJEB25962, sample SAMEA2042111) | human gut metagenome | biome: human gut; feature: human-associated habitat; material: faeces... | reverse complement strand
GTAACTGCGGTTTCATCTACACAGGCAAGGAAGCTCCTCAGGTGTGTCCGGCTTGTTTGCATCCGCAGGCTTACTTCGAGGTGAAGAAGGAAAACTATTGATAACCGGTACATCTGTCCAAATACCGGATTCAGGCGCGGATTATACGAAAGCATACGGCATATTTTGTCCGTTATATTCGTATAATCCGCGCCTTTTTCATATCTTCTCTGCAACTTGTATTCCGGTTCATTCGGCGACCGGTTTTCGGCCGCTTTTATTTATAATGTTATTTCTTTAGTACTACGGAAAGTGCTTCATAAGCTTTGGAAGCATCTTGAATCTGAAGCAGTTTTTCCCAATTGGCAGCCGGTTCTATCTTATGATTATATCGTTTGAGGATATTCAATATAAGTTTGCCGTTTTCTGTAACAGCTTTTGCAATGAAAGCACCACATTCGTTTTCTACTTTTACATTTAACTTCTCTACTCCTTCGGGAGCCGCTTTGTACCCTTCCGGAAGATTTACAGTGATATTCCATTGGAAAGTGCGGGGAGCGGACATATAAATGTCGGCGGAGCGTTTACGTTCCTTACCTTCAATTTGCGTCTGCTCACCTATGAGTCTGCCTGCGGAAAGCACGTAATTAGGTCCTGCTTTTCGGATATAGCCATCCATTGTATAACGAACGTTATAAATAAAGGCTGCGCTGTCCGGACGATTACCCAAACATTGCATCTGATAGCCGAGCAACTCTTTGGCATTTTCGCCGTGGTAGAAGTCTATTTCCCATTTATAATCTTCCTTTTCCTGTTCGCGGCCCTTTCGGAATGCTTCTCGAAGATCATCCGCGTATTTCTTGCCTACTTCTTCGGCAAACTCCTTATCAATGCTAAGCAGGCGCCGATAGGCTGCATCCACATCTTCCAGCTTAACCAATGCAGACTGCATGTATTCTTTTTGTGTTCCGGTGCGGTATTCGTTCCGGCTGACGGTGAGCAGCGTATTGTCGATGTCGGCCTGTATGGTAGTGATGTTTTGGTTATCATCGGCTGTACCTGCTGGCAGATTGAAATGTTCCCGCTCGGCCTTTGTCTTCAGCTTCTTGGCTTTCTTCTTATCCGGTTCCAGGATGGCTTGTCTGCCTTGATAACGGGCAGGAATTTCATGGGGAATAAGGTAGGCTGTAGGCGGGAGGTAGTATTTCTGACTTTCCGGAAGTGCAAGAAGCCAGGTGGTGTTGCGGTAATTCGTCAATTTGTCAAGCGGTTCTTTGTCTTCGTTGGTAACCATTCCAAACAGATTGGGAACATCCACCCAATCCAGCAATCCCTGAAAATAGATGATGAACAGCTCGTTGTTGCAATCACTTTTAATGTCCGATAACAATGCAAAACGATAGTAATTGTAGATGAAATCTGCTTTTTTTTCGTCTGTCCAGTCTTTTTTCTTTATTTGCTTTACGTTGCGGAGAAGCCGGATACCTTTCTTGGGGCTACTTAAACCGCCATATCCGCTATATTTTTGAGCTTGCTTTATAAATTCCCAGTCGTCTTCCTGTATGGCAGCCGCATCAGGATTGGATTGTAGTCCTTTTTCTGTGGTGCTTTTTGGAATATAGGTGTATTTTTTCATCTTGCTATTGGTGATGTACATCAATGTCATTGGAGTTTGCTGCATAGGGTTGTACCATAAGTCGGGTTCGGTTTGTTCTATATCCTTTACAGCCACATCAAGCAGGATGTTTCCGTTTTCGTCTTTGCTTTGTTTAAAGTCCGGTGCGCCGTTCAGAGTACGGTACTGGGTAGTAAGTTTGTCATCTATCTCGCAATGTACCGTATAGGAAAGCATCGGGTGGCTTTGGCGAAACCGGAAGACGAACGGGTCGAGATTGTGGTTTTCCAATGAAGTGTAGTTGAAGAAGAAAATATCTATCTTATCACCGATTTCCAGTCCGGGTACGGCAAGTTTCTGAAGTTGTTCCTGATCTTTCTTGCCTTCGGTGGCTGTCATGTATTCGTCGGTGCTTATTTCGTTTACGGTACCATCCGGTTTGATGATGCGCACGCCCAGTACTTGCTGGTAGTTTTCGTCGTACCGCCAGTCTTTTTTACGTATTTCCGCTTTATAATCAAATTCGGAGAACTCTTTCAAAGCGGCTTTATCGTTAATTTGCACAAGCATACGGTATAAGTCGCGACAATTTACTTCACGGTCGATATAATGAAATCCTCCGAGGAAGGCGCCGACGTTGAATCGGGTCTTTTTGGTGATTTCCAACCGGCTGTGTGCTGCCAGAATGACGGCTGACTCATCTTTATATTTATCGGGAACAGCCGTGTTGGTAAATTCGGGCAGTTTCAATGCCCAGACTTCTTTTCTCGTTTCCTCTGCAAAGAGTTTGTATTTCTCTTTGTCATCGGCATTGGCATTAGGGGTGGTTAATAAAAGTGCCAACACCCCCATCAGGAATAACATGTTCTGTTTCATTATTATTGTTTTTTGAGGATGATTTGTTCGTGGGATGCATCAGCCCATTTCCGCAAGTGTGTATTCCAGGTTGCAATTTCGTTGCGGGGAATACGTTTTTCGGTTATCTCCATTACTTTCCGGAAAATGATTTTGTTTCTTTCTGTTTTGTAAGAGCAACAGAGTATACCTTGCGGCGTATGGATTGAGATGCCTTTGGGGCAATAAGAAAGTACGTAGCCTGCGGGTATTTCCAGTTCTGTGTGGCGTACGATGCGGCAACGGAGCGGGAGCTCGTAATCATGGATGCGTTTGGCGGTGTCTATCGGTTGGTCAAACAGGTCATTGTGAAGGTCCAGCTCTATGTAAAACTCGTTATCGGCTATTTGTACAGCACTGCTGTTTATTACTTCTCCGGTCAGAGCAGCCCATTCCTGTTGAGGTTCCTGCTGTATCCAACTGACCGAATTAATCTGATAATTGTGATTATCTCCGGTCAGGATACGGGAAAGATACTCTTTCCGACCGCTTTTATCGTTTTCATGGTAGGCTGTGAGGAAAAATTCTTTCATGTCTCCACTCCAACTACGGGTTGCATTGCCCTGCAATACTTTGTTCGCTTGTTTGTCGGATAGGCTACAGATATAGGACAAACTGTCTATAGATGCACTGCTGTTCAGCATGGGCAATGTGTGCACGATACAGTTTTCTCCATTTTCTATTACAGCTTCCCTTCCTTGTATGCTTTCGGGTATGAATTCCGCGTTTATATATTCGTTGGTGGCATCCAGATAATAGGTTTTTCCCCGGTAGATAAGGCTGCATATCATGTGATTGACGGATGCAAGTGTAGCTATTTCGCTCATCCGGTAGGGGATGTCTACAGTGCCTATATCGGTAAGGCGGGCATCAAAACCTTGTGCTTTCAGCAATGTACGGAGCAAGATTGCCATTCCTTTGCAGTCGCCGTACCGTTTACGCAACACTTCTGCGGGAGTATCGGGTTTGTGTCCCAATATACCTGCTTCAAAAGCGATATAACGGATATTTTGTTGTACCCAGGCATATGTGTTACGTATTTTTTCCATGTCCGTACGGCAGCCTTCGGTGATTTCTGCTAATAGACTGTCGAGTTCGGGTATGTTGCAGTCTACTTGTGCCAGTCCGTTAGACCACCGGTACATATCGTGAACATCTTTAAATGAGCCGGTTATCAGTATGTGCGGGTATATTTTACCCGATGCCGGCATATGTTTTTCGTCTTTCATGGCCGGCATGTCCGTCACGGTATAAGTGAATAAGGAGTCTCCGGCACTGTTGATGCCGCGTTCACAGTGAATAGAAGGAGTAAAATTCCTTTCTGTCAACCGGAAATGGGAGAGGGATTGCGGAATGATGAATGTTATTTGCTTTGTTTTTATAAAATAATCCTCACCCAAATAGATTCGTGTAAAATAATGCAGGTCATGAAAAGTACGTTTAAACGTAACTTCCGTCTTTTTTCCTTTACGGTCAAGATTGATGTTGAAGAAGCAAACCTTGCTGTCGTCGAAGAAGACATTTTCCGGCGTGATGCTTTTATATTCTGCCTTTCCTCCGCCTTTGGCGGAAGCTCCGTCCAATGAAATGAATTCTCCGTAGTAGGTGTAGGGTTGCAATGCAGTTCCCATTCTTGTGGCTTCATAGGATGTTTCTTTTCTGTTGCGTACGGTAGGAATACCGTCTTCTTCCATAAAGATATAGGAGTCGCTGCATTGTGTAATGACAATGTTGTCATCAAGTGTTTGTCCGTGTAAGTTGCAAACGTACAAGCACAAAAGTATACATGTATAGATACAACTGCTTTTCATGTCAGTCTGCTATAAGATTAGATAATAGGTATTTACAAAGATAGCAGTTTGTAATATTTTGATAAAAATAAATATATTAAAATTGCAATTTCTTGCCTTGAAGCAAGAAATTAATCTTTTTATCCGAAAGTTATTTCCCGTCGGATGCGGCTTAAGGTATATGGAGAGATATTCAAGAAAGAAGCGATTTCCTTCAGACTTATCTGGTGAACGATGTCGGGACATCTTCTCAATAATTCTTGATAGCGTATTCTAGGAGAATTCGGATATAGACTCAATAGCCGGTGATAAGTCATACAGAACAGGTTTTCTGCAATCTTACGGCCTAATAACTGGTTTTGCTGGCTTGCTGCCCAAAATGCTTCCAATTGGTTATAAGATAATTGATAGACGGTACTCGCCTTGATTGCTTCCGTATAAACAATGGCGGGTGTCTGTTTTGTGAATGACTCATAGTCTACCACAAAATCCTTTTCAAAACTGTAGCCAATGATATGTTTGTCTTCTTCCGTATCAAGGTAGAAGTAACGGAAACCTCCTTGGGAGATATAGGCAATGTTATGGCACACTTCACTTGCCTGACAAAAGAACTCTCCTTTCTTGTAAAGACGTTTTTTCCCGTTTTGCAGGAAATGTTTAATCAAAGGAGAAAGTTCCAAAAAGTCCAGATACTCGTTGAAGTGTGCCATAACCGTTATTTCTGCGGATGCGGATAGTCTATCGTATAGTGCAGTCCGCGGCTTTCCTTGCGCTCCATGGCCTGGCGGGTAATCAGGTATCCTACGTTAATCATGTTGCGCAGTTCGCAAAGCTCGCGGGTGGCCTTGCTGCTCTTGAACAGTTTTTCCGTCTCCTCGTAAAGAATATCCAGGCGGTTCCATGCGCGGGTCAGGCGGGTGTTGCTGCGGACGATGCCTACGTAGGATTCCATAATCTGGTTCACTTCCTTCATGCTTTGCGTAATGAGCACACGCTCTTCGTTGGAGATGGTGCCCTCGTCGTTCCATTCGGGGATGTCTTCGTTGAAATCATAACGTTCCAATACGCTCAACGCATGCTTGGCGGCTGCATCGGCATAAACTACCGCTTCAATCAACGAGTTGGAAGCCAGGCGGTTGCCGCCGTGAAGACCGGTGCAAGAGCATTCGCCGATGGCATACAGGCGGCGGATGCTGGACTGTCCGTCCAGGTCTACCTTGATACCGCCGCAGAGATAGTGTGCCGCAGGGGCTACCGGAATGTAGTCTTTCGTAATGTCGATGCCTATGCTGAGGCATTTCTTATAGATATTCGGGAAGTGTTTCTTGGTTTCTTCGGGGTCTTTGTGGGTGACATCCAGGTACACATGCTCGTCGCCGCGCTGCTTCATCTCGTTGTCGATGGCACGTGCCACGATGTCGCGCGGGGCGAGTGAAAGACGCGGGTCGTACTTCTGCATGAATTCCTTGCCGTCCATGGTACGGAGCACGCCGCCGTAGCCGCGCATGGCTTCCGTTATCAGGAAGCAGGGGCGGTCGCCCGGATGATAGAGGGCGGTGGGGTGGAACTGGATAAACTCCATGTCCTTTACGGCGCCTTTGGCGCGGTAGACCATGGCGATGCCGTCGCCCGTGGCCACCAGCGGGTTGGTGGTGTTGCGGTATACAGCTTCGCAACCGCCCGTAGCCATGATGGTTACTTTGGAGAGGAACGTATCCACCTCTCCGGTATTTTCGTTCAGCACATAGGCGCCATAGCATTTGATGCCCGGAGTATAGCGGGTAACAATAATGCCCAAGTGGTGCTGCGTAATGATTTCCACCGCAAAGAAATTGGTAAATACGGTGATGTTGGGGTGCTGCTTCACGGCTTCAATCAGGCTTTCCTGTATCTCTGCACCCGTATTGTCCTTGTGGTGCAGGATGCGGAATTCCGAGTGTCCGCCTTCTTTGTGCAGGTCGAATTCTCCGTTATCTTTTTTGTCGAAATTCACTCCCCATTTAATGAGTTCACTGATTTGTCCGGGAGCATTGCGCACTACCTTTTCTACGGCTGCACGGTCGCTTATCCAGTCTCCGGCAATCATGGTGTCTTCGATATGCTTGTCGAAATTGTCTACCGCCAGGTTGGTGACGGAGGCTATCCCGCCTTGTGCGAAATAAGTGTTTGCCTCTTCCAGGCCGGCCTTGCAGATGAGGGCTACTGTTCCTTTATGCGCCACTTTCAGCGCAAAACTCATACCGGCAATTCCGGAGCCGATAACGAGGAAATCGAACTTTCTTACCATAGTTTCGTGTATTTAACACCGCAAAACTACAAAATAAGTACGTTCCTTGTCTCCCTTATGGGCATTAATTCGTAAAAATACCTACCTTAGCGGCAAAAACCGGATAAAATGAATCGAATTTTTCATGCGCGTATCGCTGCCGGACAGTATTTGTTTGTTGCTTTGGCAGGTGCAATAGCCGTTTACGGCCTTTGGGAAAAGCAAATTCTCATCGCTGTCCTTTTTATGCTTCTGCTGGTTGTCAGTATCGAGAAGTTGATTCATACTACCTATACCGTTACTGCCGACAATAAACTGTTGCTGTTTTTCGGCCGGTTTTCACGGGGGAAGGAAATCCTGCTGAAGGATATTACGTCGGTAGAGCGCGCTTCCTCCATGCAGATAGGCGGATTTGCCGTTATGCGCTATGTCCTGGTGAGGTATGGCGAGGGTAAGTGTGCAGCGCTTCTTCCCGTCAAAGAGGAAGAGTTTATCCGCCTGCTTGAGCAGCGTATGTCGCAATAAGATGATAATTATGTAAGGCGTTACGCTTTTTTTTCTGAATTTCTTGTCGTATCTTGCATGCAGAAATCCATAAATGTAAGAACTATGAAATATCAAGTTGCCATTATCGGCGGCGGTCCTGCGGGATATACGGCTGCGGAAACAGCCGGAAAGGCCGGTTTGAGTGTTGTGCTTTTTGAAAAGCGGAATCTTGGCGGAGTGTGTCTGAACGAAGGGTGTATTCCTACCAAGACTTTATTGTACTCTGCAAAAACGTATGACAATGCATGCCACGCATCCAAATACGCGGTCAGCGTGTCGGAAGTTTCGTTTGATTTGTCCAAGATTATAGCACGCAAGCAGAAGATTGTGCGGAAACTGGTGTTGGGTGTCAAAGGAAAACTGACTGCCGGCAATGTGACCATCGTGACGGGCGAGGCTTCCGTCATAGATAAGAATCATGTTCTGTGCGGTGACGAAACTTATGAATGCGATAATCTATTGCTCTGCACAGGTTCGGAAACATTTATTCCGCCCATTCCCGGAGTGGATACGGTGCCTTACTGGACGCATCGCGATGCGTTGGACAATAAGGAGCTTCCAAAGTCGCTGGCCATTATCGGCGGTGGGGTAATCGGTATGGAGTTTGCCTCATTCTTCAACAGCCTGGGGGTAGAGGTCACTGTCATCGAGATGCTGGACGAGATATTGGGTGGAATGGACAAGGAGCTGTCGACCATGCTTCGTGCGGAGTACGCCAAGCGCGGCATTAAATTCATGCTGGACACAAAGGTGGTGGCACTGTCCGAAGTTGAGTCCGGAAATGGAGACACGCAGCAGATACAGGTAAATTATGAAAATGCCGAAGGTGCGGGTTGTGTAATTGCGGAAAGATTATTGATGAGCGTCGGCCGCCGTCCCGTAACGAAAGGCTTCGGATTGGAGAACCTGAATTTAGATAAAACGGCGCGCGGAAATATACAGGTGGACGGACAGATGCAGACTTCCGTTCCGGGGGTATATGCCTGCGGGGATTTAACCGGATTTTCTTTGCTGGCCCATACCGCTGTGCGCGAGGCGGAAGTGGCGGTACATGCCGTACTGGGGAAGAAAGACTGTATGAGTTACAGGGCTATTCCCGGTGTAGTATATACCAATCCTGAGATTGCGGGGGTGGGAGATACGGAAGAGGCCTTGCAAAGAAAGGGTATTCCTTATCGTGCCGTCAAGCTGCCTATGGCTTATTCCGGTCGCTTTGTCGCGGAGAATGAGGGTGTTAATGGTATGTGCAAGTTGTTGCTGGCGGAAGATGATACCGTTTTGGGAGCACATGTGCTGGGCAATCCGGCTTCGGAGATTATCACGCTGGCCGGTATGGCTGTCGAACTCAAACTGACGGCCTCGGAATGGAAAAAGATGGTATTCCCGCATCCTACGGTAGGAGAAATCTTTAAGGAAGCGCTTTGATAGACAAAATACGGGGTGTTATGAAAATCGTGAAGCTGATGACTTGCGATTCTGCAACTCAAGCCCACATTGTTCAGGGAGCGTTACGGAATGAAGGTATTGATTCCATGCTGAGGAATGAGAATATGTCCACACTGTTAGCCGGATTACAAGTAGATAATCTGACAGGAGTGGACATATTGGTTGATGAAAGAGACTATGAGACGGCAATCAGCTTGTTGGAGCAAAACCAGATGATTCCTGAACAATTGAAATACTGTCCTTTCTGCGGTTCTTCTGATATTAAATTTATGCTTAGGAAAGGACATCGGATGAGGGCTGTTGCAGCGATTATCGTTTCTTTGTTGGCCGCTACCGCTCCGGGAACTAACCATTGGGAGTATGTTTGCAATCAATGTAAAGGACGGTTTGAGAAGCCGGTTGCCGGAAACAGCCGGATAACAGAGAAACTGAATGATAGCTTGTAAGAAGATGAGAAAATATTGTTTATTCCCGATTGTATTGATTTTGACGTTTATTCCCTGTGTATTGCCTGCACAGGGAATATCACCTGAAACAAACTCTTTGTCTTCGCAACTGGATACATTGATAAAGTATCAATTGCCCGCAGGCTCCAATGTATCTGTTTCAGCATACGACCTGACCGCCAATAAGGTTCTGTATGATTATCAGGCGGATAAACTTTCCCGTCCGGCCTCTACAATGAAGCTGCTGACTACGATTACGGCGCTTGCGCGTCCTGAGGCGGACGAGCCTTTCCGTACGGAAGTCTGGTATAAGGGAGTGATTGAGCGTGATACGCTGAAAGGGGATATATACGTTGTCGGCGGCTTCGACCCTGAGTTTGACGACGAGGCACTGGATTCTTTGGTCGGCAGGGTGGCACGGCTGCCTTTCTCTGTGGTTCAAGGCAGGATATATGGCGATGTTTCCATGAAAGACTCCCTGTATTGGGGAAGCGGCTGGCTGTGGGACGATACGCCCCATTCTTTTCAGCCGTACCTGTCGCCGCTGATGCTCGATAAAGGAGTGGTTACGGTGACCGCTTTTCCCGGTGCACAAGGTGATACGGCACGTTTGGAATGTACTCCCATTTCGTCTTATTACACGCTGGCCAATACAACGAAAACCCGTACTCCCTCTGCCGGACGTTTCCGTGTATCCCGCAACTGGCTGGAGAACGGCAATGAACTGGCGGTATCGGGTAATGTGGATGGGAGGCGTACCGGTACGGTGAATATCTACTCTTCTCAGGATTTCTTTATGCACACCTTCCTGGAGCGTTTACGGGCAAAAGGCATTCATTGCCTGTCGGATTATTCTTTCCGCGAGTTTCAAAAAGACAGTGTTTCAGTGCGAATGGCATCTTATAGCACTTCTGTACAGGCGGTAGTCAACCGGATAATGAAGGAGAGCGATAATCTGAATGCAGAAGCTCTGTTATGCCGTTTGGGTGCACAGTTTACGGGCGGCAGGCATGTTTCGGCTGCGGACGGGCTTTCGGCTGTCCGTCAGTTAATCGGAAAGCTGGGTTATCTCCCCGACCGCTATAATCTGGCAGACGGTTGCGGGCTTTCCAACTATAACTACATCTCCTCTGAACTTTTAGTCGCTTTCTTGAAATTCGCTTATTCACGCACGGATGTGTTTCAGAAACTGTATAAGGCGTTGCCTATCGGCGGAGTGGACGGAACATTGAAGAACCGTATGAGGAAAGGGACGCCTTCTTATAAGAATGTGCATGCCAAGACCGGTTCTTTTACGGCTATAAACTGCCTGGCTGGTTATTTGAAGGCGAATAACGGACACCACATTGCTTTTGCCATTATGAATCAGAATGTGCTTTCCGGCAGGGAGGCGCGTAAATTCCAGGATGCAGTCTGTGACATGCTTATCCGATGAATGGCTGGTTGGTGTGAACTTTATTTTTCAGGCACGGAATTACGCAGGTTGCACGGATTTTTTCAGTTTAATCCATGCTGCACTTTTCATCCGTGCAATCCGCGTAATCCCGTGCCTGAAAGGTCTTTTTAACGGAAGGAACTGTCTTTATTTATACTGTGCCCAGTCCACATTCTTCATATCCCCGCTTTTTGCCAGTTCGGCGTGCATAGCCAGAGCGGCACGCATGGAGTGAGGAGTCTGCGCCTTGCCGTCGGTCAGTTTCAGATAATCCCACAGGATATTCTTGTAGTCCGGATGAACACAGTTCTCGATGATTGCCTGTGCACGTTCTTTCGGGCTCTTGCCGCGCAGGTCGGCAACACCTTGTTCGGTAACGATGATGTTGACATCATGCTCGCTGTGGTCCACATGGGATACCATCGGTACGATGGCGCTGATTTTGCCTTCTTTGGCTACGGACGGGCAGGTGAAGATGGAGATGTAGGCGTTGCGCGTAAAGTCGCCCGAACCGCCGATACCGTTCATCATCTTCGTGCCGCCGATATGGGTGGAGTTTACGTTTCCGTAGAGGTCGGCTTCGATGGCCGTGT
>ENA-OPSF01002541-OPSF01002541.1-human-gut-metagenome-genome-assembly--contig:-NODE-2541-length-11014-cov-3.748243_pt1 | contig 11014 bp, 6 predicted proteins | sample MGYA00241452_ERZ501896 | MGnify/ENA primary metagenome ERZ501896 (study PRJEB25962, sample SAMEA2042111) | human gut metagenome | biome: human gut; feature: human-associated habitat; material: faeces... | reverse complement strand
CATGTCCAAAGGTTCCATCCTCAGTAAAAATCTTCACATAGTTCTGTAATCCCACGAATTTTGCATCCGTTACTGTGGTAAATTTACAGAAGGAAAGATATACGCCCATGATAAAGGGAACGATAAATCCAATGGTAAATGCCAGCAGGGTAGGCAGGACAAAAACCGGAAAATACTTTTTCATCATCTTATTCTGCATGTTTTCTCTTCCTTTCTCCTGAGGATGCATCCTTCCCTACTTTACACATCCTCTCTTCATTAAAAGAGGCAGGCGGAAACCGCCCACCCCTTCGTGATCACGTTTCAGTTATACCTTATCAGCCTTCATTTGCTGCTTTGTACTCTTTTGCCCATCCGTCAACAAATGCAGTTTTCACAGCATCCCACTCGCCGGTACCCTGTGCATACTCAAGCATTGCACTGCCGACCTGGTTTTTCCACTCTTCAGAAGGCATGGTTGTAAAGTTCCATGAAACCGGAGTTTTACCAGCTTTTACATATTCGTCGGCTGCTTTTACAAGCGGATTTGCAGACTCATAATTCTCATCAAAGGTCTTGAATGGTGTTGTAAATCCCATTTCCTGGCTTATAGATTCTCTTCCTTCATCACTTGTGATAACCCAGCTGAGGAAATCAAGAGTTGCCTGGATATCCTTCTCATCTGCTTTTTTGTTTACGCACCAGTAGTTCTCACTGCCTGTGCAAAGTCCCTGGTCCTCTTCACCATCTACACCAATATAGATTGGAAGCATTCCCATATCTTCATCTGCTACTTCATTATCTTTGATATCGTTGTAAGCCCATGTACCATTCTGATAGAATACTGCTTCACCAAGTGCGAACTCAGATGCTGCATCATCACCTGTCTTAGATGAGATCATACTTGGGTCACAAGTAGAATCTTTCAGATACAGATCCCAAATCTGTTTGTAGTTATCAAGGTAAGTTCCTTTGATTGCATCTGTTGATGAAATTCCTTCATCTTTGTATTCATAGTAAATTGGAAGGTTTGCAAGATGAGTTTTGAATCTCCAGTCAGAAGAAGAATCCATACCTGCTGATGTAAATGCTCCTTCTACTCCAAGGTCATCTTTGTGTGCCTGGATTCCATCTGCAACTTTCTTCAATGCATCGAAGTTATTCAGATCATCAATTGATGTAATCTCTGCATCTGGTAACTCGAAATATTTATTCAATAATGCTTTGTTATAAATCAAACCATATGTCTCGATTACGTATGCAATACTTTTTACTTCATCACCATCTTTAAGTGCATAATCATCGCTCTGGAGGTCTTTGTAAACTGCACTGTCTGATAAGTCATAGCAGTAATCTTTCCATGTAGCCAGTCCAACCGGTCCATTTACCTGGAACAGTGTAGGAGCTTCGTCTTTTGCCATCTCTGATTTCAACTGTGACTCATATGTTCCAGAAGCAGCTGTCTGTACATCTACCTGTACGCCTGTCTCTTCTGTATATTTTTCTGCCAGGTCTACCCACTGATCTGCCTGCTCTGGTTTGAAGTTCAAATAATAAACTTTTCCTTTTGCATCGCCTTTTGCACTTTTTGAACCTTCGTCGCTACTTCCTGAACTTCCGCATCCTGCGACCATTCCACCAACCATTGCTGTACAAAGAAGCATAGCAATTATTTTTTTCTTTTTCATAGTTCTTGTCCTCCTTTTTATCGCTTTCAATTTGATGATTACATTATAAAAAAAACTACACTTTTAAGATATGATAAAAATTCCAGAAACATGTTCAATTTTCATGAAAAATAATAAAAAAAACGGTTTCTTGCATCAAAAAAGGCAGAAGACCCATTGGGGGAATTCTGCCTGATTTGTCAGCATGAGGGCTATGATATCTATCCTATGGATATTATTCAAGCCGGAGATGAATTTTACGCCACAATGAAACGAAGCACCAATGGCGGTGGAGAAAATTCTCCTGTTCTCACTTGCGAAGATGATGCATATGAACTATTTTTCGCCGGTCTTGAAACCGACAACTGATTTAAGTCCTGTCTAGCACCTGGCTAAAAACTTATTTGCGTTTTCTTCTCTTCCATGTCACTCCGCCGACACCTGCACCAAGTGAAGATACTGCAAGACCTAACCAACCAAGCACGCTTGTCACATCTCCTGTTTTAGCAGCATTTGTTCCACTTGTCTTTGTTGTGTTGCCTGTTTTATTGGTTGTGCTATTCGTCTTATTTGTTGTGTTATTTGTCTTATTCGTTGTCTGACTCGATTTCTTGACCAGACCTTTGATTGCACTGTTCAAAGTATTGGTTGCCTCATCCACTGCTGTCTGGCTTTCTTTTGCCTGCAAAGCACTCTTTGCTTTTGTAAGTGCTGTCTGCATTGCTTTCCAGCTATCTGCTGTGTAATCTGCTTCTTTCAATGTTTCTGCATCAGAGATTGCTTTTTCAAGTGAAGAAGTATCAATACTTACCGGCTGTTCTGCTTTTACAAGAGCTGCCTTTGCTGCATCCAATGTTGCTTTTGCCTGATCTACTGCTTCCTGACTTTCTTTTGCTTCCGCTACACTCCTTGCATTTGCAAGTGCTGCCTGATATGCTGACCAGCTTTCTGCTGTATAGTCAGATTCTTTTAATCCGTTCGCTTCTGCGATTGCTACTTCCAGTGCAGAAGTATCAACTACAACCGGTGCCGGAGTTTCTCCTGCAACCTTATAAGTAAATGTAAGAGGAGTTGTATATCCCGTTGAAGTTACTGTAATCTGGAATTCTGTTCCCGCTACCGCATCTTTAAATGGCGCTGCATCTGTCTTTAATGTTCCGTCACTTCCAATAATCTCAACTTTACCTCTTCCGGTTGCTGCATAATCTGTACCATTTACATTTACAAAAGTGATTTTCCCGATATATGAATTTAATGCATCAGCATCAAATCCTTCTGCCTGTACAAGTTTCTTATTCTCTGAATCATAAGCAGCTGGCATATCTGTTGTTGTCAGCAGGAAGGATGTAACAATATCTGCATATTTGCCATTTTTATCTTTTACTGTGAGCGTATATTTACCTGGCTCTATTGAACCTGCCGCTCTTGTTTCTGTGGCTGCCTTATATGTCAATACATTTCCTTCTACTGTCACGTCTAAACCATCCACACTATACTCTGGATCAAAGTCGTCCTGAAGATTCAATTCAATTGTTGTCTTACCTGCAGAAATATCTGAATCTGCAACCTTAACAGCATCTTCAGTTTTTGCAAATTTTACAGGAACATAAAGGTCTTCGATATCAATTGTATACAATCCATTTGTTGTGTAATATTCAATACTGTCAATTGTCTTGCCCATCATAGATGTGTAATGTGCGGAAGATGTCGGGCAACCATGTACTGAATCTGTATATCCTGTACTCCAAGCCAGCTCGTTTCCTCTCCAGATGTTTTCAAGATGACGCATACCATATGCTGTTCCATCTGTTGTTCTTACAACAACCGCATTTACATTAGAAGATGTGATTTCATCTTCCGGAAGTCCATCAAGATTAAGCTGATAATCACCATAAGAAGACTGTGTTAATAATTCTGCTGTAACTCCTGTCAGAGCTTTTGCTTCCTGTCCTTTTACCTCACTGAATACAAGATTGCCATTTTCGTCAAGTGAAACTTCTTTGTAGTTTGCAGGAGTCTCTGTTAATGGATAATAAGCATATGTTTCATTCTGGAATAACGTATCTTTTCCTTCCAGCGTTGTTGTAGATGTTTGTCCACGATTGGTTACTGTGATTTCTACCTTATCTGTATCTTTTACTTCTTTATATTTTGTAAGATCTACAGAAGAATCCACTTTTACTGCATATGTAATACCATCAATCTTTGAACCATCTTCATTTGCATGATAAGAACCACCTGCAAGTCCTGTTGTACGTGTTTTATTCAATGTAGCTGAAGTAAATGCATCCACTTCTATGTCATTGTTGATTGTTTCTGCTTTATAGAATGCTGCATACGGAATATTCATAAGGACATATGTTTCTTTTGTCTCTGTCTTCACCAGATTATTGATTGCTTCTGTCAAATGTGTTGTCTGCTCTTTTACTTCTGCCTCCAATGGTTTTTCTTTTGCAAGCAGGTCTTTTGATTCCTGAAGTTCTGTCTGCAGATTGCTCCAGCTATCTGCTGTGTAATCTGACTCTGTAAGTCCTTCTGCCACTGTTACTTTTGCCTGTAATGCTGCAAGATCTTCTGCACTTGCTTCTTTTTCTTCTAATGCAAGATTATCTGCTCCTACTTCAAACTCATATGTGTAATCTTCATATCCAAGTGCATATACTGTCAGTTTCCAATATCCTGTTCCGTCTGTTCCTGCTGGTAACTGGCATCTCTCTGATTCTGTCAACGCAAGCTGGATTCCCATTGATTTGTGCATCCAGTTGTCTGATGCGAACTTTGTTCCATATGTTGCAACTGCATTTGTTCGGCTGCTGTCTGAACCATAGTATGTCCACTCTACTGCCTGCATATTTGCTCCCAGGTCTCCGTAGTTTCCATCCAAGTCTACTCTCAGGAAATCTCCGAATGCTCCTGTATTTTTCTTCTCATCAGTGGTTTTTCTTACAGATGGTGTTACATCCGCTTTCTTTAAGCTGACATCTTTCAGTCCGGATTCTGTTCCATCATTCTTTCTTGCTGAGAACTCAAAACTTCCGTCATCATTCTTTGTCGCTTCTTTTAAGCCATTTGTATTATCTGTTACATTTGCTGTCACTTCATAGGAACTTAAGTTTCCTTCTCCGTATCCACCTCTAAGTGTTCCACCATTCTCTACTACCGCATATTTCTCTTTTAATGCTGAAAGGTCTGCTGTCTTTACTTTTACCGGTACATACTTCAGTCCTGTTACTTTATAATCTTTGATGTTTGACTTAATATCACCAATTGCAACTTCCTGTCCGTCTGTTGTTACAAATATGGTTTTATCTTTCCAATATGCAAGATTGTATATCTGTCCATCGTTTGTCTCAATCACTGCACTACACTGGAAACTACCTCTGTGAAGGCCATGATTTGACGTTGCTCTTGTTACAGCATCAAAAGCTCCCTTGTCATATTCTTTATGGGAATCTAACACATCAGATGATGCTGTGCTTCCTGCATTCAATACGCCTTCATTTGCCCAGTACTCTGCCCATGTCATTCCTACATAAACATATGAATATTCACTCTCAACCGCTGCATCTTCTGCCGTTACAGTCGTTGTAATATCCTGATAATTGTCACTTACGATTGTAAGTGTGTATTCTTTTCCTACTTCTGGTGCTTTTTCTAATGCAACTGCCAAATTTTCTAATTTACCACTTGCAAATGTTACCATTCCTCTTCCCTGTCTATAAGACAACGTGTAAGTCGGATTTTCTAAGTCTGTCAGTTCTTTATCCTGCAATGTAATTGCTAAGTCGGAACCTTTTAATGTAGCTGTTGCTGCAACTTTTGTATAAGTCGCTTTTACTTTTGACTCCAGCTCACTAATCAATTCAGCAGCATCCGCGGATACTGCATCCTTATTTGCAATCATTTCTTTCGCTTCTTGTACATGTTCTTTTAAGTCAGCATTCTCTTCATAACCTGTTGTCTTTACTGCTTTATCAATCCATTTCTGAAGGAGTGCTTTCTGCTCTGATGTAATTGGTGTTGAAGTTTTTCTTGTAATATTCGGATAATTACTGCTGCTGATTGTAATTGTATAAGATATTCCTGCAGTTGGTGCTTTCTCCAATTCTACCTTTCCGTCTTTGACTTCTTTTCCTCCACTTGTAAGACCACCAGATACGGAAACCTTTACATCCTTCAAGTCTGATGGAATTCCGCTGATGCTCAGTTCCTTTGAATCGTTATCAATTGCATAGGTTAATTTACTCAAGTCTCCTGTATAGTACTCTGCCAGTTTCTGACCATCATTAATTGTTATCAAGCCCTGATCTGTAATCAATGTAACACTGTTTAAAGTTGCTCCATTTGCATCAAACTGATAGAACGCATCTCCTTTTCCATGTCCTCTTTGAAGTCCTTTTCCACCTTTGATTGACCAGGCAATTTCCATATTTTCTACTCTTGTTCCAAACCATAAGTTTTCCAGACAAGTCATTCCAAGTGTACCTGCACTTGTATTCAGGATAGCTCCGTAAGTAGTTAAAGTTTTCCCTTCTCCGTTAACTGTTACTTTTCCGTCTGGTTTGATTCCTTCCAGAGAAATCTGATAATCTCCATATCCACCATCCAACTCTGCTTTACTTACTTTTGCATTATCAATCGTAAGTTTGGAGTCTTCAAACTTAGAGAAACTGTAGCTTCCATCTATATTGATTGTCAGTTTACTGTATGCCTCCGGCTTCTGATCTAATGTCGTAAAATAATAATCATTTTCTGCTGTCAATGACGTATTTAATTTCGCATAATCTTCCGCACTAACCTCTACCGGAATTGTCACTCCCATAATGTATTTTCCATTATTATAAGTTCCTTTTGCCAGTCCTGTTGTTCCCTTGAACTTATTTGTCGTTGCTGTAGATACCGCATCGATTCCATCTTCTACCTGCCATACAGCCTTATCTGTCAGCCCATATGCAGCATAAAAACTATTATATGGCACGTTCATAACCACATATTTTGTTGTTGCCGCTTCCGGTTTTTTCAATGCTCCGATTGCATCATTTAATGCTGTTGCCGCCGCATTTACTGCTTCCTGACTTTCTTTTGCTGTCAATGCACTCTCTGCTGCTGTCAATGCATTCTGCATTGCCTGCCAGCTCTCTGCTGTATAATCAGCCTGATTCAACGCTTTGGCTGATGCGATTGCCTGTTCCAGTGCTGCTGTATCTACCGTTACTGCTACTGGGGCAGAATGAATTGCTTCTAATGCAGCTTCTTTTACAGCGGCAGAAGTACGTGTAGCTTGACTTACTGTATCCCAACTTTTAATTGTATCTTCCGTTGCTGCCTGACCTACTAATAATGTTTTAATTCCCTTTGACTTATTGTATGCTTTTGTAAAATAAGTCTTGCTTTCAACCTCATCATACCCATTAAGCGGTGTCACAACGATGTCTGAAAACTTTCCGTTTTCCACCTTTAAATCAACTTGTACATCATATTCTGTCCACCCATTTTCATCGTCCACGTCTTCCTGGGTTCTCGTTACATGCTTTGTACTTGTATACACCCCATCTTTCGCAACTTCACTTCCTGTTGCCGCAAATACAGTAGACGGGCAAAGTCCTGCTACCATCGACATTGCCACAGCCATTGTCATTGCTTTTGTTGTTATGTTTTTCTTTTTCATTAGGTTCCTCCTTTTAAAAAGATTTTATTGATAAAATTTATTATTAAGTTAGCTTTCACTAACCTATAATCATTAAATAAAGAATGTGAACTTACACATTCTTACGCTAATTTAAATAATTTCCAACGAGCTTACCGCTTCCTTCTTTACAACCGGAAGTAATTTCTTACTTAATATTCCAATCAGGAATCCCGTTACAGTTCCTGCGATTAAAAGTGCCGGGAGATAATACACCAGTTTCATGTTCTCGACAACAACAGATGCAACAATCAATTGCCCGATATTGTGTGAGATTCCTCCCGCTATGCTAATGCCCACTTCCGAAAATCCTTTTGTTTTTTTCAAAAGTTCCATGACCAGGACACTTAATATTCCACCAGCGAGACTGTATATGATCGACATTCCATTTCCAAAAAGAAATCCAATCAAAAGCACTCGCATCACTACTACCAGCAGTACTTCCGGAAGTGCCAGAAAATAAATTCCGGTCACGGTAACCAGATTGGCAACTCCAAGCTTCATCCCCGGCACTCCAAAGTTGATTGGAATCAGGCTTTCCACATAACTGAATATCATTGCAACTGCAACAAGCATTGCCATATTTGCAATCTTTTTATTTCGTTTCATTCTCTTCGTTTTCCTTTCCAATCGTATCTGTTTTGTACATTCTATGCGTTATCCAAAGAACTACTGACCAGTAATTCTTTTATTTATTTTGATATGGTATCCGGTAACTGTTCCGATGCACTGTCATTCTCCAGCCCATCTGCATCCAACACTTCCACAACCAGTTTATGTGGAAGGCAGACTATCGTCTGTGTACGACCATTGATTTTTCCCTGCTCTTCACAATATCCATCCGGACAATTTGCCTCTTCCATATACGCCGCGCCATCTTGAATTCGAATACGGTTATAAAAGTCATCTTCTTTTACTTCAATCACTTGATTTTTTTCAAGAGAATATGTACCATATACCACTCCATCAACTGTTATCTGTATCTGATTACCCGCTTCATTTCTGGTCAAATGCATGACCAGAAACAAAACAAGTGCAATGGCGAGAATTCCTCCACCAAGTACGACATCATTTTTCTTCATCCTTATACTCCTGCCCAGATTAAGATTGCTGCTAACAAGATTCCTCTAAAAAATGTAAACCAGATTTCATTTCCTTTCAGGCCTCGAATTCCAGTATGGATGTTTCCTTTCGGACATGTATCTATACATTTCTGACACTGGAAACAATCCCCTTCCACTCTCGGTGAACCATCCTTTGGAAGTCCAATTCCAGAGGGGCATTTTTTTTGCAGGCACTGCATCCTTTGATACAGTTCTCGCGGTCACGATGTAATGCGAAGAACGGAAGTACCGGAAGCAATGAAAATACCGCCCCCATCGGGCATAAATTTCTACAGAAAAATCTCTCTTCCAGACACATACCTACAAGTATCAGAATTAAAATAAGTAAGCCAACGATATAACCACTCAATTTAAAATTACCTGCTCTTATCATGGAAAACACATCCCAGGGGCTTGTCCCTTTTGCTTTACCATATACACCTGCAAAACACATTAAGACAATCGCTGTCAGTACAACATATTTTAATTTGTCCAACCAATTCGCCCATTCATCTGAAATCAGAAGCGGTTTCTTTTTGATTTTCTTGAAAATGTATCGGTACAAAGCATGTACTGCATCTCCCAATGTCCCAAATGCACAGGCAAATCCGCAGAAAAATCTGCCAAATAATATCGTGTATAAGCAAATCAGAATAAGTACTGTCACAAAAGATGTGAACTCAATCCGCCCTCCTGCTCCAATCTGTGTAAATATGTATTTCACTCCGGCAAATGCTGCTGTATATACAGAAGGAATGAAAATAAAATACAGAAGTTGAATCGCAGCCCGTAACCATGTATGTATCTGTTTTAATTGTTTTTTTGACACAGAATGTAGTTCTATTTTTTTCATCTTACTTCACCGCCTTTTCTAAAGCTTCCTGTGAAGCATTTTTAATTCCTGTCGAGCTAAATGTTGCTCCGCTGATAGTATCTACATCTGTACTCTGTGCCTCGATGATTTTCGGAATGATATCTTTTGCCATAGACAGATAAGCACCATCCTCTTTTTGGGCACTTACAATCTCGATTGCTGTGATTTTTCCTTTTTCTACCTTCACCTCAACAGCAACCGTTCCGCCGAAGCCTTCTGCCTTTCCCTGATAAGTACCATCTTTGTAATTGCTGTCGTTACTTTCTGCTGACTGCGTCTCCGTCACCTGTGCCTTCAGTTTTGCAATCTCTTCATTTTTTCTCTTGCATCCAGAACCGAATTATATCCGACCAGAATGCCTACAACCATAATCAGACTCACGACTCTAATCCAAAACTCTCTCATCGTTATTCAGCCTCCGTCTTTCCCGGCCGTTTCGCCTCTTCCAGTGCTTTCTCACAGCCTGCTACGATTGCATTCGAAGAACAAGTTGCTCGCGATACCGCATCAATTTCTTCCGGCAATCCCTTGTTCACAATCTGAGAAATGACACCTTCTTTTGATGATGTACCATTGGTTGCTTTCTTGATATAACTATCATTTGTAGATGAGCCATCACCATAAATATCCGTGATTGCTACGATTTTATCATCACGAATCGTCACATTCATCGTTAAGTTATATGTCTCAAAATCTTCATCTTCATCCGGTTCACATGGAACTGTCACTGTATAAGTTCCGTCAATGTAGATGCTGTCCTCTTTATCTTCATTATCTCCGGAATCTTTTCTCTCCAGCAATGCCACTGCCCGATTCAAGTTATCTAATGCCTTATTAACAGCCGCCTGTTCTTTCGCTTCCATTGCCTCTTTTGCTTCCTGCAATCTTACTTTAAGAACTGCCCAGGTTGCTTCTGTGTATTCTGACTCTTCCAGTTTATTTACATTTTCAATTGCTTCTGTAAGTTTTGCTGTATCGACTTTCTCATCCAGTGATTCTCCGTTGGTTGCTTTCTCTGCCTGCTTCAATGCATTCTTGATTGCGTTTAGCAAGCCTTTGGAACTGTAAGTTGCCCCTGAGACAGTATCCACATCGGTACTCTGTTTTTTCATAACATTTTTCACAACATCCATTGCACGATTAAAAAATGCCTCATCATCCGAATTATCCGTAACCAAAATTGCCTTTAGTGTATGTTCCTGAATAACAACTGCAACACTGACATCTCCACTGTACCCTTCTGCCGTTCCATAATAAATTCCCTCTTTATACGGAATTGTTCCGGTTACGGCATCTGTAGTTGAATCACTCTTATCTGACTGATTTGTATTGCTGTCGGAACTACTGCTGTCAGATCCACTAACTGCAGCCTGGCTCAGTGCATCACGTACCGCCTGAATAATTCCAACTGAGCTGTAGGTTGCTCCTGAAACAGTATCCACATTGGTACTTTGACTGGAAATGATTGCATTAATAATGGATGACGCCTTGGAAATGTATTCACTTCCATCATTATTTTCCAATATTTGAATTGCAGCAATCTTACCACCACTGATATCTACCTGTACCTTCAGGGTTCCTCCAAATCCTGTACCGGTTCCATAATAAGTTCCATCTTTGTAGCCGGACGCGTCTTCTACCTGAGCCACTGATGTAGGACGGATTTTGCGGACATTCAAAATAAAAAAGAATGTGGAGGTAACAG
>ENA-OPSF01002519-OPSF01002519.1-human-gut-metagenome-genome-assembly--contig:-NODE-2519-length-11109-cov-2.897955_pt1 | contig 11109 bp, 11 predicted proteins | sample MGYA00241452_ERZ501896 | MGnify/ENA primary metagenome ERZ501896 (study PRJEB25962, sample SAMEA2042111) | human gut metagenome | biome: human gut; feature: human-associated habitat; material: faeces... | reverse complement strand
GAGTATTTCCGTGACATGGGTTATTCTGTAGCGCTGATGGCAGATTCTACATCTCGTTGGGCAGAGGCGCTTCGAGAGATGTCGGGACGTCTTGAAGAGATGCCGGGCGAGGAAGGATATCCGGCTTATCTGGGAAGCCGTCTGGCACAGTTTTATGAGCGTGCAGGACATGTGATCTCTCTCGGAAAAGACGGAAGGGAAGGAGCGCTTTCCGTAATCGGCGCAGTATCGCCTCCGGGTGGCGATACGTCCGAGCCGGTATCGCAGGCAACGCTTCGTATCGTAAAAGTATTCTGGGGTCTTGACTCAGCTCTTGCGTATAAGAGACACTTCCCGGCGATCAACTGGCTGAACAGTTATTCTCTGTATCTTGACGATATGGAAAAATGGTTTAACGGAAATGTGGCGGAAGACTGGATGGAAGGACGTCAGAAAATGATGACACTTCTCCAGGAAGAGGCAGAGCTGGAAGAAATTGTAAAAATGGTCGGAATGGATGCACTTTCTCCGACAGACCGCCTGAAAATGGAAGCAGCCAGATCGATTCGAGAGGACTTCCTTCATCAGAACTCATTCCATGAAGTAGATACGTATACCTCTCTGAAGAAACAGCACATGATGATGAGATTAGTAAATGCATTTTATGAAAGATCTGTTGCCGCGCTTGGCGAAGGAGCGTCTCTCCGGAAACTGATCTCTATGCCGGTTCGTGAGCAGATCGGACGTTTTAAATATGTGAAAGAAGATGCATTAGATGCGGAATTTGTGAAAGTAGACGAGGAATTAAGCGCTCAGATTGCAAATGCATTTGTAAAGGAGGACCGCTAAATGCCGAAAGAGTATAGAACCATACAGGAAGTAGCCGGACCGCTGATGCTTGTGCGCGGCGTAGAAGGCGTGACTTATGATGAGCTCGGAGAAATCGAGCTTGCAAGCGGAGAAACAAGAAGATGTAAAGTGTTGGAAGTCAACGGAAGCGACGTGCTCGTCCAGTTGTTCGAGAGCGCGACGGGAATCAACCTTTCCAACAGTAAAGTCCGTTTTCTTGGAAGAAGCATGGAGCTTGGCGTGTCGGAAGATATGCTTGGAAGAGTATTTGACGGTCTCGGAAGACCGATTGACGATGGCCCGGAAATTTTGCCGGATGCCAGAATGGATATCAATGGTCTTCCTATGAACCCGGCTGCAAGAAGCTATCCGGAAGAATTTATTCAGACAGGTGTTTCTGCCATTGATGGTTTGAACACACTGGTTCGTGGACAGAAGCTTCCTATCTTCTCCGCATCCGGTCTGCCTCATGCACAGCTTGCAGCTCAGATTGCAAGACAGGCAAAGGTACGTGGTTCAGGAGAGAACTTTGCCGTTGTATTTGCGGCTATGGGTATCACTTTCGAGGAAGCGAACTTCTTTACAGAGAGTTTTAAAGAAACAGGCGCTATTGACAGAACGGTATTATTTATCAATCTGGCAAATGACCCGGCTGTTGAGCGTATTGCAACACCGAAAATGGCGCTGACAGCAGCAGAATATCTTGCATTTGAAAAAGATATGCACGTATTGGTTATTTTAACCGATATCACAAACTATGCAGATGCCCTTCGTGAGGTATCCGCAGCCCGTAAGGAAGTACCGGGACGTAGAGGTTATCCTGGTTACATGTATACCGACCTTGCAACGATGTATGAAAGAGCCGGACGTCAGAAAGGCAAAAAGGGAAGTATTACCATGATACCAATTCTGACCATGCCTGAGGATGATAAAACTCATCCAATTCCTGACTTAACAGGATATATTACCGAAGGTCAGATTATTTTGAGTCGTGAATTATATCGTAAAGGCGTTACGCCCCCAATCGATGTATTACCGTCACTTTCCCGTCTGAAAGATAAAGGTATCGGTGAAGGAAAGACAAGAGCAGACCATTCCAATACCATGAACCAGCTTTTTGCAGCTTATGCACGAGGCAAAGAAGCAAAAGAATTGATGGTTATTTTAGGTGAGGCAGCTCTTTCTGATATTGACATTATTTATGCGAAATTTGCAGATGCCTTTGAGCAGGAATACGTTTCACAGGGATATATGGCAAACCGTGATATTGAAGAAACGTTAAGAATTGGCTGGAAGCTGCTTTCCATACTTCCGAGAAGTGAGCTGAAACGTATTGATGATAAGTTCTTAGATGAATATTATGGAAAGTTCTAAAGTGAATTCTGTAATAAGAAGAAAGAGGTGATATTTTGGCATCTACGCAGGTAACACCTACCAGAATGGAGCTTACCCGTCTGAAAAAGAAGCTGGTAACGGCGGTAAAGGGACATAAGCTTCTGAAAGATAAGCGTGATGAGCTTATGAGGCAGTTCCTTGATTTGGTAAGGGAAAACATGGCGCTGCGCCAGAAAGTAGAGGCAGGAATTTTATCCGCAAATAAGAACTTTGTCATTGCAAAAGCAGGTATGTCTGAGCAGATATTAAACACAGCTTTAATGTCGCCCAAGCAGGAGGTTTATCTGGAAGCAGGGAAGAAAAATGTTATGAGTGTGGATATTCCGGTTTTTGAGACAAAGACCAGAACCGCAGATGCAAATGATGTTTATTCTTATGGTTTCGCATTTACCTCAGGGGATTTAGACGGAGCTGTGAAATCTCTGGCAGATATTTTGCCGGATATGTTAAGGCTTGCGGAAGTGGAGAAGTCCTGTCAGCTAATGGCTTCTGAAATCGAGAAGACACGACGCAGAGTAAATGCTCTGGAGCATGTTATTATTCCGGAGACACAACAGAATATTAAGTATATTACCATGAAGCTTGATGAAAACGAGAGAAGTACACAAATTCGTTTGATGAAGGTAAAAGATATGATGTTGGAAGAAGTGCATCATTATAAAGAAAAAGAAGCCATGGTGGAATAAAGAGAATAGAAAAGATGATATGGAATTGTTTGAGAACAGTTCTGTATCATCTTTTTTTGTTGGGGAGAAAAATGGCTAACATGAATGCACACTGACAAATTGCAATACTTGTAAAAGTACACAAAAAATATGTGTTAAAAATATAAAAAAGTGCAAAATATACAAAATAACTTGACTACAAAATATGATAGTGGTATATTCTAGATAAAGAAAACGATTTAGGAAAATATTTTCCCATATAAAAGGAGAGAAAATAGTGAGTAATATATTAGTAGTCGGAAGTCTGAATATGGATTTTGTAATTAACGTAAAGAAAATGCCACTTTCAGGTGAAACAATTTTGGGAGAGGATGTAAATCTTGTTCCGGGAGGAAAAGGTGCAAATCAGGCTTATGCTGTTGGAAAATTAGGCGGACAAGTAGACATGATTGGAGCAGTGGGAGATGATTTGTACGGAAGGATGCTGATAGAAAATCTTCAGAATGTAGGAGTGGGAATTTCGGGAATAGAGATTATTCAGGGAACGCCTACGGGAAATGCTTTTATTAGCGTTGACGAGGGAGGAGAAAACAGCATTATTGTTGTTCAGGGAGCAAATAATAAGCTGACAACACAGATGATAGACAAACATGTGGATTTGATTAAGAGAGCCGATATTATTATTATGCAGCTGGAAATCCCTCTTGAGGTTGTAGAATATGTGAAAACCTTAGCACAGGAAAAGTTAATTATTTTAGACCCTGCGCCTGCACAGGATGACCTGCCAAAACAGTTTTTAGAAGGTTTTACTATTGTAAAGCCAAATGAAACGGAGCTTCAGACTTTAATCGGAAAAAAGCTTGAGACAAAAGAAGAGCTGATTTCGGGAGCGGAGGAATTATTAGAAAAAGGAATTCAGACAGTCATTGTTACATTAGGCGGAGATGGCGCTTTGCTTGTTACGAAAGATAAAACAGAGTATTTTAAGGCGCAAAAAGTAACCGCAGTTGATACGACAGCAGCAGGAGATTGCTTTACCGCAGCATTGGCATTGGCATTAAGTAAAGGAAAGGCTTATGCTGAGGCAATTCAATTTGGAAACAGCGTGTCGGGAATTGTGGTAACACGAAAAGGAGCACAGACTTCCATACCCACAATGGAAGAAGTGATAGAAAAAATGAAGGAGGAGGAAAAAGAGTGAAAAGACCGATAATTATTGATTGTGACCCGGGGGTAGATGATGCTTTGGCAATTATTCTGGCGTTAAAAAGTTCTGAGCTGGACCTGAAAGCTGTTTGTACAGTGTCAGGAAACGGTGATATTGATAATACAACGCAGAATGGGTTGAAGATTTTAGCTTTATGCGGAAGAGAAGACATTCCGTTGTATAGAGGGGCTGCAAGAGCATTGGATGATAAGCAGCCGGATACAGTTCCTGCTTTTGGAGATGACGGATTGGGAGGATATGCGTATACAATCGAGACTGAAAAAGAGGAAGAAGAAAAAAATGCGGTTGATTTTTTGGTAGAGACAGCGACAGAGCATCCGGGAGAAATTACATTGTTTGCCATAGGACCTTGTACTAATATTGCAAAGGCAATTCGAAAAGACCCGGAATTCCCTAAAAAAATCAAACAGCTTATTATTATGGGAGGCGCAAAATATACAGGAAACATGAGTCCGGTAGCGGAATATAACTTTTGGGCGGATCCGTTAGCAGCAAAAGAAGTACTGAATGCAGGATTTCAGGATGCCGTTATGATAGGGCTTGACGTTACAAATAAAATTGCTTTAGGTGCAGACGTTCGTGAGCTGCTCCGAATTTTTAATACAAAGTTATCTAACTTTTTATACAATGTTACACGTGTTGGTTTGGATGATAATTGGAATTCCAGAAGAAAACCGGTTGCACCGATGCACGATGTTTTGACTGTGGCATATTTTATCGATCCGACTATATTAACTTTAAAAAAGGCCAATATTGATGTGCTTACCGATGGAATTGGAAGAGGTCAATCTATTGTGGATATTAACGGGCATTGGAATGACGGAAGGTGTAATGCGTGGTATGCGGCAGAGGTAGATGTGAATAAGTTTTATAAGCTGCTATTGACAACGATATTTGAAGAAAAGAAAGAAGAAATATTGGAGTATTTAAACCGATAATTTGAAGGGAGAGAATATTATGATGACAAAAAACAAAGGAAAAGATACATTTTCATTAATGGTAATTTTACTGATACCGGTTGCGATTGCAATTAATATTGTAGGCGGACAGATGACATCTATGTTAAAAATTCCGGTAGACTTGGACATGATAGGTGTGCTGCTTGTAGGTGCCTTGGCAGGTCCTATTCCAGCAGCTTTAACAGGAGTATTGACGAACTTAATTAACGGAATTATGGATCCAAGCTGGCTTCCATACGCATTTTGTTCTTTCTTTATCGGTATTTCAGCAGGTCTGTTATCCAAATATAATATGATGAATAAGATTTGGAAGCTGGCTGTTTCCGGTATTATTATCGCTTTAGTAGCTACTGTAACGGCAACTCCTATTACTGTATTCTTCTTTGGAGGTGCAACAGGGGGCGGCGCATCTATGATTGCAGCAGGCTTGATGGCAACAGGTAAACAGATTTTAGAGGCTGTTTTATCTGTATATATTGTTACAGAAACGATTGGAAAGATGATTTCTATATTCGTAGCTTATGTGATTATTAAAGTTATTCCTGACAGAACATTAACAAAATATAAATATGGCATGAATTTTGTGAAGAAATAATAGGAGAAAAAAGATGGAAAATGCAGCAAAAGGGAAAAATAAAATTGTAGAATTGTATCCCCTGACAAAATTTTATTTAGCAATAGCGGCTGCAATTGTTGCAATTGTTTTACCGGATATTCTGTCAAAAGTTATTTGTTTTCTGGCTTTAAATGTATTGGCAATAGTCAGCGGGGTATATCCGGTATTCATTAGAAGAGTGAGAAATTCTGTTGGAATTTTGTTTCTTGTACTTCTTGTTGTACAGACCTTTTTTGCACCGGGAGAAACAGTGCTGTTTTCTTTCTGGATTTTTAAGGCAAAATTGGAGGGGTTACTTTTTGCACTGAAGCTTGGATTTATTTTAGCCAGCGTAGGCTCGGCATTAATTTGGTTTTTTGCGGTAACTACGGAGAAGGATTTCGTACTTGCACTTGAAAAGAAGGGCTTAAGTCCGAAAGCATCTTATGTTGTACTGTCAACACTCCAGATGGTTCCTGTATTGAAAAAACGTTCTCAGACAATTATGAACGCACAGAAAGCAAGAGGTGTGGAAACAGAAGGAAATATTTGGATACGTGCCAAGGTATTTGTTCCTACGATTGTTCCATTGGTGCTTAGTTCTATTCAGGGAACAGAAGAAAGAGCGCTTACTTTGGAAGCACGTGGCTTTTCCGTAGAAACGCCCTCTACACATCTATATGATATCGAACCGAAGCCAATGGACAGAGTCATGACAATCGTGATAACAGTTGTATTTTTACTTATTATTTTAGGGAGAGTGTTATTATGGGTTATATAGAACTGAAAAATGTTACATATACATATCCCCTTGCAAAAGAACCCAGTATTAAGGATGTTACTATTTCTTTGGAAAAAGGAAAATTTTATGCAGTTGTAGGAGCAAACGGAAGCGGAAAAACAACGTTATGCAATATTATCCGTGGATTTATTCCGGGATTTTTTCAAGGAGAAATGGAAGGTGAGGTACTTTTAGAAGGAAAATCCTTGCAGCAATATACAATGGGAGAATTAGCGCCAAAGATTGGTTATGTTTTTCAAAACCCTTTTAATCAGATTACGGGGGCGAGAGACAATGTATATGAGGAAATTGCCTATGGACTGGAAAATTTAGGCGTGAAAGTTGAGAAAATCAAAGATACTGTAAAAAAGGTTATGGAATTAACCAATACAGCGTATCTGGCAGAAAAAAATCCATTTGAATTGTCAGGAGGCCAGCAGCAAAGGGTAGCGTTGGCATCTGTTCTCGCTTTAGAGCCTGATATTTTTGTAATTGATGAGCCTACCTCCCAGCTTGATCCCAAAGAAACGGAAAGAGTTTTTGATATTATTGATAAGATGAAAAAAATGGGAAAAACAATTATTCTGGTAGAGCATAAAATTGAATTGATTGCAGAATATGCAGATGAGGTTTTGGCATTGGAAGAGGGAGAACTCATTCGACAAGGTGAGAAGCATGAGGTGCTGTCAGATTTATCTTTATTAGAGCGGGATATTGAGCTGCCTCAGTCGGTAATTTTGGCAGATGAGCTGCGAAAACAGGGTATTCCTATTGATGAAAAAATTATTACAAAGGCGGAAATGGTGCATCAGCTGAAGAAAACTATGAGTAAACGGTGAGGAGGATAAAAGATGTCATTTATTAAATTTGAAAGTGTAAAATTTGTTTATCCAAATGGTTTTTCAGCTGTTGAGGATATTAATTTTGAAATCGGACAGGGGGAAAACATTGCCATTGTAGGACAAAATGGTGCAGGAAAGACCACTACTGTGAAGATGATTAACGGATTGTTAAAACTTACAAAGGGAAAAGTTATAGTTGAGGGTATGGATACAAGCGATTTTACGACAGCAGCTTTATCGAGAAAGGCAGGGTATGTTTTTCAAAATCCGGATGACCAGATATTCCATAATACTGTGGAAAAGGAAATTCAATTTGGGCCTGAGGTTTTGAAAATGAGCGAAAGTAAGGTTAAAGAGATGGTAGAATATTCTGCGAGGCTTACAGGACTTACAGATGTAATGGAAGAAAATCCGTATAACCTTCCGTTGTCAGTAAGAAAGTTCGTCACTATTGCATCTATTCTTGCAATGGACACAGATATTGTAATTTTGGATGAGCCTACGGCAGGACAGGATATTCGAGGAATACGTCTTTTGGAAAATATCTTAAAGGAGCTTACTGCAAAAGGAAAAACAATCGTTACGATTACACATGATATGGAATTTGTAGTTAATAATTTTAATAAAGTGTTTGTAATGGCGCATAAAAATCTTTTGAAGATTACAAATCCGAAAGAGGTGTTCAGTGATGACCGGTTATTGGAGGAGAGTATGCTGATGAAACCATACGTCAGTGAAATTGTATCTGAGCTGGGTTTTCCAGGGCAGATTACCTCAAGAGCTGAGCTGGTAGAATATGTGAAAAAGGCAAAATAGAAAATAAAAACCCGTTGTTTTTATCATCTAAATCGGATATAATAAAACAAGAAGAATGTCGAAGGAGTGATAAAGTGGATCATTATGAGGTATTCCATGATATCCTTGTAAATTTATTTCAGGAAATTATGGATATAGAGGGAAAAGCACTGATTACTTCTGAATTTAAAGATATTTCTGTCAATGATATGCATATTATGGAGGCAATCGGAGAAGAAAACGCTAAAAATATGTCTTCTGTTGCAAAGCTTTTATCTGTTACGGTGGGCACTTTGACCATTGCTATTAATGGTTTAGTGAAGAAGGGATATGTAGCTAGGGAAAGAAGTGAGGAAGACCGCAGAGTTGTTCTTATTTCTCTCACAGGGAAGGGACGTAAAGCCAATGAGCACCATAAGAAATTTCATGACGGAATGATACAGGCTCTTTTAAAGGATTTAGATGATGAACAACAGGAAATTTTAGTGAAGTCCTTATTAAATTTAAGAGAATTCTTTGATTCTTATGAAAATCAGAAATAAAGGGTTGATGCAGAGGGCATATTTATGCCGATGCACAACCCTTTTCCTGTTGGTTTTTTAATTATCCCATAATGACTTCTACATAGTATTCTGTGATGCCTTCAACAGCTTTGATACAGGATCCTTGAATTTCCTTGCCGTTGACTCTCATCTTTTTAATTCCCTTTTCTACATGGTTTGGATTGTTGACTGTAATGTGGTAAGTTGCTCCGCGATATTTTCGGGTTGCGGTGAAACTGTCCATTTCAGAACAGATACAAGGATCTATCTCCAAACCATCAAAGGATGGGCGGATGCCGAGAATGTACTGAGAAACATTTACAAAAGTCCATGCAGCCGTTCCGGTAAGCCAGCTATTTTTGGCTTCTCCGTGTTTTGGAGCATCTTTTCCGGCTATCATCTGAGAATATACATAAGGCTCAGTCCGGTGAATTTCACTGATATCTTCAATGTAAATGACAGAGTTGATATGAAGCTTCCATATGAGCAGGATAAGCTGATTGAGGAGCTGCTTGCAGTAAATCCGAATACAGTAATTACATTCGTGGGTGGAAGTCCCGTAGAGATGGGAAGCTGGCTGGAAAAAGCAAAAACAGTTGTCTGGAGCTGGTATGCGGGAATGGAAGGCGGAAATGCACTGGCGGAGGTATTGTTTGGAGCTGTGACTCCATCCGGAAAGCTGCCTGAGACTTTCTATAAAAAACATACAGATTGTTCTGCTCATGCCATTGGAGAATTTCCGGGAGGTTCTAAGGTACACTATGCAGAAGGCATGTTTGTGGGATACCGTTACAACGATACCTTTCAGATAGAGCCGGAATTCTGTTTCGGACATGGCTTGTCTTATACAACATTAGAATATAAATATAATGGAATAAAAGTTGAAAATGAAACGGTAAAAGTTGAAGTAATAGTGGAAAACAAAGGGAAAATATTTTCGGGAAAAGAGGTAATTCAGATATATGCAACAATGCCACAGTCTGGAATGCAAAAAGAATATCATCGTCTGGTAGGATTTACAAAAACAAAGGAATTAAAACCGGGTGAAACACAAAAAGTTCTGGTCTCAATTGATCAAAAAGCAATTGCATGCTTTTCAGAAGAAACACATGCATGGATTGTGGAAGCAGGAAATTATGGCCTTTGGATTGGAAACAGTTCCATCAATTTAAAATTAGAAGCGGTGTTACATGTTTTAGAAAATACAGTGATTGAGCAGACAGAATGTCTGAACATGGAGCATGAAATAGATGAAGAATTAAAGAAAATGCAACAGATACAGGCAGTAACAGACGACTGGTATCAGATTGCAAAGGAACAGAAAATACCGGTTTATGAGTTTTGTCCACAATTCAAAGAACAGCCTGTTTATAAAGAAGAATTTGATATAAAGCAAACAACAGAAGAATTGATTCCGCTGTTGTATGGAAATATTTCGGAAACAACAAGCACTTTGGGAGCGGCAGGAATTAAAGTTCCTGGTTCGGCAGGAGAGACAACGGAAGCTCTATATGATAAATATGGAATTCCTGCACTTGTGATGGCAGATGGGCCGGCAGGAATCCGATTACAGCAGAGTTATGAAGTGGATAGAAAGACAGATATGGTATATGCAATCGGAGTCTTGGGTGCACTGGAAAATGGATTTCTTGTAAGTGAAAAGAAACACGAAAATGCGGATACATATTATCAGTTTTGTACTGCATTTCCGGTAGGAACTGCATTGGCACAATCATGGAATCCAGAGTTAATGGAGGAATTTGGTGGATATATTGCAGAGGAAATGCAGGAATTCCATGTCAATCTCTGGCTGGCACCGGGATTAAATATACATCGAAATCCATTGTGTGGAAGAAACTTTGAGTATTATTCGGAAGATCCACTCGTAGCAGGAACAATGGCAGCTGCTGTGACAAGAGGTGTGCAGGGCCAACATGGATGTGGCGTTACAATTAAACATTTTGCATGCAATAATCAGGAAGATAACCGAATGGGTGTGAATTCGAAGCTATCCGAGAGAACACTTCGTGAAATTTATTTGAGAGGATTTGAGATTGCAGTAAAAACAGGAAAACCAATTGCAGTCATGTCTTCTTACAATTTAATAAACGGAATCCATGCAGCAAATAGTCATGACCTTTGCACGAAAATTTTGCGTCAGGAATGGGGATTTGAAGGTATTGTGATGTCAGACTGGAACACGACAGTACCGGAAGACGGAAGTATTCCATGGAAATGTGCCGAAGCAGGAAATGATATCATTATGCCGGGAAGTACAGACGATGATAGTGATATAAGAAATGCTTATGAAAAAGGCAAATTGCCAGAAGAAGTAATACGCAGATCCGCAGGAAGAGTTTTAAGAATGATTGAAAAGTTGAGATAGGGAGGCCATTTGGGGACGGAGTTTTCTGGCTTTTTTGTTAGGGGAGGCCATTGGGGACGGGGTTAAGTGGCTTTTTCATTCTGAAAAAGCCAC
>ENA-OPSF01002515-OPSF01002515.1-human-gut-metagenome-genome-assembly--contig:-NODE-2515-length-11120-cov-3.809038_pt1 | contig 11120 bp, 8 predicted proteins | sample MGYA00241452_ERZ501896 | MGnify/ENA primary metagenome ERZ501896 (study PRJEB25962, sample SAMEA2042111) | human gut metagenome | biome: human gut; feature: human-associated habitat; material: faeces... | reverse complement strand
CGTAAGGAGCTGCCAGTGGCAGGTCCTGTAGATATCAAAGTATGCAAGAGAAGTAGCCGGTGGCAGGTTCGGTAGATACCAAATAGAAATTCATATTTTTTGAATAGAATATCAAATGTTCATATGCATTCCCAAATGTTAAACTTTATTCATGCTAAAGAGCTGTGCAGAAAAATGTAAGAAGGAGTAAAGAGGAATGGGAAATAACAGTAAGAGCAGTGTAGTATACCAGGGAAAGATTCCCGGAAGAGTAAAGTATACATTTGCATTTGGGGCATTGGGTAAGGATTTGATTTATGGAATGATCGCAACATTTTCGATGATCTATTTTACAGATATCATTAAAGTTGCACCGGCGTTTATTGGAACGATGTTCTTCGTGGCGAAGATCTGGGATGCGTTCAATGATCTGTTCATGGGAATGATCGTGGATAATACGAGAAGCCGTTTTGGAAAGTTTGTTCCGTGGCTTGTAATCGGAACGCTGATCAATGCGTTCGTATTTGTAACTGTATTTACAGATTTTCATCTGACAGGTGTGAAGCTTTGCGTCTTTGCGACGGTTGTATATATTTTATGGGGAATGACTTATACCATCATGGATATTCCATACTGGTCAGTGATTCCGAATCTGACTTCTGATCCACAGGAACGTGAAAAAGTATCGGTATTGCCAAGAATTTTTGCAAGTATCGGACAGTCACTGATCATTGCAGGCTTCGGTGTGCAGATTATTAAAGGACTTGGTGGTGATTACACAGGATATCACAGATTTGCACTGATCATTGCAGCAACATTTATTTTTACAATGGCTGTATGTGTGATCAATCTGCCGAAGATCCAGCATGATGTTGAGGAAAAGGACAAGATGAAATTCAAAGACCTCTTTACTGTCATTAAGAAGAATGATCAGTTAAGATGGGCAGTATTACTGATTCTTTTATATAACGTGGCAATTCAGGCAATCATGGGAGTTGCAACTTATTACTTCAGTTATGTATGTAATAATGCGGGAATGTTATCTGCATTTATGATCAGTGCATCGGTTGCAGAAGTAGTCGGACTTCTGATCTTTCCGAAGGTAACAAAGGTGTTATCCAGAAAGAAAGCGTTCCTGATGGCATGTGTACTCCCGCCAATCGGGTTGATCTTATTACTGATCGTTGGTATTGCATGCCCGAATAACATTGCGCTGACAGCAGTTGCAGGTGTGATCGTTAAGACAGGAACTGGTCTGGAACTTGGATGTGCGACTGTATTCCTTGCAGATGTTGTTGATTATGGTGAGTATGTTCTTGGAACGAGAAATGAAGGAGTGGTATTCTCTTTACAGACACTGATCGTAAAACTGACCGCAGCATTTACTTCACTGGCAATCGGATTTGTACTGGAACTTACCGGATATGTACCGAATGCAGTACAGTCGCTGGCAACACAGAATTCTATCCGTGTACTGATGTGTATCGTACCGACAATCGGAGTCATTCTGGCATACATCGTATATAAGAACAAATATAAATTAAGCGATGAATTTATGAAAAAAGTAGTGGCTAAGATTAATGGCTCTGGAGAGGAAGCATAAAAGGCGAAATACATAATCATAAGGCAAGCTGGATTTTAAATTAAAATCGGCTTGCCTTATTGCTGTATACGCAGGTACATTATATAATCTAAGAATACTTAACAGGTTACAAAAGCAACAGTAAATAAATACATTGATTGAGAAGAAACAGAAGAAAGACATGAAAAATAAGTTGGAAAATGGAGAGGAACCGTGAGGATATTTAGTATTATTCTGGCAGACGATGAACAGCAGATCCTGTATGGAATGAAAAAAGGAATTGAATGGGAAAAACTTGGATTTCGTGTGGCCGGAGTGGCACAGAATGGGAAAGAAGCATTGGAACTGATGGAAGAGGTGCATCCGGATCTGGTGATCAGTGATATTAAGATGCCATTTATGGATGGACTGGAACTGGCAAAGCATATCCATGAGGATTATATGAACACGAAAGTAATCTTATTCTCCGGATGGGATGATTTTGAATATGCAAGACTCGCAATCAGTTATGGGGTATCGGAATATATTATGAAACCCATCAACTATGAGGAGATGCAGAATCTTCTTATGAAGATGCACGAAGAACTCGATAAAGAATACAATGAAAAAATGAACCGTGCCCGGTTGGAACATGCCTATATGGAGAGCCTTCCGCTTTTGCGGCAACAGTTTTTTACTCGCCTGGTAACAGAAAAAATGAATAAAAATGAGTTGCAAAGTCAGATTGATAATCTGAAGCTGGAATTTACAGATGCAGTATATTCGGTTGTTGCCATGAAAGTGGGCAGAGGGGATGAAAAGGATGTACTGAGCGAACTGGCAGTGAAGCAGACCATAAAAGAGGCATTGGAAAAGATCGCACGTGTATACGAATTTGGTATGAGTGATAATGAGATATTCATTCTGGGCAGTAATAAAAAACATGATGTCGGAAGAATCACAAGGACGATTGATGAAGCAGTTGTTTTGATCGAACGTATTTTCCAAAGCAGGATTTCCTGCGGAATCAGTGTCAGCAGGGAGAAAATTGAGGATATGCCGTCATTGTATGAACAGGCACTTGAGGCACTGGATTACAATCTGGTAACGGTAGAAGAAAGTTATACGTATTATAATGACATCATGCCGGTGCAGGATGTCAAAGAAGACTGGAATACAAAAGTAGAGAATATAGGGAAAAATATCACACATTATACGGAAGAAGAGTTAAAAAGTCAGGTGGAAAGTCTGCTTGCATGGCTTCATAGGAGACAGTATTCGTTAAACGAATATCAGGTTCTGATCCTGGAAATTTCATTTTCATTCTCTAGATTTTACAAAAAATATCAGATCACATCGGATATGGAATTTGCAGGAACGAAGAAAATGGCAGTGAAGATTCTCTCGTTAAGTACAGGGGAAGAGCTGGATCACTGGCTGGTCAATTACTGTGAACTGATCCGGTCGCTGATTCAGAAAAAACAGATTGATAATAATGTCATCCTGGCAGAACATGCGCGCAAGATCGTAGAAGAGAGGTTTCCGGATCCTGACTTAAGTGTAGAGACCGTGTGTGGAAAGCTTCATGTCAGTTCATCGTATTTTTCGAAAATCTTCAAACAGGAAACAGGTGGAACATTTGTGAACTATCTGACCGGACGTCGGATGGAAGAGGCGAAAAAACTGCTTTTACAGACAGATTATAAGAGTCAGGTGATCGGAAATATGGTGGGATATCCGGAGCCAAATTATTTCAGCTATGTATTTAAGAAAAATTGTGGAATGTCTCCGGTAAAATACAGAAAACAGGGGGGAGATGCGGATGAAGGATAAAAAAGTAAGTATCCGCATTGTGTTCCCGTTCGTGATGTCTGTTTCCATTGCGGTCTGTATTATAAGCTGTATGTTTTTGTTTTCGCATTATTTTTCGGGATATTTTCAAAGAGATACTATTGAGAAAGTATCAAAACAGAAAAAAACGCTGGCCCAGGATTTAGAAGCGGAGATAGAGAATATCAATGAACTGATCAACTCGATTTATTATCAGGATATCCGGACCTATGATACGGCAACAGAAATGTTTCAAAGAGAAATGGAACAACGTATGGTGCGGGAATCAGAGGTGCTTTATAGCGCTGCAATTTACGATGCAGATGGAAGCAGTCTGTGGCATTCGGAAAAATTACCGGACAGGAATAAAGCAGAGGTAAAACAGGAAGCCTGGTTTCAAAATGCACAAAAGAATATAGAGACGATTCATTACGGAGAGAAGAAACTTGTACAACCGGACAAGGCAAGATACGTTTATGAAATCAGCCGTTACATAGAATATGTGGAAAATGGCAATATGAAGTCCGGAGTACTGCTTCTGGAGTATTATACGGATTCGATAGATGAGGTATTGCTGCATTATAAGAGTCAAAAATCGGCATACTGTTACCTTCTGGATACAAACCGGCGATTACTGTATCATCCATTTGAAAAAGAGATCGCTTCGGAAATGTATCAGGAAAAAACGGTGAAAGAGGCAATGGCCTGCAAGAATTATAAAATAGAAGAGCAAAGCGGAGGAAAATGGCTGATTGAGCGCCAGCAGATTGGATATACCGGATGGAATGTGGTACTCGTAAACTCGATGTCCAGTCTGGATTTTGAAAGTTATAATCTGCACTATGTTGCATGGTTTACTCTGCTGCTGGTTGGCGTGATATTAATTTTCCTGGATATTTTACTTTTTAGAAGCTTTACGGATCCGGTTTATCGTCTGCTTCAGACGATGCAGGAATTTGGAAAAGGCAATTATGATATTAAGGCAAAAGAAGAGGGAATCGGAGAACTGAAAAATCTCAGCGCACATTTTAATATCATGGCAGATAAGCTGCAGGAACAGATGGAAGAAATCCGAAGGAACGAACGCGAGCGTCAGCAGATGGAGAAGAAGTTGCTGCAGTCTCAGATTAATCCACATTTTCTGTATAACACATTGGACTCGATCATCTGGATGATACGAAGTGAGGAATATGAAGGGGCAGGAAAGATGGTATCTCTGCTTGCAAAGTTTTTCCGTATCTCTCTAAGTCAGGGAAAAGATATGATTCCGTTGGAGAAAGAATTGGAACATGCATCCAGTTATCTCGCAATTCAGAATATCCGATTTAAGGATAAATTTGAATTTCAGATAGAGGCAGATCCGGCATTGTTAAAATACTTGTGTCCGAAATTATCCATTCAGCCGCTGCTTGAAAATGCGATTTATCATGGCATGGAGGGAATGTATGAGGACGGAGAGATTACCATCCGGATCTATGATAGGGATGGAGATATTGGAATTGATGTAGCAGATAACGGACCTGGAATGACACAGGAAACCATAGATCATATCATGCACAACAAAGTAATTTCGAGCAAACGCGGATCGGGGATTGGTGTGCGGAATGTAAACGAACGGATCCAGCTGATCTACGGAGAGGATTATGGCGTAACCATCACGAGCGAACTGGATGAAGGAACGACAGCGACCATTACAATTCCAAAGATGGAGGAAACCGATGATGCAAGGTAGAAAAAAACATATATTGCTGATCCTTTTACTTCTTTTGATCGCATTTGTATCCATGCAGATGATGGCAGGCCAGAATTACACAGAGGAAAAGACGAGGATTACGGTGATCTTACCGAAAGACAGTCAGAATGAGCTGTATGGCCTGTTGGATGGAATACGGGACCAGGCTTATGATGACCATGTGAAATTGGATGTATGGTATAAAAGCAGACTGACGGAAAAAGCGTTTGATGAACTTGTGAAAGAAGAAATGGAGAATGGCTCTGAAGGGATCCTTCTTGTATATCCGGAAATGTATCTGGAGAAAAAGGAAGGCGGTTATAAGAAAAATAATCTTCTGGCAGTGACAGATACGATGCAGAGTGAGTTTAAGTATTATGCAGCTACTTTAAAAAGTAAGAAAGAACAATATCGTCTGCCGGTAGAAGATGCAGTGCTGGAGCAGGTGAGAAATGGGGAAAAACCATTCATTTATGTAGAAAATACATACAGACTTGGCTATGAAAGCATGCAGATGTTAGAAAAGAAAGGAAAGACAAAAGATATGAAGAATATTTGTCTGAAGCCGGTAAGACTGGATAAAGAAAGGATGGAAAGCGGTGAATATGATGCGCTGCTTTCAAGGTGATCGGAAGATGAAACACGGTAAAAAATGCAAGATAGATAAATACACCCTCATACTGATCGTTTTGCTCCTTCTTCTGACCGGACTTGTGATCGCATGGAAACTGCCGCAAAAAGAAGACCGGTATATACATGTCGGAATTGCAGTATATGACCGTAGCGATACATTTATGGAAAGTTATATCAGAGAACTGGAAGATAAGATAGGACAGACGAAAATACTTGGGAAAAAAGTATCTTATGAAATCTATGATGCAGAAGGGATCGGCAGCCGTCAGGAAAAACAGCTGCAGGAGATGTATGCTCAGGATTACGATGTGATGCTTGTAAATCTTGTAGAACCGGCGTCGGCGGCAAGTGTACTGACTGACGCCAAAGATGCAGACATACCAGTCATCTTATTTAACAGGGAGATTGATGAAAAGGACTTGAAAATATCGAAAAATGTCTGGTATGTAGGAACGGATGCCAGAGCGGCCGGTGTGATGCAGGGGGAACTGTTGAAAGATCTCTGGAAAAAACAAAGCAGAATACTCGACTGGAATGGAAATGGAATGCTGGATTATGTACTGGTAGAAGGAGAAGAATCACATTTTGATGCAATCCGCAGAACAAGCGGATTCCTGGAAACGGGTGCAGAACTTCCGTTGAATCAGAAGGGAAATATCCTGGCTGAATGGAAGAGAGAGCTGGCTTATGAAAAGTTTGCGGCATTAGATGACGAGGCAGTACAGAACGTAGAGGCTGTTATCTGCAATAACGATGATATGGCACTTGGGGTATATGATTATTACAAAGAAAAAAATCTGAAACTTCCAGTGATCATCGGGATTAATAACAGTGAAGAAATGCACCAGAAGATTATGTCGGGTGAAATGTATGGAACGATTGACAATAAGATGGAAGATCAGGTAATGGAAATATGCCGGCTGATGCAGGCAATTTTGAAAAAGGATACAGGATCATATCAGAAAGTGTGGTATAGTACGCCGAAGGCAATCGTTAAAGCGGAAGGAACAGAATGAAAGCAAAAGAAAAGAAGAACTAAAAAAATAAAAAACTCTGTAAATCAATCATGATTTACAGAGCTTTTCTTTTAAGCTGCCTAGCGGAATCGAACCGCCGACCTCCGCCTTACCAAGGCGACGCTCTACCGACTGAGCCAAGGCAGCATGCATAAGTGATATGCAACATTGATACTATACAATGAATCAGGTGATTTTGTCAATACATTTTTTTGTGATACCGGGAGAAAATCAAAAGAAATATAAAGAAAACATATTGCCGGAAAATGAAAATAGGAATAGAATAGTAATTTAGAACATGGTAGACAGAAGAGGGAGAGAAACATGAAAAAAATGAAGACAATGACAGAGGGCGTGATCTGGAAAGAAATACTTTTTTTTGCAATCCCGCTGATTCTGGGGAATTTGTTTCAACAGTTATATAATACGGTGGATTCGATTATTGTCGGCAACTATGTGGGAAGTAACGCACTGGCAGCAGTCGGATCCAGCGGTGCGATCATTAACCTGCTGATCGGTTTCTGCATAGGAGCATCGACTGGTGCAGGTGTTGTGATCTCGCAGTTTTATGGGGCTAAAAATACAGAAGGCGTGAGGAAGGCCGTACATACTACGATGGCGATCGCGCTGGTAGCAGGAGTGCTTCTGACTGTAATCGGAATTACAGTGACACCATCGATGCTGCGCCTGATGGGAACACCGGACAAGGTATTTGAACAGTCGGTAATCTATCTGCAGGTATATTTTGGCGGAAGTTTATTTTCGGTAGTTTACAATATGTCGGCGGGTGTTCTGAATGCCGTGGGCAATTCCAGACGTTCCCTGGTATACCTGATGATCGCAGCGATTTCAAATATATTCCTGGATCTGATCATGGTTGTCGGACTGAAACTTGGAATCGTTGGCGCGGCACTGGCTACGGATATCAGTCAGTTGATATCATGCATTTTTATATGGGGATTTCTGATCAGAAGTGAAGATGTATATAAGTTGAAGATTAAGGAAATCCGCTGCTATGACCATCTGCTTTCCAAAATCATCCGTATCGGAATCCCGACGGGAATCCAGAATATTGTAATTTCTCTTTCGAATTTGATCGTACAGACGAGCGTGAATAGTTTCGGGGCAACGGTTATGGCCGGATTTGCAGCATATATAAAGATTGATGGATTTAACATCCTTCCGGTATTGAGCATCAGTATGGCCGCAACTACATTTGCGGGACAGAATATTGGCGCCAGAAAGCCGGACAGAGTCAGAAAAGGAATGTATATATCTACTGTGATGGGGGCTGGCTATTCGGTGTTAACCGGGATTATGTTGCTGATATTTGCTCCACAGGTGATAGGTGTCTTTACGACGAACCAGAAGGTTGTGGAGTATGGTGTATATATTATGAGGTATTTCTGTCCGTTTTACTGGATGCTTGGAATTCTGCATGTGCTGGGAGGAACGATACGAGGAACAGGCAAGACGATGCAGGCAATGGTCGTATTTCTGGTATCTTTGTGTGGATTCCGTGTGATATGGATCGCGGGAACAATGGCATGGACAAGAAGTCTCGGACATGTGATGATGTGTTATCCGACGTCCTGGCTTCTGGGAATGCTACTGATGCTTTTGTATGTAAGGAAAGGAAAATGGATGGATCTGTAAGGCCGGGCAAAATCCGTCTGTTCTAAAATCCGTACATTTGCGCTAAAGGTAATTGGGATAAAATAAAGTATCTTCCCTTGTTTCATCATATTTTTTATGATAAGATAATGAGCATAATGTATAGTTAAAACCTAAGGAGGATACCATGGGAGAAGAAACAACAGTTTCCAAAAATTTTATTGAACAGGAAATAGATAAAGATCTTGCAGAAGGAGTGTACAGTGAAGTATGTACAAGATTCCCACCGGAACCAAACGGATATCTGCATATCGGACATGCAAAGTCTATTCTTTTGAACTCAGGACTTGCAAAGAAGTATAATGGAACATTTCATCTGAGATTTGACGATACGAATCCGATGAAAGAAGATATGGAATTCGTAGAGTCTATTAAAGAAGATGTAAAATGGTTAGGCGCTGACTGGGGAGATCATCTCTATTTTGCATCTAACTATTTTGATCAGATGTATGAGTGTGCCGTAAAACTGATTAAGAAGGGAAAAGCATTTGTCTGTGATCTGACGGCAGAAGAGATGCGTGAATATCGTGGAACGCTGACAGAGCCTGGAAAGAACAGTCCGTACCGTGACCGTTCGGTAGAAGAGAACTTAAGACTTTTCGAAGAGATGAAAGACGGCAAGTATCAGGACGGAGAGAAAGTCTTACGTGCAAAGATCGATATGGCATCGCCGAATATTAACATGCGTGATCCGATCATCTACCGTGTGGCTCATATGACACACCATAACACCGGAGATAAATGGTGCATCTATCCAATGTATGATTTTGCTCATCCAATCGAAGATGCGATCGAACATATCACACATTCTATCTGTACGCTGGAATTTGAAGACCACAGACCATTATATGACTGGGTTGTGAAAGAATGTGAATTTGATCCGGCACCGAGACAGATTGAATTTTCAAAGCTGTATCTGACAAATGTCGTTACAGGTAAGAGATACATTAAGAAACTGGTTATGGATGGTATCGTAGACGGATGGGATGATCCGCGACTGGTATCAATAGCAGCCCTCAGAAGAAGAGGATTCACACCGGAATCTATCAAGATGTTTGTTGAGATGTGTGGAGTATCCAAGAGCCAGAGCTCTGTAGACTATGCAATGCTTGAGTACTGTATCCGTGAGGATCTGAAGATGAAGAAGCCTCGTATGATGGCAGTTCTTGATCCGATCAAACTGGTAATTGATAACTATCCGGAGGAAGAAGTTGAGTATCTGGATGTAGAGAATAACCTGGAGAATCCGGAACTTGGTATGAGAAAAGTGCCATTTGGTCGTGAGCTTTATATTGAGCGTAATGATTTTATGATCGAGCCGCCGAAGAAGTATTTCCGTCTTTTCCCTGGCAATGAAGTACGTCTGATGCATGCATATTTTGTAAAATGTGTAAGTTACGAGACGGATGCCGAAGGAAATGTAACGGTTGTTCACTGTACCTACGATCCAGAGACGAAGAGTGGTTCCGGCTTCAATGCAAGAAAGGTAAAAGGTACGATTCACTGGGTAGCAGCACAGACTGCACTGAAAGCAGAAGTACGTCTCTATGAGAACCTGGTAGACGAGGAAAAGGGCAAACTCAATGCAGATGGAACGCTGAACTTAAATCCGAATTCCCTGCGCGTTCTGAAAGAGTGTTACTTAGAGCCGGGTCTGAAAGAGGCAAAAGCATTTGAGAGCTTTCAGTTCGTCCGCAATGGATACTTCTGCGTGGACTGCCGCGACAGCGAGCCGGGCAAACCGGTTTTCAACCGGATTGTTTCGCTGAAGAGCTCTTTCAAGCTTCCGAAATAAATCGAGAACAACTCTTGAAAATGTATAAAAAAATACAGAAAAAAGCGGCTTTGTTCTGATGAAAAAAGGAGAGAACGGGACTTTCAGAATACATTTTAGAATATGAGCAAAATGCTTGAGAGGTCTTGGCGATTCTTCCGGGGGTTATTAAGAAAAATGTAGAAAAATGTAGTAATAACCTATAAAAAGCAGGTTGTTTTTGCTAATAAAACACCCTGCTTTTTGTGCATAATTTATGAAAGGCTTGGTTGACAATCAGGGGGGTTACTGTTATAATTTAAGTAAAGTGAGCTGATCATGTCAATCTGTGGCTTCACTTGTTACAGTTAAGGGGAAAAGCCCCTTATAAATTGCTTTCAAAAATGGAATGCATTCCACAATACGGAATCTTACTGGTGGAATTTTATAAGTATAATTTTTCACAAAGAAAGCAGAACCTAAAATAAATAAGGAGGTGCAATGCACAATGTGGACTGAACCAACTATGCCTTTCGGGCAGTCAGTTATCGTTTCTCTGCTGGGTCTTTCGGTAGTTTTCCTGGCTCTGATCTGTCTGGCTCTGGCAATTATGGTAATTTCCAAGATTCTCCGCTCCGTTGTTTCTGATGGTGCTAAGGCCCCGGCCGCAGCACAGAAAGCAGCACCGGCTGTGTCGGATGAAGCTGATAAGGAATTACTTGCCGTGCTGATGGCAACGATCGGGGATGACCTCGGATTGCCGACAGACAAGTTTAAGATCTTGAGCGTGACAGAAGTTAAGTAATGAGAAACAGGAATGAAAGGAAATCGAAAGGAAGGTTAGAGCAGTTATGAAGTATACGGCTACCCTCAATGGAAAACAGTACGAAGTAGAACTTGAAAGAATCGATGCATACGAGCCAATGCCGCGTTACGGCGAGG
>ENA-OPSF01002513-OPSF01002513.1-human-gut-metagenome-genome-assembly--contig:-NODE-2513-length-11124-cov-3.929894_pt1 | contig 11124 bp, 10 predicted proteins | sample MGYA00241452_ERZ501896 | MGnify/ENA primary metagenome ERZ501896 (study PRJEB25962, sample SAMEA2042111) | human gut metagenome | biome: human gut; feature: human-associated habitat; material: faeces... | reverse complement strand
AAGACAATTTAGATATCCTTTAGAATATGGTATACAAAGAAAAGAAACGATGACTTTTACGGCTACAGGAAGTGTCGCTGTCTTTTTATCAAATAAACCAAGTCAAATAAGAATTGAATCTATTACTTTAGGAAAAGTCATCGACTTCGATCAATATGACGCTAATGATATGGGGCGTGCCATGGCACCAGCAGCTTTAGATACCTATTTACAACATATGAAAGATCTAAAGAGAGATGGTACTTATTATGATTTAATTTTAACCGGAGATCTTTCTCGTTATGGAAAAACAATTATGAAAGATCTTTTAAAAGAAGAAAATCAAAAGTATAACGAGTATGATGATTGTGGTTGTTTACTTTATGATGTTACTCAAAATGTCTATCAAGGAGGAAGTGGTCCTGTTTGTAATGGACTTGTTAGTTTTGGCTATATTTATCAGATGATGTTAAAAGGAAAGTATCAACGTGTGCTTGTTCTAGCAACAGGGGCTTTGTTAAATCCGGTGATGACAAATCAAAAATTATCGATTCCTTGTGTTTGTCATGGCTATGTATTGGAGGTTGTCAAATGAATTACGTCTTATCCTTTTTGTTTTGTGGGTTTGTCTGTGCTGTTGCTCAACTAATTTATGAATATACTAAATTAACGCCAGGACATATTACATGTAGTTTTGTTGTACTAGGAGCACTGTTAGATTTATTTCATATTTATGATCGCTTGATTAAAATTTTTCATGCAGGGGCAATGCTTCCTATTACGAGTTTTGGCCATTCTTTAATGCATGGGGCCATGGCAATGACAAAAGAATACGGGGTCTTTGGTCTAGCAATGGGAATGTTTGATTTAACAGCAGCAGGAATTTCTTCGGCCATTTTATTTGCGTTTATTATTGCTCTTTTCTTTAAACCAAAATCATGAAAAACCCTTCGTTTGATTTAAATGTTAGATATTTAGATTTTGATGGTCGAAAAATTGAAATTGATTATATTTCTAGTTTATGTTCTGATGAATTGATTGCTTATTTGGTTGAAGGAATTACAAATGCAAAAGGAAAAACTTTAAAAGATTGTTTAAATAATGGAGATGTCAAAGAAGAATTAAATAAAGAAAATTACGAATATGCGATGCTTACAGGTTGTGCAATCGTTAAAGATATAGATAAAAGTAAAGTCTATGTTTTAGATACAAGACATTTTCCTACACGTTCAATCGAAGAACCAGATACAGAAAAATCGGTTAGAGGAAGTAAAGATGGATTTAATGAAAATCTATTAAATTGTGCAGGTTTGATTAGAAGACGAATTCGTACATTAGATTTAGTAATGGAAAAAGTTGTTGTAGGTAAAAAAAATAAATTAGATATTTGTTTATGTTATTTAAAAAGCGAAATAGATCAAACCATGTTAAAAAGTATTAAAGAAAGACTTAATGAAATAAAAAATGAAGATTTAATTATGACAGATCGTGCTTTGGAAGAATTGATTTTTGACCAAAGTTATAATCCTTTTCCCCTTGTAAGATACAGTGAAAGACCAGATGTGGTTTCTACACACATTCATCATGGTTATCTTGCCATTATATGCGATACTTCAAGTTCTGTTATGATGTTACCTACAACTTTGTTTGAAATTCTAGAACATGTTGAAGAACATCGACAAACACCTATTATTGGTACTTTTATTCGTTTAATTCGTTTTAGTGCTGTATTTCTTTCGATTTATTTGGTTCCTTTATGGATGTTGATTGTAAATCAAGGAAGTGTCAGTCTAAAAAAATTATTTTCAATTATTTTAGTTGAACTGGCAGTAGAGCTTTTAAGAATTGCAACCATTCATACGCCCAATTCTATTTCAAATACGATGGGGATGATTGCTGCTATTTTACTAGGAGAATTTGCGATTGAACTCGGTTTTTTTTCAGGAGAGATTCTTTTATTTGTATCTATTGGAAATGTTTGTGGTTTTGCCACACCTAATTATGAATTATCTTTAACCAATAAATATGTAAAAATATTTATGATTCTATTTTCAGGATTATTTGGTTGGCTAGGCTTTATTGCTTATCAAGTTATTGCTAATTGCCAATCAAGTTACTGCTAATTGCCAATCATTCATTAACTAATCGTTCATTACCAATCGTTCATTAATTAGTTAATTAATTGCTCATCACCAATTCATCAAAGGAGTTTCTTCGGTGTGGAAGCAACGAATTCCTTCAGGTAGAAAGGTTCGAAGTAAGCCACGTCTTTATAATCTTCGTCGGCTATTGCTTTTTCTGCCAGCGGGAACATCATTTTAGCCAACGGGTGAATATTGTCGATAAAATGTGCGTTCGGATGCGTAATCTGTTCGCGGCATTTGTCGGCCCCGTTTCCAAAGAAATAAACCGGCTGCTCGTTCAGAAACTCCAAGTAAGAGTTTTCGTCTACAATATCGGCAGCTACTGCACGTTTCACCTGAAGTCTGCGGTCATAAACGGCTGCGTATACTTCCATGCGGCGGGCGTCGATCATCGGACAAAGCAAAGCGTCCTCGGGCAAGTCGTGATACAACAACACCGGAACAGTCAATACTTCCAGCGTCGGAATACCGATCAATGGGACGTTACGTCCGTAACAAACTCCTTTCGCCATAGAAACCCCGATTCGAAGTCCGGTGTAAGAACCCGGCCCGCAGCTCACTGCGACTGCATCCAAAGGGATGGCATGACTGTCTATGAAAGACAACGCTTCATCTACAAAAACTCCTAAAGACACGGCGTGTGAAGGGCCTTTCAAGTCTTCTTTCACAAAAATCGTCTGTCCGTCTTGACTGGCCGCTACCGAGCAAACAGAGGTAGAGGTTTCAATATTCAGTATACACGACATAAAAATCAGCTTATTAAATTGTCGCAAATTTACATGATTATTTCCAATTCTTAAAATATTCGTGTACTTTTGCACAAAACTTTAAGGTTATGATACAGTCTATGACAGGATACGGCAAAGCTACGGCCGAACTTCCTGATAAAAAAATAAATGTAGAAATCAAGTCGCTCAACAGCAAGGCAATGGATTTATCCACTCGCATCGCTCCGGCGTATCGTGAAAAAGAGATTGAAATCCGTAATGAGATTTCTAAAGTGCTGGAACGTGGAAAGGTCGATTTCAGCCTGTGGATCGAGAAGAAAGAGACGGCAGAAAATGCGACTCCTATCAATCAAGTATTGGTGGAAGGTTACTACAAACAGATTTTGGCAATCTCGCAGAATCTTGGTATCCCTGTTCCTGCCGACTGGTTTCAGACATTGCTCCGTATGCCGGATGTGATGACTAAAACGGAAATCCAGGAACTGACCGAAGAGGAATGGAAAATGGTGCACGCCACTGTGCTCGATGCTATCAGTCATCTGGTAGATTTCCGCAAACAGGAAGGTGCTGCACTGGAAAAAAAGTTCCGTGAAAAGATCGCCAATATCTCAAGCCTGCTCGAAAAGATCGCTCCTTACGAAAAAGAACGTGTGGAAAAAGTGAAAGAACGCATCACGGATGCTCTCGAAAAGACATTAAGTGTGGATTACGACAAGAACCGCTTGGAGCAGGAATTGATCTATTACATTGAGAAACTGGATGTCAATGAAGAAAAACAACGCCTTAGCAACCATCTGAAATATTTCATCAGCACAATGGAAAGCGGTAACGGACAAGGTAAGAAACTTGGTTTTATCGCCCAGGAAATGGGTCGGGAAATCAATACGTTAGGTAGCAAGTCCAATCATGCCGAAATGCAGAAAATCGTTGTTCAGATGAAAGATGAGTTGGAGCAGATTAAGGAGCAGGTGTTGAATGTGATGTAATTTACTCACAATAAATTCATTTACGATTAGACGATTTACGATGTACGATTGAAGTTAGTATTGCGAAATAATAGTGTACACATTTGGATATTTATAAATTCAAAAAATAATATCAACCGTACATCGTAAATCGTCTAATCGTAAATAACTTAATGTCAAATAAACTTTAATAATGACCGGTAAACTAATTATTTTCTCTGCCCCGTCAGGTTCGGGCAAATCTACTATTATTAATTATCTGCTGACGCAGAATTTGAATCTTGCATTTTCTATTTCTGCTACCAGCCGTCCTCCGCGTGGGACGGAGCAGCATGGAGTGGAATATTTCTTTCTTACGCCGGAGGAATTCCGTTGTCGCATTGAGAACAACGAATTTTTGGAGTATGAGGAAGTATATAAGGACCGTTATTACGGAACGTTGAAGGCACAAGTGGAAAAGCAACTGGAAGCAGGTCAGAATGTTGTGTTTGACGTTGATGTGGTAGGTGGATGTAATATCAAGAAGTTTTATGGTGATCGTGCGCTGTCTGTGTTCATTCAACCGCCTTCGGTGGAAGAATTACGTTGCCGGTTGGAAGGACGCGGAACGGATGCTCCGGAAGTCATTGAAAGCCGTATTGCTAAGGCGGAATATGAATTGGGGTTTGCTCCGCAATTCGATTGTGTGATTGTCAATGACGATTTGGAAGCTGCAAAGGCAGAAGCGTTGAAAGTAATCAAAGAGTTTCTGAACTCCTAGTTTAGGAATAAAAGCAGATGTTTATATTAATCTTGACCTATAAAGCACCTCTCGAAAAAGTTCTTTAGCTGCTGGATGCACATCGTTGTTATTTGGAAAAGTATTATGCGATTGGTAATTTTTTAGCTTCCGGTCCGCAAGTTCCCCGCAAGGGAGGGATTATACTTTGTCAGGCGAAAAGCAAGATGGAGGTAGAGAATATAGTGAAAGAGGATCCTTTTAATGCGATTGCTGATTATCAGATAATAGAATTTGAGGTAAATAAGGCAGTGGAGAAGTTTCAAGAATTATTAGATAAATAACTATTTATTGTAACAGAGCGGGTGGTACAACTGAAAAAACAGAAAACCGGAATCTTCAGCGGGTCGTTCAATCCGATTCATATCGGGCATCTCGCTTTAGCCAATTACCTTTGTGAGTATGAAGGGGTGGATGAAATATGGTTTATGGTAAGTCCGCAGAATCCTTTGAAAACGAAGGCAGAGTTATGGAGCGACGAGCTTCGTCTTAACTTAGTGGAGTTATCCATCAGTGATTATCCTCGTTTTCGAGCTTCGGACTTTGAATTTCATTTGCCCCGTCCTTCGTATAGCGTATATACACTGGAGAAACTCCGTGAAGCGTATCCCGACCGGGAATTTTATTTCATTATCGGTTCCGATAATTGGGAACGTTTTGGACGCTGGTATCAGTCCGAACGCATCATTAAAGAGAATCAACTCCTCATTTATCCTCGTCCCGGCTTTCCTGTAAAAGAAGAGGAATTGCCGGAAACCGTGCGTCTTGTTCATTCCCCTGTTTTTGAAATCAGTTCCACTTTTATTCGGGAAGCCTTGAGTGCAGGGAAAGATATTCGTTACTTCCTACATCCGAGGGCTTGGGAGGCTATCAAGAAAGATAATATACGCCTTTGAATATATTAAAATACATATCCGGCAGAATATAACGGATAATTTGTTAGCCACTCTTGTTCCCGATAATCTGACATGGAAAAACGGATGCCATGTAGTTCTGGATTCTTTTCAACAAAAGAACGCAGACTTTTCGACTGTAAATTTTCTTCAGCTTTCACTTCGACCGGAATAATACAGATTTCTTTTTGCAAAAGGAAATCCAATTCTCCTTTGGAAGTATTTGAAGACCAGTAATAGATATTCAAGCCTTTCACTGATTTCAGTTGTTGTAACACATATTGTTCGGTAATTGCTCCTTTATAATCGGTAAATAAAACATTGCCTTCCAATAATGCTTGTGGGGGGAGTCCGCTCATTGCTCCCATTAATCCGGTGTCTAGCATAAACAGTTTGAATGCGGAAAAATCTTCGTAGGCCGATAAAGGTATTCCACCTTTCTTTACCCGGTTTACTTTATAAATAAGACCGGCATCTATCAGCCATTCTATGGCCAGTTCAAAATCCTTGGCTCTTGCTCCTTCTTTTATAACTCCATAAATGAATTTGCGATTTTCTTTAGCCAGTTGTGCAGGAACCGAACGCCACACCATACGAATCCTAGGGACTTCGGCAATAGGAGCGTGTTTGGAAAAATCACGGTCATAAGAATCCAGTATGTTTTGTTGCAACTGGCGGACTTCGGTATAGTCTTTATGCTCAATAAATGCATTGACTACTTCGGGCATTCCTCCTACGAAATAATACTGTTTAAGGAAGTCGGTGAATTTAGAACGGAAGGTAGAAATGAGGTTCCAATCTTGCTTTGCAAGCAAGCTGACAAAAGACTCTTGTCCGATAGCTTCTAAAAACTCGGAAAAAGAAAGTGGATATAGGTCTATAAAATCGACTTTTCCCACCGGGAAAGAGTCATTTTGATGCATAGCGATGCCCAGTAAAGAACCAGCTGCAATAACATGATACTGTGGCGCTTTCTCCAGGAAATATTTCATGGCTGTCAAGCCGCGTGGGGCTTCCTGAAGTTCGTCAAAAAGAATTAAGGTATCTGTATCTACTACTTTTCCGGTTACTAACTGGATAGCCATCAAAATACGTTCGATATCAAAATCTTTTTGAAAAACCTCTTTCATCACTTCATTGTCTTCGAAGTTGATGTAGGCAAACTGTTTGTAAGCAGTAGCCGCAAACTCTTTCATAAGCCATGTCTTTCCTACCTGACGGGCTCCGCGAATAATCAAAGGCTTTCGTGTAGACTTTTCTTTCCAATCGTACAATTGTTGCATTGCATTTCTTCTCATACTTCTTTCTTTTATTGTCAGCTACTTATAGGTACAAATGTAAGCACTAAAAAGGATAATAACAAAAAGTCGTACCCTAAAAGTGTAGTATTTAACAGAAAGTCGTATCCTAAAAGTGTAGTATGTTACAGAAAGTCGTATCAGAAAAGTGTATGATGCTGCTATTTCTGTTTGTTATTGTACCAAGTTACGATACCTTACTCCGTCAATCGATGAAGAGTAATGACGATGATTTCTGCCGGAGCACCGACACGGATCGGTAACTTTGAAGTTCCTATTCCGTTTGTTATAATTAAAGGAATTTTTGCTGTATTATATGCCAGTCCGGTGATAAAACGATTGCCGTAGTGTGAGTTCAGTGCCGGGGCGACTCCGAATACACGGACTTGTCCGCCGTGTGTATGTCCTGCGAGAGCGAGGTCTGTATTGGCTACTGAAACATCTTCTATGTAATCCGGCGTATGAACTAGTAAGATGACAAAATCTTTGGGAGAGAGTGCTAAAGTGGGTGATACTCCGTTGCGCCCCAGATCGAAAGGATTGCGCACTCCGGCGATAATAATCTGCTGGCCATCTTTACGCAGCGTGTCCACTTCGTGTTCTAACGGACGCATACCGTAATGTTTCATTGTGTTCACAATATCGTCGTGGCAACGTTCGTAATCATTATTACCCATCACTCCATAGGTTCCCATTGGTGTCTTTACACGTGCCAGTGCGGAAAACAAAGGTTCTACATATTCGCAACCTTCCTGATAATCACCACCCATCAAAAGAACATCTGCTTTTTGGGCAATCAATAGACGGACAAGATCGTTCAATCCTTTCTCTTTCAGCAGGCTTTTGTAATGTAAATCGGAAATAAAAGCGATGCGGAAACCTTCAAAAGCTTCAGGGACATCGCGGTGGGTGAAGTCGTATTTTACTACACGATCCACTCCTGTATAAACAGATGACACATCTACGCTGGAAGAGGTTATTTGGGTTCCACGGAGCATCCGGTCGGATTCGTACGCGTCGGTATCAGTCTCCTTTTTCTTTGTATGTTGCTTTTTGTTTTTAGAAACAGCCAGTGCTTTGAGTTTCGAGTGGTCGGGAGCGAAGAGTCCGGCAATGGCGTTAGTCGTATCCGGATAAATGGAATCAGTATGTAAGACAGGGTGCGGCAAGCTAGCCACCATATTCTTTTTCGATTTGCAGGAAACAAGCAAAAGCAATGCCAACAGGATAACAGGGTAGATTGTTTTCTTTGTCAGTGGATAAATCGTTTTCTTCATCAATGGGGTATTTATTCTTTTCATCAATAGGGTATTTATTTTCTCCATCACAGGAGCATTTATTTTCTTCATCTTCTCTTAGTTTGAAGTTTTCTAGGGTGCAAAGATACGAAAAATCATGTATCTTTGTCCGTCAAAACTCTTTATAATATATTAAAGTATGGAAGAAGTAAAGCGTAACTCGCTACAAGCATGGATATTAGCTGCACGTCCCAAAACTCTTACAGGAGCTATTACCCCTGTTCTGATAGGTACAGCTCTCGCTGCGATGGACGGGCATTTTCACTGGTTGCCGGCACTGATCTGCTGTCTGTTTGCAAGTCTGATGCAAATTGCCGCTAATTTCATCAATGACCTTTTCGACTTCCTCAAAGGGACAGACCGGGAAGATCGCCTGGGACCCGAACGTGCTTGTGCACAGGGATGGATTTCTCCGCAAGCGATGAAAACCGGGATTATTATTACGGTTGCTCTTGCCTGTCTTATCGGTTGCACATTACTTTTCTTTGCCGGATGGGAACTGATTGTCGTAGGAGTGCTTTGTGTATTATTCGCTTTTCTTTATACCACCGGCCCTTATCCTCTTTCTTACAACGGCTGGGGAGATGTACTGGTGATTGTCTTCTTTGGATTTGTGCCTGTTGGCGGAACATATTACGTGCAAGCGTTAACATGGACGCCGGATGTCACTATCGCCTCTCTGATTTGTGGACTATTGATTGATACGCTACTGGTAGTCAATAACTACCGTGACCGGGAAGCGGATGCGCGCAGTGGAAAAAGAACGGTAATCGTTCGTTTTGGTGAGAAGTTCGGCCGCTATTTTTATTTGATGCTGGGTGTTACAGCTTCTCTTCTCTGTCTGTGTTTCCTTCGTGAAGGTCATTTTTTAGCCGCTCTTCTTCCGCAACTCTATTTGATTCCTCATTTCCTCACCTGGAAACGGATGGTGAAAATATATAGTGGTAAAAAATTAAACAGCATATTAGGCGAGACTTCGCGTAATATGCTGTTTATGGGTGTTCTTATTGCAATAGGAATGTTGGTAAGTTGAGAATCATTTCCCATACATCTTTTCGTAGTAACCCTGATAATCTCCGCTGGTAACTTCTTCCACCCAAGCCTGGTTGGCCAAGTACCATTCGATTGTCTTTACGATACCGACTTCGAATTTTGTTTCGGGATACCATCCTAAAGCATTTGTAATCTTTGTAGGATCGATGGCGTAACGTTGGTCATGCCCCAGACGGTCTTTAACGAACGTAATCAGATCTTCGTTGATCCAGTCGATCGAAATATTTCCGTTTTCGTCTTTCACCTTCTTTTTGAGAACCTGACGATATTCGGGATTCTCTGCCATCAGACGGTGGATAGTTGAAATAGTCAGTTTTACGATTTCGAGGTTTGTCTTTTCGTTATGTCCGCCAACGTTGTACACTTCTCCGTCTTTACCTTCACGTACAACGAGATCAATCGCTTTGCAGTGATCTTCTACATAAAGCCAGTCGCGTACATTACTGCCGTCACCGTAGACGGGGAGATGTTTTCCTTCGAGGATATTCTTGATAATCAACGGAATCAATTTCTCCGGGAAATGGTACGGACCATAGTTGTTTGAGCAGCGGGTAATTGTTACCGGCATTTTATAAGTATCATGGTAAGCCATCACTACCATGTCTGCACTAGTCTTAGAGGCACTGTACGGGCTGTGAGGACAAAGCGGGGTTGTTTCTGTGAAATACCCTTCGGCTCCCAGTGAACCATACACTTCGTCGGTGGATACCTGATGATAGCGTACACCTTTTCTCCAGGTAGGGTATCCTTGTTCATCTTTTCCCATTACCCATGCGCGGCGTGCACAATCCAATAAGTTCTGTGTTCCGAGAATGTTGGTAATCAGAAACAGTTGCGGATTTTCAATGCTGCGGTCAACGTGACTCTCGGCAGCGAAATTCACCACATAATCAAAACGATACTCAGCAAAAAGACCGTCTACCACATCACGGCTACAAATGTCTCCTTTGATAAAGACGCAGCGTTCGTTGTCGATGTCTTTGGCAATCGTTCCTAAGTTACCTGCATACGTCAGAGCATCCAATATCACGACTTTGATGTCGTTATGTTTGGTCAAGATGTATTTGATGTAATTTGCCCCGATAAATCCTGCGGCACCGGTCACTAGATAAGTTTTCATATTTTATTCTATTATGTTGATTTTAGGATTGTTTTGCCAATTCGATAAGATACTTTCCGTACTCGGTCTTTTCGAGTTGTTGACCTAACAGAAGCAATTGCTCCGTCGGAATCCATCCCTGACGCCAGGCGATTTCTTCAATACAGCTGACGTAGAAACCTTGCCGGTTCTGAATAGTAGCCACGAAGTTGGATGCTTCCAGCAGACTGTCGCAGTTACCCGTATCCAGCCATGCGAATCCGCGGCCGAAGAGTTCCACTTTCAATGTGCCTTCTTCCAGATACAGGCGATTCAGGTCTGTAATCTCATATTCTCCACGTGCTGAAGGACGAAGAGCTGCTGCTTTTTCCGTCACACTGGCATCATAGAAATAGAGTCCGGGAACAGCGTAGTTACTTTTCGGCACTTCCGGTTTTTCTTCCAGTGAAATAACTTTCCCTTGTTCGTTAAATTCCACTACACCGTATGCGCGCGGGTCTTTTACATAGTAGCCGAAGATGCAGGCACCTTTTTCTATATTGGCAGCCCGGCGGAGCATGGCAGAGAAGCCTTGTCCGTAAAACATATTATCCCCAAGAATCAGACAGCCCGGTTCACCGTTCAGGAAATCGGCTCCCAATACGAAAGCCTGTGCCAGTCCGTTAGGTTGTTCCTGTATTTTATAGGAGAAAGACATACCCAGCTCCTCACCCGTTCCCAGCAAATCCCGGAACATAGGCAAGTCACGTGGAGTCGAAATAATCAACACTTCGCGTATTCCTGCCAACATCAGTGTCGACAATGGATAGTAAATCATCGGCTTGTCATACACAGGCATGATTTGTTTGGAAATCGCTTTGGAAAGCGGATAAAGTCGGGTGGCACTACC
>ENA-OPSF01002508-OPSF01002508.1-human-gut-metagenome-genome-assembly--contig:-NODE-2508-length-11145-cov-2.730658_pt1 | contig 11145 bp, 6 predicted proteins | sample MGYA00241452_ERZ501896 | MGnify/ENA primary metagenome ERZ501896 (study PRJEB25962, sample SAMEA2042111) | human gut metagenome | biome: human gut; feature: human-associated habitat; material: faeces... | reverse complement strand
CGTTCTGTGGAGCTTGTTGCGCAGAGTGCCTCAATTTTGAGAGACGTTGCGCTTGAAGACTTAAAGCGCATGGAGACTCCAGATCATTCAATTGAATTAGATGCACTGCTTCAACTTCCTCACGCCCGACAAGCACTTGTTTTGCGCAGTTGGATTGAAAGTTTTGGACTTTTGCCACCTTCGAAAGCCAAGCTTGAAGATGCACTCAAGCAGGCTAGATTGACCGGTAATGATACAAAGTTGACAATTAAAATCGGGACTAATATGGAAATCCGGCGTCATGGCAACGAGATTGTCATGCGAGAGAGCGTTGGTGTCAAAAAAGACAAGACCAGATTCGAAGTCCTCCACTGGCAGGGTCCAGGTCGCTATTCGTTGCCTTCCTGGGGAGGTGAATTGGTTATCACTGAGGCCTCAACCGGTGAGGCTGGTATTGAAGAAACCTATTTGAGGGACAGAAAACTTCAGGTTAAACCTCGTCAAGGTGGAGAGAAGCTGAAGCTCTATCGTAACCGTCCCCGTAAATATCTTAAAGATCTTTACCAAAAAGCAGGTATTGCGGAGTTTGACCGTCCCAAACTTCCCCTTCTTTGGAGCGGTGAAGATTTGATTTTTGTTGCAGGACTTGGGATGGACGTCCGCTATGAAACCGACGACCAAGAGGTGCGCCGTTACCATATTGAATTTAAAAAGGATGAGACGCTTTTATCACTGATGCAGGATTGAAAAGGAACAGGTCATAATAAAAAACAATCCCAATCTCTTGCCGAGTGTGCTCCTGTTGATGACGTAAAATCTTTGTAAAACAAGGAACAAGCAGAGGAAGATACAGAGGCTAAAAACATTTTACGCGTATTGTTTCATTGGTTTGTTTCTACCCGGTAAGTTTGAGTTTGTGAATTGGATTTCCCTATCGTTGTTTTATTAGCTTCATTTTTCAGTCAATACGGTAATCGATTTTGTAATTAAAAAACAGAAAATAGCATTAAGCACATTGAGAACATTCCTTTCATCGTTCCTTTCCAAAAAATTTGGGTAGCTGTTTTTCTGGTTATCAAAAGGGTGGAGCTCGCAAAAATTCAGATTTCCCTGGAGCAAAACTTGCCTTGAGTTCACAGCAACTTTATCAAATTCATATCAAGCTTAATGGGTTTCGCTAATTGACTTTTCTGTCTTCTTATTGAATAATCCCAAACACTTTTCCGGAGGACGATAATATGTTCAATAAAACTCTCATTGCAACTGCAGTTGCAGCTGCTGTTATTACAATTACCCCCCCACACTTTAGCGAGTACATGGGAGGGAACAGAGTATGAGTTTAAAGATTTAGCTAGTCAAGGCGCATCAGAACTTAATAAATACGATAGCTTCATTATTAATACCACCGGTGACCAAGGTGTGAGTGGTAATGGTTGGAATGTTCCAGACATTGACGGATCATGGTCTTGGGATGGTAAAAGCATAATTATCAACACAAGTGACAACTCTGGTGCGAATCATGGCTACCAAACGACTGATAATCAACTAAATGGACATTTAAGTAATTTTGAAATTCATGTCAAAGGAAACGGATCTGATTTTGGCGTCTTCACTGAGGATTCGAATGCCCAATTCAAAGTATCTGCAGACCATATCACCATTGAGGCACCAGGACATGGCATTTTCAGTGCGGCAGTAGAAAAGCAACCTCATCTCATTGAACTGTCCGATTTTGAAACATTGACGATCGCTGCGGGTTCTGATGGAAATCAGGGATCTGGTATTGTCACAAACTTACCTGGTGAAGTTTATTTGCATTCGGATAAAGAAAATAGTGAAATTCATATCAAATCATCAACTCAAAAGTACGACCACGTGGGTGCGATAACTAGTAAAACAACACCTAGCTCGACTGTTTCTGAAGGTGTGTCTCAAATTAAACTCGAAGCTCACACTATCATTCTTAATGAAGATGACTCTGATAAAACAGGGTACAACGGTATATATAGCGGTGAAAAGGATTTTAAGATTAACGTCGGTGATGCTGCTTATGACAGTCAGATCAGTTTGATTGGCAAAGACATTCGAGTCTACGGCTCGTATTTTGGTATTGTTCAGAACGGTATGGGTACAGTTGCACTAAACGCAGAAGGCGGTACCAATTTGGTTAAATTAACATCAGATAACCTAAAGCCTTGGAATCCAGACTCAGACGAAGTTGTTGAAAATGCATTTTTACCTGCAGCTATTTTTGCAAATGGTGCTTCCGAAAAACAAAGCAATGTCAAACTTGAGGGACAAACTAACATTGTGAATGGCAACGATGGCAAGGGGATCGCTATTTACAGTCAAGGCTCGGCAGATGTTACTTTATCAGCAACTGGTACGAACGATATCAGAGGAGCCGTTATCAGTGGAGTTCGGGGCAATGGCGAACAAAGTCCCGTGATAAATACCCTTGTTAACTTCAACGGTAATACAAATCTAAGTTCATCTTATATCGTTCAACACGAATATCCTAGTTCCAACTATCAATATGCTTTAGGTGTGTTGGCAATGGATGATAGTGAGATTAAGTACGCAGAAGGCTCCAATGTTAATATAGAGACGTATTTTTCTTCTGAAGATAGTCAAGGTCAAAGTATTCGCGAGCGGTTGCTATGGGCCTACGGAGGTACTGTTGATCTGGAAAATGTTAAATTAACGGCCAAAACCCAAAATGGGATGTCATTTGACAATAGTATTGGTATTGCGTTAGTTGCAAGTGATGGCGGAAATGTGAATGCAACAGATCTTTTGACAGGCAGCCGAGTGGTTGGCGATATCGTCGGTGGCATCAACGGTTATGTTAACCTGAGTCTTGACCGAGGTAACGGAACTTATGTTCGTCGTAACACTGTTGCCACGGATGCGGATATTCGAGGAAATGTTCTGGCAGCCAATGGCGGTATCGTAGATATTTCTTTAGGTTCTGGTTCGGTTTGGTTGGGACGGGCTGATGACTATCGTGACGCAGATCAAACGGATCAAACGTGGTCAGGTGTACACACGAAATTTTTTACGCCTCAGTTCAGTGATGAAATCGAATCTTCTGGCAAAGTCAATGTTACTCTTAATCAAGGAGCTATCTGGGCTGTTACCGGTCAAAGTTGGGTAACTACGTTAGCCGGTCAAGGAGGAATCGTTGACTTGTCTGGCGGATCAGACAGCAATTCCCACGCTTTACGGGTCTGGAATGTCCAAGGTAGCCATACATTTGTGCTCGACCTTAATCATCTTGATCACACAACGAGTGACATGCTTTATTTGAAGACTCAGGATGTTTCACAGAATGGGTTAAATGTTGCTTCCAGTGTTGATCGTTCTAAGTCTGTATATGTTCAGAATATTGTTCTTGAAAACATTCAAGGCCTCGAACAAATGGCTCCGGGCACGCAGATACGTTTTGCAACAGTCGATGGGAATATTGTATTTAGACCTTATGGTGTCGAGGGTTCGGCAAATGTCGTTCAAATCTCGGATCAAGGTCTTGTGAATTCTGGATTTGTTATCGGTTCAGAAGATTATGATCCCGATAACAATGACAACTATAACGGTTCTACTAACACAGGTGACGCTGTTAAGCCTGGTGATGACTGGACAAGTAGTGCTTTTGGAAATGGCACTAACTGGTTCCTAACGCGTGATCCTTCCAAAGACACGATTTCGGATGCGGGCAAGACGGTTTTGAGTTTGTCAAAAGCCAACTACAGCACAGCTGTTTATATGGATACGCTCAATAAGCGCCAAGGCGAGGCGCGTTTTGCTGCCGGACAAGACCAAGGTTTGTGGATTCGCGTACGCCATGATGATATTGAAAAAGTTGATGCTTTCAAAAGCTCCAATACTATGACCGAAATTGGTTATGACTTGAAGGTTGATTCTGATAATGGAGAGCACCGTCGTGGGATCGCAATCGACTATATGAACGGTTCTTTGGATTATTCGGGTGTTCATGGTTCGGGTGATATTGAGCGAGTTGGTGCTTGGTTATATGACACGTGGATGAGCAATGACGGTCACTACACAGACGTTGTGCTGAAATGGGGACATTTGGACAATGGCTTTGATATTGTAGCTCCGAGCACTTATCAAGCGATTTCCGGTGATTATACTAATGACGTCTTCTCCGCTTCATTCGAATACGGCTATCGATGGATGGATGAGAATTCAAATTATATTGAGCCGCAAGTCCAATTCCAGTACTCTTACGTGACTGATGCAGACTATAGAACAAGCCAACAGTCAAAAGTTAAACTTGACAGCATAAACAGCTATATTGCTCGCGTTGGTTTCAGAGCGGGGCATCATTGGGAAAACGACAAAGACATCTATGTCAAATTTAATCTTTTACATGAATTTGATGGCGATCAACGCGTTAAAACCTCTGATAGAAGTGGAAAGATGGACTTAACGATTAATAATGATGGAACGTGGGGTGATTTCGGTTTCGGTTTCTCTATGAAGATGAATAACGATAGTTATTTCTTTATTGATGCCGAAAAAATTGTTGGCAATGATTTTGGATCGACTTACCAAGTAAGTGGTGGAGTCCGCATTAATTTTTAATACTTGTTTGTTTAGTACAAAACATCCCCTGAAATTTCACTTTAGGGGATGTTTTTTGTTCGCAGATACGGTAGGGCGACGTTTTATCCATATTTGTTTCATTGGAAGCTGTTTAAAATTTATTTGACTTGAGAGTTTCTTGATCATAGAGAAAAGTAATCCTAAAGTAAGCAGACATATTTTCTTTTTAAGATGAGTTCAGACTGGTTTCAGGTTGCTTGTACATTATTAAAAAACGGTGCTATTCAAAAATTTTGGTATTTGTAATTGATACAAAAAGGGAGTGTTAATAAGGCTTGGTAGTCTTCTAACACTCCCTTATCAGTTCGACAAAATTTAACCTAGATATTTAAGTGCAAAGGCCACCATGACTTTAACACCGTTATCAAGAGTTTCGGGATTAAGCTTCATATCTGGGTGATGCAACCCTGGGGTAGCACCAGCTCCGACACCGATATAAGCCGTGCGAAGCGAAGGTTTCTTAACTTTGAAGAAATGGAAATCTTCTCCGCCGCCGATGCTTGTAGCGCGAAGTTTGTCTGCCCCCAAAGTTTCGGTAATGCAGTCATTCATTTCCTTGACGAGTTCATCATCGTACTCACAAGCGGGGATAATGTCTCCCATCAATTTCATGGATGCTTTTCCGCCGAATGCAGCAGCGGTACTCTGAGCGGAGCGTTCGAGTTTTTCAAGGATTTCCTTCATAAGAGGATTGGTTTGTGCACGTACATCATACATGCAGTAACCCCTATCGGGAATTACGTTAACAGCAGCTCCTCCCACCTCAATTTTTGTACATTTCATAGACCAGGTCAATGTTGGCACAAATTTTAGGAGTCCCGCATTTTGAACGATAGCTGCAAGCATTTCGGCACAGTTGACGCCCAAGTGGGGGCGGGAAGCGTGAGAGGCAAGACCCTCAACATCAATACGAACAAAAATACTGGCCGAATGCATCAAAGCAGCAGCAACTGTACCTTCAGGGATGTCGGTCAAGGGACGAACATGTAACCCTAAAGCAATATCCACGCCATCCAGCACTCCGTCATCAATAACTGACAGAGCACCTTTTAAGGTTTCTTCACCAGGCTGAAATAAAAGTTTTAACGTACCACGTCTTATCTTGCCCTTCAAACGTGAAGCAATGGCTAAAAGCATGGCACAGTGTGAGTCATGACCGCAAGCGTGGATAACCTTGTCTTCATTATTAATTTTGAATGGCAACGCGTCCATGTCGGCACGGATCATCACACAGGGGCCGGCTTCCTCACCTTTTTCTACGGCTACAACACCAGTTTTACCGATGCCGGTAGTAACTTCGTAGCCCATCTGTTTGAGTTTATCGGCGATGTAGGCACTGGTTTTAAATTCTTGGAATCCTAGTTCAGGGATTTGGTGAAGATCATTGTAGAGCTCCACTACGTTAAGTTCTTGAGCCATAGGTGTCTCCATATTAAGTTGCTAACACAGTTTAATTTAAAAAAAGAACTGGAGAAAAACAATAAGTATTTGTGGGTATGAATGAAGATATAAGAAAGGGGAAGTCAATTGACTTCCCCTTGAAATTGGTGCGCCGGGTAGGATTCGAACCCGCGACCCCCTGGTTCGTAGCCAGGTACTCTATCCAACTGAGCTACCGGCGCGTAGGGTGGAATTATGCACGGTTTCCCATAAAGTTGCAAGGGCTATGGTGATTATTTTTTCACAGCCAATCTCAGCACTTCTTTTGCGATCAACCGCGTAAGACCTTTGGGGGCGAGCTGCGCCGAAACCGTCAGGACTTTATTTAATATTCCGTAAGTGGCTAGAGCTTTATTTTTGAAAAGAGCGCTTAATCCTCGCTCTGCCACAGAACGAGCATCGGTGATAGCAAATTCGAAACGATCACACTCGCTGACACCGGCCCGGTTCCAAAAATTAGTTTTAACCGGGCCCGGGCAAAGCGCCGTAACGTGTACGCCCTCGGTTTTGAGCTCTTCATGCAAGGCTTCAGAAAAACTCAATACATAGGCTTTGCTGGCTCCGTACACCGACAAATAAGGGCAGGGCATGAAAGCCGCAATTGATGCGACGTTGAGGATATAGCCTTTGCGCTTTGCCCTCATGCTTGGCGCCAATGCCAACGTCAGAGTGGTGAGAGCTCGAACGTTTAAGTCAACCAGATTGATGTTTTCAGCGCTATTTTGCTCAAGCGTTTCACCATACAGACCGAATCCTGCGTTATTGATCAGGACTTCAGGTTCAATATTTTCTCGTTTGAGATGATTGAGTAAGTTTTTCAGACACACGGGATCGGTCAGATCGCCGGCCAGGGCAAGTCGGGCCTGTGGAATCAGTTCGCGCATTTCCGCCAGTCGGGCAGTATCGCGGGCTGTGATGACAAGACGATAACCCCGGGCGGCAAGCAACTCACAAAACTGCAATCCCAAGCCGCCCGTTGCCCCGGTAACGAGCGCCCAAGGGGCGTCCTTTTCAATAACTAACGACATACTTCAGAGACTTCAGGCAACTCAACCACTTTAACAGTGCCGTCTTGCGCATAAAGGTTATCAATGGCCGATTTCACCATGTAGGGCAAAATGTCGTCAATGCGGTTGCAGGTAGCCTCGTTTTTAACGATCGCCGTAAAGACAGTCGTTGCTCGCGAGCCCTTCATTTCAAGCAGTTTGACATCCAATTCACGCATATAAAGCTGTTGGTTGTAGACCCTGGTCGCAAAAGCCACTTGCGGACCAAATCCTGCGTAGGGACCATGCCAGTGTCTATGGTGTCCCCAGCCCCAACCAAAGCCACCGCCCAAGTAGGTGACAGGAACGCTTTCGGAGCGTTGGATAATACGGGAAGGTTTGACCGACCAGTCAATGCTCATGCGGTACTTTTCACCGCTTCCGGCCTTAACCGTTTCAAGATGAGCTACTGCCAAAACATTCTGCATGCTCGAGGCGATAGACCGGTAGGTGGCGTCATTTTGCTTAGATTTTGAGGCCGGAACAATGGCAATCTTGTCACCCCAATCAGGCATGGCATGGAGGCCCGGATTGAGATCGGGCGTCATGGACAGTTTCGACGAAATCGCTACATTGGTTTTCACTGTGGGTGAAGCGCAACCGGTAACAGCGACAAACGCAGCGGTAATGAGCGCTAATTTCAGAACTTTTTTGATCACTTTGCACCCCGGTTCAATATCTGTCTCACTATCCATTTTAGAGAAAGCTCGCACGGTCGGGAGCCTTTCTTGTAACTTACTGAAAGGTTTGTAAAACAGGCGTTGCGTTTATAAAGGTCAAGTAACCGCCTTTAAAACAGTTGGCTGCGCAAAATCGCCAGTCCGGCAGCACAAAACGTTTCAGCTCTTCGCTAAGCGCATATTCTCCGGGTTGATGAGTATGACCGTGGATGACAAACGAGCATTGCTTTTGTAGTGCAGCGTCGGCGACGGTTGGCGCGTCAACGTCCATCAACAAAGCTTCCTTCTTTACTTTGCTCTCCTTAGAACGCGTCCGCGCATCGTGGGCGATCTTGAGCCGTTTTGACAATGGCAGTCTTAAAACAAGCCATTGCCACCAAAAGCTTCTGACTTTTTGACGCACTTTTTGATAATCGTGATCATTAATACACCAAAGGTCGCCATGAGAGAGTAAAACATTTTGGGTGTTAATCCGCGCAACGCACGGATCGCGCAAAAGAGTAGCTCCCAACCGGCTCGCAAGTTTTTTCCCCATCATGAAGTCACGGTTGCCGTGCATGATAAAGAGCTTGTGACTCTGTCCCCACTTTTGCAGCGGCTCAAGAATGCGCGAAGCACTTTCCCAGGCATCGTCACCCACCCAATAGTCGAAAAAGTCCCCTAGTATTATTAATTCGCTGTGCTTTTCTCCCACTTCGTGTAAAAAGCGGATAAAAAATTCAGCTTGAGCTTGAGATTCGGCGTTCAGATGTAAATCCGAAATAAAACAGGGATCGAACAATTCAATCCGATCAGTTTGAGTCTCGATGGTAGGGCAGGAAAAAAGTGACATAGCGTAAAAGTACAAACGGATGTCGACATTTTAACCAAGAAAAAAGAGACGAAAAAGCCGTCTGAAAAGTATGACTTCAGACGGCTGGCAGTCAGGTTTAACTAAAGCTAGTCAAGCGTTTTGACTTCCGCGGACATCTTACCGAGCATGATGCCGAGGTCCAAGGCTCTTTGAATGCCCGTTACGGAGAGACATTCATAGACACCGTGATAGTTCATGCCGCCGGTAAAGAGGTTCGGCGTGGGCAAGCCCTTGGCAGAAAGACGGGCGCCGTCAGTGCCGCCGCGCACAGGTTTTTCGTGGATTTCAACGCCAATGCGACGATAGGCTTCACGGGCAAGATTGCATACTGCCGGATGTTTATCAAGATAGTTTTTCAAGTTATGGTATTGAACCTTGATATCGGCGCTAACACGGTCTCCCCAGACCTTATTCATCTCTTCAACCATCTTGCGGACGTAGTTCATACGGTCTTCAAAACGGGAGTTGCTGTGATCGCGAATGAGCATCTTGAGATCCACGCCGCGAACAGCGCCGGAAATGCCCATCGGATGGAAAAAGCCTTCATGACCTTCGGTTTTTTCAGGAGCGGACTCCGCCGGCAAACGAGCGATGAAGTCCATGGCCATGCGAATGGCATTGACCATCTTATTTTTGGCCGAACCCGGATGCACATTCAAGCCTTCAAAGTGAACCTTCACCATGGCGGCGTTAAATGTTTCGGTTTCAAAACCGCCTAATTCATCACCGTCAAAGGTGTAGGCGTATTGAGCGCCGAATTCTTCAATGTCAAAATTTTCTGTACCGCGACCGACTTCTTCATCAGGGGTGACGGCAAAACAGAGTTTGGCATGGGGGATTTCGGGGTGTTCGACAAAATAGCGAGCCGTTTCAATGATAATGGCAATGCCGGCTTTGTCATCGGCGCCTAAAAGCGTGGTGCCGTCTGTGACGACAAGTTGTTCTCCGGCATATTTGGCCACACCGGGGAAGCGCTCAAGGCTCAAAACGATGTTTTTGTCCTTATTTAAAACGATGTCGCCGCCTTGATAGTTAAGCACTTGCCATTGGGCGGGATCGCCCGAGGCTTCGGGTGAGGTGTCCATGTGGGCAATAAGACCCATGGCGGGCAGCGTTTCAAGTCCTTCGGTCGCGGGCAGGTAGGCCATCACGATGCCTTTATCGGTGATTTTCACATCTTTAACGCCAACGCTTTCAAATTCGGCCTTCAGAAGCTCGGCATAAGCCATCTGAGCTTGAGTCGATGGGGCTGTCGTGCTGTTAGGGTCAGATGTGGTGTTGTATTGCGTATAGGACAAAAAGCGTTGCAAAACCAAGGGCAATTGGGCAAAACTTTCAGCCGTATAGTTGCCGTAATAGTTGTGTTTCAACATGGGATGTTCACCTCAAAAAATAGAGCGTCACCAATCAACCGCGCTCAAAATCGTCGATGATTTTATCGGGATAATGTTTTTGCCTTAAATTAAAAACTAAGGCATTTTGCCTAATCTCAAATTGGATTGAAATTTAGTGTGATCTAGGGGTTTTAACCTATTTTTCAAACTAGATAGTTTTACCTATAATCGCCCAATATTTTTGTCACCAAAGGCTATTTAGGCTCATTGGGGACAATCAAACTCTTTTTCCCCCAATTCTGGAGAACAACATGACTTGGACTATGTGGGCAGCCTTGATCGTGGTAGTAGGCACGGTCTGGGCGTTGATCAAGCGTTATGAAACACGCTTGGTGCTCTTGACATCCGGCTTGATCATGACCATCCTTTCTTTGGATCCGATGGCCGCGTTTGCGCAATTTGACAAGTCGATGACCAACAATTCACTGATCATCGTGATTTGCTCGTCGATGGGTTTTGCCGCGACGATGAACTTAACCAAATGTGACTTGCATTTGGTCTCTCTTTTAACGAAGCCCTTAAATAAATTGGGCATTTTACTTTTGCCCTGCTGCATGATTGTGACGGGTATTACTTCCCTTGCAATCTCCTCTCTTTCCGGTATGTGTGCCGCAATCGGTCCGACAATCGTTGCGTTGATGATTCGCGCCGGTTTCCGTCCGGCAATGGCTGCCGCCACCGTGATTGCTTCAACCCTGCCGTCATTCTGGTCTCCGGGTTCTTCTCATAACGGTTTCGTGGCCAAGCTCGCCGAATGGCCTGTGATGGACTTCATCACCTACACTGGCTTCCGTACGCTTTTGATTTCGATCGTTTGTATTGTTTTCTTGACGGTTGCCTGCTTTATTTTCGGCGACTTCAAGAAAGGCGGTTTTGAAAACGACGGCGTGCACAAGAGTAATGTTGAATTGCCCGAGCATCCCAATATCCTTTGGGCCTTTGCTCCGCTTCTTCCGGTTGTTCTTTTGTTCGTCATCGCTTTCTGGTTCCCGAATGTGAAGATGAGCGTTGCAACCGCTATGCTCTTCGGTTTCATCTATACCATGATTGTGACGCGTTCCAACCCCACGGAATTGATTAAAAAGTTCTTCGACGGTATGGGACACGGCTACGGCAGCATCATC
>ENA-OPSF01002493-OPSF01002493.1-human-gut-metagenome-genome-assembly--contig:-NODE-2493-length-11228-cov-7.217041_pt1 | contig 11228 bp, 10 predicted proteins | sample MGYA00241452_ERZ501896 | MGnify/ENA primary metagenome ERZ501896 (study PRJEB25962, sample SAMEA2042111) | human gut metagenome | biome: human gut; feature: human-associated habitat; material: faeces... | reverse complement strand
GGATTTTAGCCATTGCAACATAACCTGAATAAAATAATCTTTCGAACACTAGTGAATAACCAATCCGCTGGCGCTTACATCGGCGTTTCAGATAGGTCAGGTGCATCATCACTTTCAGGACAACTACGTGCTGTCTACAACCAACGGCATAACCTCCATGAGGCAGATAGAGGGCGAGACGCTCAAGAAGAGCTACATAAGCTACACCTTCATCCGCATTCCGGTGATGTTAGAGTGGCAGAAGCGCACCGGCGGCGCTGATATGTTCGCGGCAATAGGTCCGTCTGTCGAACTGCGCTGGAACGACCACTCGCGCTACTTCATCGGAAAGAACAAGACCACCGAGACGGGCGACATAAACATGAATCCCGTGGGCCTCAACCTCGACATACGCGCCGGCTACGGCTGTCTGATGATCTATGCACGCACGGCTCTCACGCCGCTGCTCAAGACCAGCGTTGCACCCAAATGCTATCCCGTGTCGTTCGGACTGGGCATACGTATATAACACAAACAATAACCCTAAAACACATTAATGATGAAACTGCTATTCTTATTTACGGCACTCATACTTTCTGCCACAGCATACGCCGAGGAGGCCAACGACACTACGTTCAACGTGAAAGACAAGAAAATAGTTGTAGACGTGCAGGACAGCAAAACAATAGTGAAAGTTTACGACAACAACGGTTTTCAGCTTCTGAAAACACGTGAAATGGAGTACGTTAACGGTCAGGAAGTGGAGCAGGTTTATGTAGGTTCACCGCTAATTCCTACTGAAAACCTGCAGAACCTGAAATTCCGCTCATATCTGCCGACTATATGGTATGGTTACAACTATATGGGCAACAAAATAGGTTCTACTAAAAATGAGGGCATATACAGCCGCAGAAGCAAATCGTTCGAAATAGGTATAACGCCGTGGTCGTTTGCCCTGCCATTCGACAAGAGCAATACATTAGGACTGGTTGGAGGCGTTCAGCTTACATGGGTACACATGTGTTTCGACAAGAACTATGCAGCAGGCATGCAGGGCGACAGGCTCGACTTCACCAAACTTGACATGAAGGCATCAGGCAACAACATGAATTACGGAACACTGCGCATACCTTTGATGCTGTCTTTACAACATGACTATCGTTCATATTGCATGAATCTCGGAATATCCGCAGAGGTGCGCACTAATGGCGCTTACCGCTTCTCTCCTGCAGCAGGCAGTGCCGCACCGAATGTCCCTGACGCCATAAGACTTAACCGCTTCGGACTTAACCTTGAATATTCTTTTTGTTTCATGGGGATATATATGGGAGCGTCAATGTCCTTAACTCCATTGTATAAGACAATAACAAACAATAAGGCTTATTATACTTCCATTCATATGGGCATTAATCTGCCGGAAACGATACGTTATTTTAAAAGCGACAAGAAGAAATGACAAACATCAGATATGACGTAACAATATAAAGACATTAAAGGGTTTTTCCGAAATACTACGAATCTAATTAAATAGGCTTATTACAATACAATGCTTCATGTTCCGGCAGACATTAAAAAATCTGCCGGAATTTTATTTTGTCGCTATATATTCATACTGACTATCGGCACTTAACATCAATCATTAAGCATACGGCAACGCAAAAACAAATAACATACAATGGCGCATAAAGTCAACAGGCAATAGCGATAACACGGGCTATAGCCAACTAAAAACAGGTGTTGGCCTGCATGAAGTCAACCCAAAGCAGGAATATAAAGCATAATTATTTTTCTTTAAAAACTCATCACTCGTCACATCAGCACATAACCTTCTGATTTACAAAGCATTAGAGTGTGACGAGTTGAGATTCCAACTCGTCACGCAAGCCCTGCTGTCTTCGGCGGTGACGAGTTTCGGAATCAACTCGTCACACCATAACATTCTGACAGACAGCACATTAAACCATGATGTGACGAGTGACGAGTTTTTAACAAAAACTTTTTTGCTTATGCTCTCTGCCGCCATGTTACATGGCGCAAAAAGTAGCCTTTCATACTGCGAAACATGCCTTTTCATACAGCGAAAGGCCACCTTTGAGTATGTAAAAAGCTACCTTTTGCAATGCAGTTGATAGTGTTTTGCGTAAAGCGGAATCTGTATTTACGGAAATTATGCAATAAAAAATCCCCTCAACTCACAACAACCGAAGAGCCAAGGGGATATTATCTCAAACAATGTTTATCAATATAACAGAATCAGCCCGGCAAAGCCGCTGTAGCATATCATGCGTATCGGATTGATCTTGAAATGCCACGTGCCCACCATAGTTGCCACAAAGAGGAAGCAGCTAATCCAGAACTGCCAGGGATTGACAGACGGGGCACTGAAGTTCTCGGGAGTCATAAGCAGCAGAGTGGCAGCGCCGAGCAGTCCGACAACGGCAGGACGAAGGCCTGAGAATACGCTCTGAACTGTGGGCGTGTTCATATATTTCATGAACAGGCGCGATATCAGAATCATTAGTATTAGCGACGGCAACACCAACGCAAAGGTGGCTGTTACGCTGCCCAGGATAGACATCCAGTAGCCGTAGCCGGCATTGTGGACGGCAGTATAGCCGCAGTAGGTGGCAGAGTTGATGCCGATAGGGCCCGGCGTCATCTGACTTATGGCCACGATGTCGGTAAACTCGCCCGTGGTGAGCCATCCGTGATTGTGCACCACCTCGCCCTGAATGAGCGAGAGCATGCCGTAGCCGCCGCCGAAGCCGAACAGACCTATCTGAAAGAACGTTATGAACAAATACAGGTAAATCATAAGAATATGCTCTTTATTTGGTTCGTCATTTTTTTAGATTAATGTCACTCCGTAGGCTTTATATACTTGCCGTAGACATAGCCGCCGATGCCGGCAATGAGGATAACAAGTATGGGCGAGACGCCGAGCAGCCATATAGCCAGCGCACCGGCAATGGGTATCCAGCAGTTAGTAAGAGTGATCTTGGCACTCTGTCCCAGCTTGAACGTAGGCACGGCTATGAGAGCCACAACAGCCGGACGTATGCCGCGGAAGATGGCCGCAACCACCTTGTTGTCCTCAAACTGATGGAAGAACATGGCTATGGCCAGAATGATAAGAAACGAGGGCAAGGCTGTGCCCAGACTGGTACACACGGCGCCCTTCACCTTCTTCATCTTGTAGCCTATAAACACGCTCACGTTGATGGCGAGCACGCCCGGACAGCTCTGGGCTATGGCTATGATGTCGAGAAAGTCTTCCTTGCTCACCCACTTCTTCTTGTCGACCACCTCCGACTCTATTATAGGAATCATGGCGTAGCCGCCTCCCAGGGTGAACAGGCCTATCTTGAAAAAAGTCTTGAAGCTCTCTAAATAAAAGTTGCTCATCCTTGTTTTAGTTGTTTAAAAACGAAAAGTAAAAAGACACGCGCTCTGCCTTGTCCGGCCTTTGCCGCACCGCCTTACAGTAAAGGCGCCACGGGCTGTGCTGACGGCCGTCATGACAGGGCTCTTGTCTTTTTACTTTTCAGCTTGCTTGTTTATTATTTGTTCTCTTCAATCCACTTGCGCGCATTGACAAAGGCCTCAATCCACGGCGTAACGTCGTCGTTGCGGCGGTCGGCCGGATACCATGCGTTCTGCCACGGGAAGATGGCGCGCTCAAGGTGAGGCATCATTGCCAGATGGCGTCCGTCGGCTGAGCAGATAGCTGCAACGGCATAGTCAGAGCCGTTGGGGTTGCCCGGATATTCGGCATAGTTGTATTTTGCAACAACGTTATATTTGTCTTCGCCTTCGGGCAGATAAAACTTGCCTTCTCCGTGAGCCACCCATATGCCCAGCTTGTTGCCGCTCAGCGAGCCGAACATTACGCTGTTGTTCTGCTGTATGTCAAGGCTGAGGAAGCTGCTCTCAAACTTGTGTGAGTTGTTGTGCAGCATCTTGGCCTTCTTCTCGTGCTCAGGATTGATGAGGTTGAGCTCAACCATCAGCTGGCAGCCGTTGCAGATGCCGAGCGACAGGGTGTCCTTGCGGGCATAGAACTTGTCGAGAGCCTCCTTAGCCTTCGGGTTGAAGAGGAATGCTCCTGCCCATCCCTTGGCAGAGCCCAACACGTCAGAGTTGGCGAAACCGCCGCAGAACACAATCATGTTGATGTCCTCGAGAGTCTCGCGGCCGCTGATAAGGTCGGTCATCATCACGTCCTTAACGTCGAAGCCTGCAAGATAGAGCGAGTAAGCCATCTCGCGCTCGCCGTTGGTTCCCTTCTCACGTATGATGGCAGCCTTGATGCCTGTGCGCTCGCGGCGGTCGGCCGAAATGCCATACTGCTCGAGCTTGCCTGTGAACGAGTCGTTGAACTTCATCTCCAGCGGCTGTTTCTTATAATTTTCATGACGTGCGTCGGCACATCCGTTCATGCTTTGGTCGCGGTCGAGCAGATATGAAGTCTTGTACCATACGTCACGCAGAGCGTCGATGTCAAATTCGTGGTTGAACGCACCCTTGGCAACCTTCAGCGTGCGTGTGCCTACAGCCGGCTTGCCTATCATGGCGTAGCTTATGCTGTTGTTGTCCATTATGGTCTTGAACTCTTCGGCATCCTTGTCGGCAATCTGAACTATAACGCCGGGGTTCTCAGCCATAAGAATCTTAACCATGTCGTCGCCGCCAATCTCCTTCAGGTCGATGTCCATGCCGCCCTTTGTGTTGGCGAAGCACATTTCGAGAAGAGTGGTTATCATACCGCCGGCGCTGATGTCATGGCCTGCCATTACGAGGTCTTTCTTGATAAGCTCCTGAACGGTGTTGAACGCGTCGCGGAAGTATTCGGGATTCTTCACAGTAGGAACGTCGTCGCCTACCTTGCCGAGGCTCTGTGCAAAAGCACTTCCGCCCAGGCGCTGCTCGTCGAACGAGAAGTCGATGTGATAGATGCTTGAGTTAGCATCGTTGACAACAACGGGAGAAACCACCTTGCGTATGTCTGAAACCTCACCGCCGCTGCTGACGATAACTGTTCCCGGGCTGATAATCTTTGTTCCGTCAGGATACTGCTGACTCATTGAGAGAGAGTCTTTACCCGTAGGAACGTTCACCTTGATGTCGCAGCAGAAGTCTGACAGAGCCTTAACGGCGCTGTAAAGACGTGCATCCTCACCTTCCTGTGAGCGGCAGGGCCACATCCAGTTGGCAGAGAGGCTTACGCTGTCGAGACCGTCCTCGAGCGGAGCCCATACTATGTTGGTGAGCGACTCGGCCACTGACAGCACGCTGCCTGCCTCGGGCGAAGCCAGACCTGCCTGAGGAGCGTGTCCGAGGGCTGTGGCTATACCCTTGCGTCCGCGATAGTCGAGAGCTACGACGCCGCAGTCAGACAGAGGCAACTGTATTTCGCCCTGGCACTGCTGGCGCGCAATCTTACCTGTAACGCTGCGGTCAACCTTATTTGTGAGCCAGTCTTTGCAGGCAACGGCCTCAAGCTGCAGCACGCGGCTGAGATATTCGTCGAGCTTGTCCTGGCTGTAAGTTACGTCTTCATAGTGGCGCTCTACAGTCTTGTCCACCATATATGTCTTTGGTGAATGACCGAACATCTGAGCAACGTCGAGGTCGAAAGGCTTAACGCCGTCGCCCTGAACGAACGAGAAGTGAGCGTCGCCTGTGGTCTCGCCTACCACATACAGCGGAGCACGCTCGCGCTCAGCAATCTTGCGCACGTGTTCAATATGTTTTTCGTCAATGAGCAGACCCATGCGCTCCTGACTTTCGTTTGCTATAATCTCCTTGCTCGACAGTGTCTTGTCGCCGATAGGCAGCTTGGTCATGTCTATCTGACCGCCGCACTCCTCAACGAGCTCTGACAGACAGTTGACGTGTCCTGCCGAACCGTGGTCGTGGATGCTGACAACCGGGTTTACATCTTCCTCGCACAAGGCACGTACAAGGTTGTAAGCACGCTTCTGCATCTCGGGGTTGGCACGCTGAACGGCGTTGAGCTCAATGCCGTTGCTGTAGCGGCCGGTGTCAACAGAAGAAACGCTTCCGCCGCCGAGACCGATGCGATAGTTGTCGCCACCTACAACGACAACCTTGTTGCCCTTCTGCGGCTCCTTCTTCAGGCAGTCGCGCTTTGTGCCGTAGCCTACGCCGCCGGCAAGCATGATAACCTTGTCGTAAGCATATTTCTCGTCGCCTTCCTTATGCTCGAACGTAAGCACAGAACCTGTGATCAGCGGCTGACCGAACTTGTTGCCGAAGTCTGATGCACCGTTAGAAGCCTTGATAAGAATCTGCTCAGGTGTCTGATACAGCCATTTGCGCACGGGCAGGATGTCCTCCCAGTCGCGTCCGCCGTCGATGCGCGGATAAGAAGTCATGTAAACGGCTGTTCCGGCGATAGGCCATGAACCTACGCCACCGCCCATACGGTCGCGGATCTCACCGCCTGTACCTGTAGCGGCACCGTTAAACGGCTCAACGGTTGTGGGGAAGTTGTGTGTCTCGGCCTTCAGAGAGATAACGCTCTCGATGTCCTTTACACGGAAATAGTCAGATGTTGACTGGTCTTCCGGGGCAAACTGCTCGATGACAGGGCCCTGAGAGAAAGCCACATTATCCTTGTATGCACTCAGAATCTTGTGAGGATTCTCCTTTGTCGTCTTCTTGATCATGTTGAAGAGCGACGACTCCATCTCCTTGCCGTCGATGATGAACACACCGCCGAAAATCTTGTGGCGGCAGTGCTCTGAGTTGATCTGTGCGAAACCGAAAATCTCTGAGTCGGTCAGCGGGCGGCCGAGCTCTTTCTCAATCTTGTGCAGATACTCAATTTCTTCAGGCGACAGCGCCAGACCTTCCTGCTCGTTGTATTCCTCAAGGTTGTCAACGTGCTTGATAGGCTCCGGCTTGTGGTCAACAGTGAAGATGCTCTGGTCGAGTCCGTCGTACATGCGCTGCAGCATTGGGTCGTGGTCGGCATCCTTGCTGCTTACGGGGAAGTATTCCTCTATACGCGAAATGCCGTTCAGATTCATGTTTTGTGTAATCTCAACGGCATTTGTGCTCCAGGGGGTAATCATTTCGCGGCGCGGGCCTACGAAATATCCGCTGAGGCAGTTGTCTTCTACGAGTGTGGCATCGCCATAAAGCCAGCACAGTTCCTTTATTTCCTCGTTATTGAGCTGATGGTCAGCTTCGGTAGCAATAACGCTTTGTGATGGAGTTCTGAAAAAAAGAATCATATTTACGGTATATAATTGTTTGTTCTTGAAAGATATTCAGCTGCTCTCCTTGGCCGTCCGGCATAAAATATTTCGAGATGCAGCTTTTCTTGTGCAAAGACAATGCAAATCGAGAGCAGAATCGCCAAGCTTGCTTGAACGTTATGCCGAGATGCAGCTTTTCTTGTGCAAAGATAATGCAAATCGAGAGCAGAATCGCCAAGCTTGCTTGAGCGGTATGCCGAGATGCAGCTTTTCTTGTGCAAAGATAATGCAAATCGGGGGCAAGACAAAATAAATTCATTGATTTTTAATGGTTTTGGCTGTTTAATCATAACGCCGGCATGCCTTTCATACTATTGTTGCCGGCAACTGCTTTGCACGCATCGGCTGGGCACCGGCTAAATGTAAGCTTCTTTCAGACGCAAAGCAACGCCCGGTGATAAGTTATAAAGTGTTAACAATTTGTTGAAATTGCAATGCGAACGGTTTAAATTCATATATTTGCAGACAAATATGAACGACCGTTCGGTTTTATTTGCCGCATATGGTCAACACGGTAAAAACACTTTAGAAGAGAAAGACAAAGAATATTTATTGTTTAATTAAAAAAATTGAGTTATTATGAAAAACTTACAGAGAGTGCTTATGCTAGCCCTCGCAGCCATAATGATTACGGCGTGCAGCAAGTCGGGGCTGAAAGATCTGACAGGGGTGAAAATGGACACGGAGAGCGCTGTTGAGAAAGCCAAATCGATAGCAGCCGACAACATCAAGCCCGACCAGTGGAAGATAATCAGCGTGTCGTGGACCGAAGGCATGGGGCGCGACGAACTTTCTAACAACGTTTCTATTTTTACCTATGAGATGGTTGACAAAGACGGACGCGTGTGGAACCAGTCGTTCATGTCTGACCTGGGCTGGAAGGCAACAGAGCTTACTGACGCAGGATGGGAGAAATGGCACAAAAATCTCAACGCCAAAGACGTGCCTGCCATAGACATGGCCAACCTTAACCCTGCCGAGGTGATGAAGGACATTGAGGCTGCAAAGGCACTGATACCGGCCGAATTTGAGTTTAAGTCGATGGACAGCTACACGATGAACACATACGACGACCCGAAAGTTTCAATAAAACTCAACGTCATCGAGAAAGGTAAGGAGACCGTAAGCAATGCGGGACAGACCTCAACGGTGTTCTATGAACTCGACTTCAGGAAGAACGCCAAAGGAAAGATGGAGCTTGTAAAACCATAACAACACATACAGCCTTGCGGAAACTTGACAAAGAAGATGCCGCAAGGCTGTATTTTTCCCGGCAGACCGCAATATAGAAAAAATTATACCTCACAAGAACAAAGCCCATAAATTGTTCCGGCACAATAAAGACATCTGCTGCAGGCACAGCTTCTGATTACATGTTTGCCTTTTATTAATCTATCTGCAAACCAATTTATTGCTACATCTTGTCCGGTTGCACATCGTCCGAATAAACACGAAATATTATCGGTATGGTGTATCTTGCACCTATGCATTTGCCGTTACGCTTACCGGGATTCCAGCGCGGCATGCCTTTCACCACGTCAACGGCTACGCTGTCGAAAGCATCGTTAAGTTTCTTAACTACCTTAACATCGGCTATGCTGCCGTCTTTCCTGACTGTAAACGAAACTACGCAACGGCCTGCCGACCGGGAGTCGACCGTCAGGTTGCGCTTAACCATAATAGAGTCTACCGACGACCTGACATAATCTGCCATGGCATTAACGCCTCCCTTAAACTGGGGCATCACTTCGTTTATCGCGCCAAACAATTGCCAGTCGTCTTTATCGGCAGACAAGCGCGGCTCTGCCTTGCCGCTGTTGTGCATAACCTTGATTGTGTCAACATTTTCCGCAGCCGGATTACGGCTTGACACTTCCGCCGGCTGACAACCTGAGTGGCATGAGCCACAGCCTTGCCCTGCTCCGCCGCTGCTCTGTGCCGACGCCGTAAGCAGTCCGGCTGAAAGTCCTGCGAGCACCACTGCCCTGCCTGCGGCACGGCGCATGTCGAGCTGACGCCATAGAGCAGCCGCCTCGGCCTCGCATCGCGGACAAGTGCCGCTGCAGTCGCCTTCATAACGGCATTCAGCTGCAACATATTCTATACCGTTCGCCTCGGCTATACGGCGGCGTATGTCTTTCAGTATTCCGCAAATTTCCTTTCCCCGTGTCATGGTATTTCATAATTAAATTTGTCAAAATGTTCAAAGCCCATATCCCTTAACCTGGCTTCTGAACTTGTGCGGTCGGCATCGGCGTTATATCCGGGTATGAGCGGAAGCCGTATCACGCACCGCCCTGCCCTGCCGCCACCGGCTATAAGCGAGAGATTATCTATTACCTGCGCATTGTCGTGCCCCGTGTAGCGGCGGTAGATGTCGGCATCAAGGTCTTTCACATCGATAAACCATGTGTCTACAACATCGGCTATGGCCTCAACATTGGCGGCTGCCACATTGAGCGAAGTCTCAACATTGATTTTCCACTGCGGTCCGCAAAGTTCTCTGAACCTTACGATAAAATCAGAATAAAGCAGCGGTTCGCCTCCGCCGAAAGTTATTCCGCCGCCTGTGGCGAGGAAATAAAGCTCGTCTGCCCTGACTTCTTCATACAGCGTTTCGGGCATATGCCACAAACACGGACTATCGTCTGCGCGGCACTGCGGATTGAGACAATAGCGACAACCGAGCCGGCAGCCATGAAAGGCGGCAAGCGTGGTAACGCCGTTGCCGTCGGTCGCCATTCTGTGGCGCGACACACCGATAAACGGAACAAACTGCTCTTCGCTCATAACTTCACTTTTTTGGTCTTAGTCAAACGCCTGCACACACTTCTCACCATAAATTCATCCTGCCGTATATGCGCCCTAACGTATGACATACACCAAGGATGACCATTATGCAAATATAATGATTTTAAAACAAACACGACCACAAATCTGTCATAAATAATATTTATGCCTGTGCGTCAGCATGCCGCAGCTATCAACAAGAAGCTGCTACCAAATAAAATAATTATATTTTTTTGCAGGACACGTATATTCCGTGTACAGAGTTTTCTGTGAAATAGAAAACTGCAGTATAATTTATGTTAAGAAAGAATGAATAGTCCGCAGAATAATTAACTTTGGTTTACATTTACCACATCTCAATCATCTAAAATCATCGTTTTCGTGGCACAAAACAGCACTTTTCCGCCTTAAAACCCACCACTTTCAAGAGACAAACCTATGGTTAACCGACCGTAAGTGGCCAAGTTATGTTTTTTAACATTTGCGTCTCCATTCACAAAAGCACGTATTTCACAATATATCAGCAACTTAACAAAAACATTCATTTTTGAGCATTTTTCGCATGAAAAGCCGGAAATGAGATGAGAACGGCAAGTCTGAGAGCGTCAAAACAAAAAAGTTTTCTGTCGCAACCGTGCCGTCATGATAAAATTTCCGAACATTAATCAGTTGGATTAATGAGATGCGGCAGCAAGCAAGACACAATAGCTTTGTTGCTACATACCGAATTGCAGAGAAACAGCAAGACTAATGTACTGTCGGATATGCCATCCGACAGCATCGAATATCAGGATCTGCGATCCGAAAAACATACCTATTAATCAAAAAATAGGAAGTAAGCGGATTGAAAAATCCTTATATTCAATTCCGGCAGATTGCAAATCAGCCGGCACAATAGCTTTGTTGCTACATACCCGTCGGCACGGGCATGCACGTGTTGTTGAGCGCAGCGAAAAATTCGACAGCATTGAGAAACAGCAAGACTAATGTTTTGCCGGATATGCTATCCGGCTATATCGAATATCAGGATCTGCGATCCGAAAAACATACCTATAAATTAGCAATAGGAAGCAAGCGGATTGAAAAATCACTAGTGTTCGAAAGATTATTTTATTCATGTTATGTTGCAATGGCTAAAATCCGTTTTACGGAATTCTTGCCTTCAGCCGGATG
>ENA-OPSF01002492-OPSF01002492.1-human-gut-metagenome-genome-assembly--contig:-NODE-2492-length-11243-cov-4.781015_pt1 | contig 11243 bp, 6 predicted proteins | sample MGYA00241452_ERZ501896 | MGnify/ENA primary metagenome ERZ501896 (study PRJEB25962, sample SAMEA2042111) | human gut metagenome | biome: human gut; feature: human-associated habitat; material: faeces... | reverse complement strand
AATCTTCCACTGTTTTTCCGGGTTGCTCTGGCGGTCGTTGAACCTGGCAAGCTGGGTGTCCTTATCAATGTGGACCCAGAATTTCACGATCACAGCGCCCCAGTCAGAAAGCTCCTTCTCAAATTCATTGATCTCATTGTAGGCACGTCTCCAGTCATTCTCGCTGCAGAAGCCCTCCAGACGTTCTACCATCACTCTTCCGTACCACGTCCGGTCAAAGATGGCAATGTGACCATCCTTGGGAAGCCTTGTCCAGAAACGCCACAGATAATGGTGTACCTTCTCCACATCATTCGGTGCCGCCGTCGGATTGACCTTGTAGCCGCGTGGATCCAGGTGGCTTGTCAGGCGCCGGATCGCACCGCCTTTTCCCGCCGCATCCCAGCCTTCAAAGCCGATCACCACCGGAATCCGCAGCCGGTACAGCTCGCCGTGCAGCACCTCCAGCTTTTTCTGCAGCTTATCCAGACGTTCCTTATATTCCTCGCGTGTCAGCGTTTTCGTCAGATCCACGCCGGAAAGCACACCATTTTTAAACCGCTCATCTGGAAGTTTGACCGGCGGATGCACCGCCCCTTCCTCGCGTTCCATTCGGCGGCGGTTCAGCTCATACTCCAGCCGGTCTGTGACGGTGGATAAAATCTTGACTGCCGCATAATTTTTATCAGTCGCTTCCACGATCGTCCACGGCGCGTACCCGGTATCCGTCCGCTGCAGCATTTCCTCATTCATCTCCAGAAATGTATCGTAATCCTTGTTGCGCTTCCAGTCCGCCTCCGTCACACGCCACGCAGTCTCTTTGCTTTCTTCCAGCCGTTTAAAGCGCTTTTTCTGCTCGTCCCTGGAAATATACAGAAACAATTTGATCAGAATCATGCCGGAATCTGCCAGCTGCTTTTCAAATGAAAGGATATCCCGGAACGCCCCGTTTAGCTCCTGCCGCTTCGTCTCTTTGTCAAACCGGTCAACGGTAACCTTATCGTACCAACTCTTGTCAAAGATCATCATTCGGCCATCTTCCGGTGTCTTCGTCCAATACCGCCAGAGAAATGGACGCATCCGTTCCTCTTCCCCCGTCTCCCGGCTCGCATAAACATCAAAGCCGCGCGGATCCAGCGGCTGGATCAGGCGGTTGATCTGCGTTCCCTTACCGCCTGCCCCGAAGCCGTCAAATACGATGACAACCGGGATCTTTTCCGCCTTACAGGCGCGCTGCAATTCTCCCAGCTTCACATCCATCTCTTCCCGAAGCTTCTTGTAGTTTTCCTTATCCACTGATTTATTCAAATCTACTTTTTCCAGCATCTTTCCACCTCCACATCAAGCAGTAAAATGACCTTTCACCAATCCCATGGCATCACAATGCTTCGTCTTTACCTTTCCCCGTCATCATCTCATGCTCTTTTTTGATCTCTTCATATAATTGTACCGAATCCCACTTCATATTATACGGTGTCAGGACTGCTTTATAATCAATCCGTCCGACTCCCTTTTTTCGGAGTGCATAGATAAATGCATCGATCTGGGCGGAAGAAAAGCCTGCCATGATCGCCATCTCATCCGAGAAATCCATTTTCCTGGAAGAATCATTCTCCGGCACTTCTCGCTGCAGCCTCCCGTCTGCCTGTTTCTGCGCGGTCCCTTCTTTTTGCGTTTCCTCCCCGGCCTCTATTGCCTGTCCGGCTTCCCTGAGGACATCCTCATTCAGTCCTTTCACACCAGCCAGCACGCCCACCGGCAGCCCGTACTCCTCCTTTTTCACTGCCCTTAAACGGAATCCCAGCGGCATAAGCGCCTGCTGCACCTTCATTTTTCTTTTGGAATCAGTAAAATTATACAATAATACAGTTGGTTTCATCGTAATTTATCGATTCTCCTCTCTGTTTCTTATTCCCACCTCATCAATTCTCCGGCTTCTCAATATGATTCTCTATTATATCCTTTTTCTCCCCTTCTGTGCAAGAAAAACAAAAAACAGCGGCATCAGCCACTTGCTTTCGCTCGTCCGCTGTCTGCCGCTGTCTGATTTTTATTTCATTTATGTATGTTTCCGCATTTCAGATTCTCTTCCGGTCTGCAGTCGGATATCTCCTTAGTGAAGAACACCATTTGCATCCGCTATCATACCGTTCGGAGCTACCATGTTAGTCCAGAGTGCTCCGCTATTCAGGTCAAACAGATACCATGCGCCATCGATGAACTGATAGCCTGTCTTTCTTGCACCGCGAGTGCCGTCGGATACCGGATTCAGATAATACTTGTACGGTCCAATCTGCTGCCAGCCGGTCAGCATCTTGCCTCTCGTACCATCGGATACCGGGTTTAAATAGAACCAGTTATTATCAGTATAGATCCAGTCTGTATCCATGAATCCGTTTGCATTCAGATGATACCACTCATTATCAACATATACCCAGTTGTTCTTAACCGGTACACCATTGATGTAGTAAGACCAGCCGTAAATGCTGTTTACCCACTGACCATTCGCATTTGCCGGAGTGGAACCACCAGAAGAATTATCGGTCGGAGGTGTACCTGTATACACATCTGAAGAATTCATATAATATTCATCGGACTCGTCACTCCACTCACCCTTATCGCTTCCGTCAACCGCGCGCACCTTAAAGGTATAATCGCCGGATTTCGTCATGTATGGGTAGAAATTGTAGCTTGTGCCTGTAGTTGTAACAGTCGTTACGGTAGAACTGTTGCGGTACAGTTTAACTTCATACTTGCTTGCATACGATACGCTGTCCCAGGTTGCGGTACGATTGCTCCAGCTAAGATCTTCGACCGTATCCAAATCGCCGTCAACAGCTGACATCGTAATCTTAACTTTCCACTCGCTCTTATCGCCAGATCGCTTCGTAACTTTGTAAGCCGACTTGGTTGCAGAAAGCTTTGTGCCGGATAACTGATAACCGTCCTTTGCCTCGATCGTCAGGTAGATGACCGGCTTATCACCTCTCTCCCACTCGCTGTCGTCATTGTCAAACTCCTGCTCGGTAATCTCAACATTACCCTTCGTAACTTGTACATCCGGATCCCCGATGCTGTCGCCCGCTTCCGGTTTCGCATTGACACGGAACTTAACTTCCGAGATCTTTTTGTCAGCCGCGTATGCCGGAATACTCATAGCCAGTGCCGCCATGATAGCAAGAACGGAAACCGCCGCTGCCTTCAGGTTATGTCTCATATCCCATCCTCCTTTTTTAATGTACTCTCGCGTACAAAATCTTGTTTCCATTATAACAAACATATCCGCCTGCGTCAAAATAAACTGTCGGTATTTTCAAAATTTTCCCCTTGTTTTTTTGAAGTAGATGTCTGCTTTCTGTTATTGACAGGATAGCACACTTTTATTACCTGAGAATAACTTTTTGTTTAAGGTTTTCTGACATTTTCGTCAATGGTAGAATTTATATCATAATTGATATTTCCTGTGACATAAAAAAGAATGTACCTTTTTGTGTGATGGGGAATTCCAAGGAATTTTCTATCACACAAAAAATAGACCGGGGCAGATTTCTGCGGTCCGGTCTATTTCTACCTTACTTAAAAGCAGGTGTTCATTTTATTTGAAATACTCCACACCTGAAGCAAACAGCTGCATATCCTGATTTCCATAGATATTCATGCCTGTATCGCTCCAGCAGCGCTCGTTGTGACCCATCTTACCAAGAATACGTCCATCCGGGCTTGTGATACCCTCGATGCACTGGTAGGAACCGTTCGGGTTCCACTCCTCGCTGACGGATAAGTTTCCGTTCGGATCGCTGTACTGGATCGCGATCTGACCATTTGCGCGAAGTTTTGCAAGCCACTCCTCGTTGGCTACGAAACGTCCTTCACCATGGGACATCGGGTTGCAGTATACGCCTCCCAGCTCTGCTTTTCTGAGCCACGGGGACAGATTAGATACAACCTTTAAGTATGCCATGCGGGAAATGTGGCGTCCAATGTTGTTGGTTGTCAGAGTCGGGGAATCTGCTTTCTGAGGCTCAATCTTGCCTCCGGTTAAAAGTCCCAGTTTGATTAATGTCTGGAAGCCATTGCAGATACCCAGTACCAGGCCATCCCGGTCATGAAGCAGTTTGTCGATCTCCTCCATCATCGCCTCGTTGCGGAATACCGTAGCGAAGAATTTAGCCGAACCATCCGGCTCATCACCTGCGGAGAATCCACCCGGGAACATAATGATCTGGGATTTCTTGATATCCTCTTTGTACTGCTCGATGGAAGAACGGATATCGGATGCATTCTGGTTGCGGAATACACGCACAATCGTCTCCGCTCCGGCTGCCTCAAACGCTTTCGCGCTGTCCAGCTCGCAGTTGGTACCCGGCATTGCCGGAATAAATACGGTTGGTTTTGCCACTTTATGTTTGCATACATATACCTTATCGGTATTGTAAAGTGTCTCTTCTGCTGCCTTCATCGGTGCGCCGGAAGCGGTCGGGAACACTTTCTCCAGGGTTCCGGTCCATGCTTTCAGAGCCTCTTCCATGGAGATCACGGTACTGCCATACTCGAAGGTTCCCTTGTCGGTTACCTCACCGATCACGGTGTACGGAATGGACAGCTCGCCTACCTTGCCGTCCGGAACCTCGCAGACAATATTGCCCCAGCCAGCGGCGAAGAAGTCTCTCGGATCTACATTGTGCTCAATCTTTACGCCCAGGCGGTTACCAAATGCCATCTTGCTGACAGCCTCTGCTACACCAGCACCCTCAACCGCATATGCGGAAATAATCTTTCCAGACTCCATATCGCGGTAGATTTTCTCGTAACCATCCATGATCTGGCTGTAAACCGGCAGGTCATGTGCATCTTTCTCGATGGTAAAGAGAACAATCTTGCTGCCCGCTTTCTTAAATTCCGGAGATACCACGTGTTTGGTATCGGAAATATCAACTGCAAAGGAAACCAGTGTCGGCGGTACGTCGATTTCGCCGTGCTCTTCATCATAGAAGCTGCCGGACATACTGTCCTTGCCGCCGATGGACGGAAGTCCAAATCCGAGCTGCGCACTGTAAGCACCGAGCAGAGCGGAGAACGGTGTGCCCCATCTCTTCGGATCTTCCGTCATACGTTTGAAGTACTCCTGGAAGGTAAAGCGGATCTTGTGGAAATCACCGCCGTTTGCCACGATCTTAGCAACAGAATCCAGCACTGCGTAAGTAGCGCCGTGGTACGGGCTCCAGCTGGACAGGTACGGATCATAGCCGTAGCTCATCATGGTAACGGTATCGCATTTGCCCTTGCTCATCGGCAGTTTTGCCACCATCGCCTGTGTCTCGGTCATCTGGTGGACACCGCCGTATGGCAGGAATACACTGCTTGCGCCCACGGTGCTGTCGAACATCTCAACCAGACCCTTCTGGGAGCATACATTTAAGGAAGAAAGCATGGACAGCCATTTTTCTTTGACATCCTTTACTTCCTGTTTATCAAATACATTGCCTTCCCTGGTCGGAACCTCAACGGTAACGGTTGTCTCCTGATGAGCACCGTTGGTATCCAGGAATGCACGGCTTAAATCTACGATCGTCTTGCCTCTCCAGTTCAGAACCAGGCGCGGGGACTCAGTAACAACGGCAACCGGAACTGCCTCCAGGTTCTCTTCTGCTGCATAAGCAAGCATCTTATCAACATCTTTCGGGTCTACCACCAGAGCCATACGCTCCTGTGACTCGGAAATCGCAATCTCCGTTCCGTCCAGACCTGCATATTTCTTCGGAACCTTGTCAAGATCTACCCTCAGACCTGCTGCCAGCTCACCGATAGCAACGGAAACACCGCCTGCACCAAAGTCATTACATTTCTTAATAATATGGCTGACTTCCTCACGGCGGAACATACGCTGGATCTTACGCTCAGTAGGAGCATTACCTTTCTGCACCTCAGCGCCGCACACTTCAATAGAAGCTTCTGTATGAACCTTGGAAGAACCTGTAGCACCACCGATACCGTCACGTCCTGTACGTCCTCCAAGTAAGATAATGATATCTCCCGGATCAGAATTCTCACGGATAACCGCGCGCCTCGGAGCAGCACCCATAACAGCACCGATCTCCATACGTTTCGCTACATAGTTAGGATGGTAAACTTCTTTTACATAACCTGTTGCAAGACCAATCTGGTTTCCATAGGAGCTGTAGCCATGAGCTGCGCTTCTTACCAGTTTCTTCTGCGGAAGTTTACCCTTGAGAGTTTCTTTTACAGAAACAGTAGGATCTGCTGCACCTGTTACACGCATTGCCTGATATACATAAGTACGTCCTGAAAGCGGGTCACGGATCGCACCGCCAAGGCAGGTAGCTGCACCACCGAATGGCTCGATCTCAGTAGGATGGTTATGTGTCTCATTCTTGAAGTTGATCAGCCATTCCTCTTCTTTACCGTCTACGTCTACAGGAACTACAATACTGCAGGCATTGATCTCATCAGATTCTTCCTGATCAGCAAGCTTTCCTTCTGCTTTCAGTTTCTTCATAGCCATCAGAGCCAGATCCATCAGGCAGACAAATTTGTCCTTACGACCTTTGTAAAGTTCTTCTCTGTCAGCAAGATATTTCTTGTAAGTATCTACGATCGGTGCTTTGTAATCACCTTCGTCAAATTTTACATCTGTCAGTTCTGTGGAGAAGGTTGTGTGACGGCAATGATCAGACCAGTAGGTATCCAGTACACGGATTTCTGTCATGGACGGGTCACGTTTCTCTTCTTCTTTGAAATAATGCTGGATATGCTGGAAATCCTTGAATGTCATTGCAAGATTTAAAGAATCATAAAGTTCCTTTAATTCTGCTTCCGGCATTTCCTTAAATCCGTCAAAAATCTTAACATCTTCCGGTTCCGGGAAAACAGTTACCAGTGTTTCCGGTTTCTGCAGACCTGTCTCACGGGAATCTACAGGGTTGATGCAGTGATGCTTGATAGCATCAAATTCTTCATCTGAAATAGTTCCTTCAATTACATAGGTAGTTGCGGAACGAATGATAGGCTGTGCATTCTCATCCAGGAACTGTACACACTGAACAGCAGAATCTGCTCTCTGGTCAAACTGTCCCGGTAAAAATTCTACAGAGAAGATGCGGGAGCCTTCTGCTGCCTCAAAATTCTCTAGATATAAATCATCTACAGGTGGCTCTGCAAAAACAGTTTTGCATGCTTTATCAAAAACTTCATCAGAAATATTTTCTACATCATAGCGGATCAGCACACGTACTGCTGTTACGGATTTAATTCCCAGATAGCTGCTGACCTCATGTTTTAATTCCTTTGCCTGTACAGCGAAGGCCGGTTTCTTTTCTACATAGACACGTCTTACGTTACTCATAGAAACTCCTTTCTTATGTATGCATTGTTTTAAAAATGCTTTAAAAGCACCTTGCAGCCCGACTCCAGTGAACCTGCTGCTTGAACTATTGCTTTCTTTATAGTATCATAGGAAATATCATTAGTAAAATTAATATATCTTATATTTTTTATTAATGTAACTAATTAGTTACTGTTCACTGGTAATATCCCGCGAGGTGTTTTTTGTGAGCGAAGGTCACAGAAAACCCAAGATATACCGCGCGAATTTATGCGATTAGCATAAATTCTGTGCATCGCGAAGCGTGTTACTGAGAACGGAGTGAACAGTAACACTAATTAATCACTATCCGTGAAATGTTTTGGAATGAATATGCCAAAATCCCGAGACATACAATCTAAAGTTCCATTGCTGCCGACAATTTGTATCATCACATTATTTTATGAAAGGATTTATTTCTATGGATATTAATCTTGAACTATACAAAGTATTCTACTATGTTGCCACCACCCTCAGCTTCTCAGAGGCCTCCCGCCAGCTTTTTATCTCCCAGTCAGCAGTCAGCCAGTCCATTAAAACTCTGGAAAAGAAGCTAAATCATCCTCTTTTTATCCGCAGTACCAAGAAAGTATTGTTAACTCCTGAAGGAGAACTTCTGCTCCAGCATGTAAAACCGGCTCTCCAGCTTCTGGACGAGGGAGAATCTCTCCTGTCAGGAGACAATCTGCTGAAAGGCCAGCTGCGTATTGCTGCCAGCGATACGATCTGCCGGTATTTTCTCATTGATTATCTTCAGAAATTCCATCAAACCTACCCGGATGTCCGTATCAAAGTCACAAACAGTACCTCCATCGGCTGTGCAGAGCTTCTGGAGAAAGGTCAAGCAGATCTGATTGTATGCAACTGTCCTAATTCCAGACTTGGCAGCCATTTTCAGACACGTGTGCTAAAAGAATTCCACGATGTATTCGTTGCCAATACGGATTACTTTCCTGTACACACTGTTCAGACCGAACTGCAGGAGCTTCTGAACTATCCAATCCTGATGCTTTCCCCCAAAAGTACCACCAGTGAATATTTGCGGGAAGCATTCACAGCCCATAATCTCAAGCTTCTTCCTGAAGTAGAGTTAAACAGTAATGACCTGCTTCTGGATCTGGCACGGATCGGACTGGGGATTGCCTGTGTTCCTGATTATATGTTAAAAGAAAATGATCAGCTGACACCGCTCATGTTAAAAGAGCCTCTTCCCGGACGTCAGCTTATACTTGCCCAGCATGACAGTCTTACTGTCTCTCAGGCTGCTGAACGCTTTATTGAAATGTTTACTTCCATATAATAAAAGAAGTCCTCACTCAGTACTGAAACAACAATTTTTATAATCGCGTTTCTTACTGAATGAGAACTTCTTTTTCTTATTTCGGCATTACAGCCAGCGCATCAGTAATATACTGATTATCGATTGCTGCAAAGAATCCGCCGTCTGCCTTGGTTGCATAATCCATATCAATCGGCATTTTTCCAAGTACAGGAACCTTCAGCTCTGCTGCGATTTCATCAATATGGCTCTCACCAAAGACTTTGATCTCTTTTCCGCAGTCCGGACATTTCACATAGCTGTAGTTCTCTACGATTCCAAGTACCGGTATCTTCATCATCTCAGCCATATTAAAGGCTTTCTTAACGATCATCTTAACCAGATCCTGAGGTGATGTTACGATCACGATTCCTTCGATCGGCAGAGACTGGAATGCTGTAAGCGGAACATCACCTGTTCCAGGAGGCATATCCACAAACAGATAGTCTACGTCGCCCCAGATAACATCTGTCCAGAACTGTTTTACCATATTTGCAAGAACCGGACCTCTCCAGATTACAGGAGTATCCTCTGTAGGAAGCAGAAGGTTGATGGACATTACCTTGATCCCGTTTTTTGTGATCATCGGGTAGATACCTTCATCATTTGCCATTGCTGCACCCTTTAATCCATACATTTTCGGAATGGACGGTCCTGTGATATCTGCATCCAGAATACCGACACGATAGCCCTTTTCTGCCATCATATTTGCCAGAGATGCCGTTACCATAGATTTTCCGACACCACCTTTTCCGCTGACAACACCGATCACGTGTTTCACCTTTGTATATTCATTAGAAGCCACCTGAAAACTTGTCGGTTTATTTTTTGATGGACATCCTTCACAGCTTTCCTTTGTGCAGCTGCTGCTGTTGCATTGTTTTTCAGCCATTTTCAAACCTCCTCATACAATCTTTTCTTTATCGTAACTGCTTTTGACAGTCATCACACAAAACCATGGAGAATCCTGTCTCTATGGGATTACCAGCTAACTATACCGCATTTTCTGAAGTATTACAACCTGCTATCCAAAACCACAGTAAATGGCAGCAACGCTGACCAGATTCTCATACCAGGTCTTACGTGCACTCGACTTGAAGCGTATGGATACTTCAAATCTCCGTAAACGTATATCTCTGCCGTATCCCGGAAGTCACTATATCAAATACAAGACTTCCATCCGGAAGAACACTTTTTTCACAGGTTACTTCTTTTCCTTTGAATTTATCCAGTACAAACTGTTCCGGATCCTCTGTGCATACTTCATCAATAAAAACATCCCGCATCTGATTGTTTGCACATTGGTTAAAAATTTCCCAGACTGTTTCATATTCTTTCATTCTGATTTCCTCTTTTTCTATTTGATCGTAATATTAAATCGAACGCATGTGAGACCTGACACGCGATTCCGGTCAGCTTTGCTGACATTTACCTGACAGAATTGCTGTGCAGTCTGCACTCCATAGCTTCTGCCAAAAGAGGATTCTGATTTTTTTGCTCACAGATGGCATCCAGAATACAGTCCGCTGCCTGTGCCTTGCTCATCAGGTCAAATGCCTGCTCACTGTCTTTTGTGATGATCGTGATCACGTTGGTATCTGTGCCAAATCCGGCTCCTGCTGTTTTTAAATTATTTGCAACGATCATATCCAGATTTTTCTTTTCCAGTTTTTTGCGGGAATTCTTTACAACGTGTTCCGTTTCCATGGAAAATCCACATAAAAATGTTTTTGTGGTTCTGTTTTCCCCAAGATATTTTAAAATGTCCTGTGTGCGGGTAAGGGCAATGCTCATCTCGCCATCAGATTTTTTGACTTTCTGATCATAAACTTCACTCGGACGATAATCTGCTACTGCTGCAGCCATAATCACAATATCTGCATCCGCAGCCTCTTCTTTGACTGCTTCAAACATCTGTTGTGCACTTTTCACCGGAACCATCTTTACAAAATGCGGCTCCTCTGCCTCGGTGTGCCCTTTTACAACCGTCACGGAAGCTCCACGCAGCATCGCAGCTTTCGCCAGGGCAAATCCCATTTTTCCTGTTGAATGATTTGTGATATAGCGAACCGGATCGATCGCTTCCATCGTAGCTCCGGCACTGACCAGAACTTTCATCCCTTTCATATCCTTTTCACGTGCAATGCTTCTCACAATATGTTCAACCAGAAGCTTTTCTTCCGGAAGTTTGCCGATTCCGGAATCACCACAGGCAAGATGTCCGCTCGCCGCCTCAACCATCTCAAAACCATAGTTCTGAAGACGTTTCATATTGTCCTGCACGATCGGATTGAGGTACATATTGGTGTTCATCGCCGGTGCAATGATCTTCTGACAGGTGCATGCAAGTGCCGTCGTTGTCAGCATGTCATCTGCGATCCCGTTTGCAAGCTTTCCTATTATATTGGCACTTGCCGGTGCGACCATGAGAAGATCTGCTCTCTTTGCCAGTGAAATGTGCTCTACCTGAAACTGAAAATTCCGGTCAAACGTATCAATCAGACATTTATTTCCGGTGAGCGTCTCAAAAGTGATCGGATTGATAAAATTGACTGCATTCTTTGT
>ENA-OPSF01002485-OPSF01002485.1-human-gut-metagenome-genome-assembly--contig:-NODE-2485-length-11254-cov-2.924815_pt1 | contig 11254 bp, 10 predicted proteins | sample MGYA00241452_ERZ501896 | MGnify/ENA primary metagenome ERZ501896 (study PRJEB25962, sample SAMEA2042111) | human gut metagenome | biome: human gut; feature: human-associated habitat; material: faeces... | reverse complement strand
CCGGCCACATTAGCCAGAGATTGTGCGATTTTACAGCATGAAGGCGGCTGGCACATTCGCGCTGCCGGTGTCATGAATATGTTCCCGCATACGGCACACGTCGAGAGCATGGCAGTGTTGGAACCCGGTCTAAAACCTGAAAAGAAAGAAGTGGAGACAGAAGGCGCAGAGGAAGTGGTTCAAGAAGCGGCTTAAGCGTGCAATTGATGCGGTCGGTTAAAAGATCCGAGACGATCTTGTATCGACCGCTTTTTTGTTATGATGTATATCTGTTTGAAAAATTTATAAATTATGGATTGGGATCTGAAACTCAGTCACTATAAGCAGCGACCATTCAAAGAAGTGGTGAAAGAGCTTGCGGAGTTTGTATGGATTCGCATTCAAGAGACGCAGCTCAATCAAGTGGCCTCATCATTGACGCTTACCTCTGTTTTGTCATTGGTGCCTTTGGTCGCCGTGATTTTGGTGAGCTTTGCTGTTTTTCCGACCTTTGCGGAACGACGTGCTGAGATGGAGCAGCTTTTGTTTTCCAGCCTTTTGCCCGAGGTATATAGCCAGCAGATCATCGGTTATGTAAAGTCTTTTGCTGAACATGCGCAGGGGCTGACGATTTTCGGTTTAGCGGGTTTGACCATCACGTCACTCATGTTGATTAACACAGTGGATGCAACACTAAACCGTATTTTCCACGTAAGACAAATGCGCCCGGCGATGCAGCGTGTTTTGATCTATTGGGCACTTTTGACATTAGGACCGATTGCTATCGGCTTTAGTTTGGTGCTCACCAACGTACTCACACAAATTGAATTCGGTGTGGAAAGCCTGTTGCCTGGCTGGGTTTTCATGGTGATTCAGCTTTTGGTGCAGTCTCTGATGTACGCAGCCCTTTACGTCTATGTTCCCAATTGCAAAGTCAAATGGATGGATGCGTTTGTTGGTGGGTTATTGGTGACGGTCGTGGGGGTGGCGATTAAGTGGTGCTTCAGTTACTACTTAAGCACGGGACCTCTCACAACAATTTACGGTTCCTTTGTTTTGATCCCCGTGGTTTTGCTTTGGATTTACCTCTCTTGGCTTTTAGTGCTTTCAGGGGCAGCTATCGCCGCGACTATTCCGATGCTCACAAGTGGTCGATATAGCGATATGAATAAAACCGGCAATGATTTTATTACCGGTGTGGCTCTGTTGCATGAGCTGATGCTTGCTCAAGAAAAAGGAGAACCTTCGGTTTCCATTCACGTGCTTTGCAAGTCGGTGGACTCCTATCCGGAAGCCGCTGGCGCCATTTTGGAACGTTTGGCAGACGTAGGTTACGTTGGAAAACTTCAGGATGATCGTAAGTACGATGAGCATTGGAGTTTACTTGTTTCGCCGCAAACAACAACATTGGGTGCAGCGTTTGACGCTTTGGTGGTTGATCCGAGCAATAGCCTCATAGCCAAGGAAAATTCACCGCTCTACGACTGGTACTGTTTGGTAACCGATGCGGAGTGGAAGAAGCGTCCGATGGTTGAAACCCTACGCTTCATTCATCCGATTAATTAATAAAAAAGGGCGCGAACAAGGTCAACTGTGAACCGAGTCAACGCCCTTTTTGATGTGGTGAGCTGAAATTACTTCAGAGCTTCAAACACACGGTTTTTGATTTCTTCAATGGAACCGAGACCACTGATGCTCCGATACTTCGGAGCGCTAGCATCGCCCGAAGCAGCTAAGTCACCATAGAACTTCACCAAAGCTTCTGTTTGGGCGTGATAAACGCTCAAACGTTTCAGAACGACTTCTTCCTTATCATCGTCACGTTGGATCAACGGATCACCCGTGATGTCATCCTTGCCTTGCACTTTAGGAGGATTGTATTTGATGTGGTAGGTGCGGCCGGAGACCGGGTCCACACGACGGCCACTCATACGGGTGACGATTTCCTCATCAGGAACAGCGATTTCCAAAACAAAATCGATCGGAATGCCGGCAGCCTGAAGTGCTTCTGCTTGAGGAATCGTGCGGGGGAAACCATCAAACAGGAAGCCGTTGGCGCAATCGGGTTGCGTTAAACGTTCTTTCACCAAGCCAATGATGATGTCATCGGAAACCAATTGGCCCTTATCCATGACTTCCTTGGCGGCCAAACCAAGAGGGGTACCAGCCTTAACAGCCGCACGCAACATATCACCCGTCGAAATTTGGGGAATGCCAAACTTTTCCTTAATGAAAGCGGCTTGCGTGCCCTTGCCGGCACCCGGGGGTCCAATCAAAATCAAACGCATAATAACTCCTCGTTTACTTCCGATGACTCAAGGGATTCGAGTCACACTATCCATTTCATTGTAGACATCTTATCGGTCCTTGTGTTTAACCGAAAAGATAAATTTCAGGCTTCACCTCGTGCAAAAACTTCACGGACGCGGTCCAAGTCTTCCTGAGTGTCAACGGGTAAAGCGCTGGGCAAAATAGCCACGGCGATCTTTACTCCGTAGTAAAGCGCGCGAAGTTGCTCCAGGCTTTCCCACTTTTCAATGGGGGCCTGCTCCCACTGGGGATAACGCTTCAAGAATTTGACCCGGTAGGCGTATAAGCCAATGTGGCGAAGGGGAACGAGTCCTTCGGGCATTTGGGTCTTGTCTTCACGGAATGTGTCGCGCGGCCATGGGATCGGCGCACGGCTGAATGTAATTGCATTACCTTGTGCATCACGAACCACCTTCACAACATTAGGATTGAGGAATTCATCAATGTTGTCAATAGGGTGGGCGGCTGTGGCCATTTCACATTCAGGGTGTTCGGCCAAGAGCTGCGCTACCTGACGAACAACTTCAGTGGGAATCAATGGTTCGTCTCCTTGGACGTTGACAACGATAGCATCGTCCACCAATCCCAATTTCGTTACTGTTTCCGCCAAACGATCAGTGCCAGAGGGATGATTTGGAGACGTCAGAATTACTTTGACGTCAAATTTTTGACAAGCCTTAACAATATCTTCATGGTCTGTTGCCACAATAACATCTGTGGCGCCAGAAAGCTTTGCTCGCTCAGCCACTCGCACCACCATGGGCTGGCCGGCAATATCCTTGAGTGGTTTTTCGGGAAGACGGGAAGACTTCATCCGGGAAGGAATGATAGCGTAAAAATTAGTCATATTAAGCACCTCTGACTATTGATAGGCGTTTCTTATATTCATTGGCTTGTTCAACCGTGAGCTTTCGAGCTTCTTCGGGAATCATATTTGGAATGTTGTCTTTGACTTCAAAGGCCAGTTTGCAACGGGGACAGACCAACAGAGATTTTTCCGCATCCCAAACAATGGCCCCCTTGCAGACAGGGCAAACTAATGTAGCGGTTAATCGAGGATCAAGAGCCATTTTATTTTTGAGCCTTTTCTTTGAGTTTGTGTTCAATGAGATCGACCAGATAGGGATCAATATCAACCAGATATTCGACAGTGTAGATTCTCGGGTCTTGAGCGATATCCGGATGTTGACGGCACTTCACCGCGTCCTTGCCCGTAATCAGGATGAATTCTTCTTTACAGTCCTTAAAGGGATTGTCGTCAAAGGCGTAGTGATCGCCCAATTCCATTTCCGGGCCTTCAATGTCGTGAGCACGAAGCATGGCAAAGAAACGTCCCGGAGCGGCAATGCCGGCAGCGGCAAGCACAGGCTTTTTCATCCGAGCAATGTCATCAAGGTTCAAACTGCGTGAACCATCCAATGATTTTGCGCGCCCCAGCGTTGCCGTTGCGGCAAAGCGCGGTGTGCGGCTGTCAAATGAATCTTCCGTTGCATTTAAAACAATGGCGTCAACCTCATCCAAACGGGACGGGGGTTCACGCAAGGGACCGGCGGGCAACACCCAGCCATTTCCCAAACCTCTGGCGCCAACCACCGCAAGTTCGACGTCACGCGCCAATGCGTAGTGCTGTAAACCGTCATCGGAAATGATGAGATCACACTCGGGGTGTTTATCCAAAAGCAGTAACGCCGCAGCTACTCTGTCACGGGCCACAGCAACCGGAACCTGCGTTTGTCTGGCAATTAAGAGAGGTTCATCACCTACATTAACCGCGGGGCTATCGGGTAAGACCATTTGCGGAGCATCTTCTTTACGGCCGAAACCACGAGAGACCACCCCGGGATGGTAGCCACGCTTGACCAGTTCTTTGACGAGGGCGATGGTAACCGGTGTTTTACCTGTGCCGCCCACGTAGATATTGCCAACGACAACAACCGGAACCGGTAAACGGTGCGGTTTTGTTTTCATCCGTCTGTTGCGGGCAATACAAAGAAATACAACGGAAAGAGGAGATAAGGCCCAAGCCAAAAGACCGCGTTTAGTCCATTGGCGATGCAGCCACGACTCAAATGTGGCGCGCATGGGATTCTCCGATTATTTGAAAAAATGACTCTCGGTCTATCGGACCGGAACTGTCAGAAAACATATGTTTTTTCTCTACCTGCTTTAAAAAAGCTAACCTACCAATGTTAGCAAATATGTAGAAAAGTGCGAGTACTTTTTGGTTACTCTGGGAATTTGGAGTAATTCGTTGAGAAAACTCGTTGGAAGTCTTTTTAATTCGAACGAGGAAACGGAAGATGGCAAAAAACAAAATCAAAGTTTGCTCTTAAGATTTTATTTGCGTAATATGCGTTACGTAACAGCACGTTACGTAACATATGTTACACAAGGAGACGGTGATGAAATTTTACGGTAGAAAAGCAGAACTTTCGATTATTCAAGAAGAATTGGAATTGGTAAACAAAGAACATAGTTCAAGAATGATTGTTGTCACCGGTCGGCGCAGAATTGGAAAGACCCGCTTAATTGAGCAGGCTTTAGAAGGCTCCGCAGTACCCACTGTTCAGTTTGTTTTTTATCCGTATGCTCTTGAGAGTGTATTAGTTAAAGAATTTTTAGCTGAAATCGGGCAAAAATTACAATTAGGTTATCTTCCGGAATGCACAAGCATTATTGATGTTTTGGCGTTTCTATTTACTGTTGCCAAGACAACCCCGATTAATATTGTTATGGATGAATGCCAAGAGATCGATGATGTTGATCCAGCATTCTGGGGGAGATTGCAGGCTTTGTGGGATCGTAACAAACGAAATAGTTTAGTGGCATTGTTTCTTTGTGGATCAGTAGCCTCTGCGATGAAGCATATTTTTGAGGACTATAGTCAACCATTATTTGGACGAGTGGACAGAATTATAAAACTCTCCCCTTTTTCGCCCAATGAGATTAAAGAAATTCTGTCGGATTTTAACCATCAATATAGTGCTGACGATTTGTTAGCTTTTTATGTGATGACGGGCGGTGTTGCACAGTACATTGAATACCTTTTGGAGCGTGGAGCTTTACACCTCGAAGAAATGGTGGACGTTGCGGTTAATCCAACTTCATTTTTCTTAAATGAGGGTAATGTCATGTTGGCCAATGAGTTTCGGGCTGAATATGGTGTTTATTATTTAATTTTGCAAAAGATGGCTCAAGGAGTCACAAAACGAGAAGAATTACAGAATTTTGTTTCCAAGAGCATTGGTGGTTATTTAGCAAAACTAGAGAATTTTTATAGTCTAATTAGTCGCAATGAACCGCTTTTTGCTGAAAATACATACAAGAAAAGCCGTTTCAAAATGACAGATCGGTACTTGATGTTTTGGTTTGCATTTTTAAACGATCCTCAACGTATAGGAGCGGGAAATTTTCAGTCCATTAAGAAAAACATTTTTGACCATTATGAAACTTTTAGTGGTCGTGCGTTGGAACAATATTTTTTAGAAAAGTTTAGATCAGAGTCGCGCTATACACATTTGGGACAATGGTGGGATAGAAAAGGTATGAATGAAATTGATCTTATTGGTGTGAATATGGATGAAGAAAAAGTGGATATTTTCGAGATTAAAAGAAATGATAAAAAAATTAATCTACAGACTCTGTATGTTAAGGCCGAGGCTTTCTTAACCCAAAATCCTAAATTACGAAAATTTCATCTCAACTGTGGTGGACTAAGCCTTAATGAACTCTAGGCATGTTGTACCGATCTCTGAGATGAGGCAACTGAAGTGGCGGACATCTGAAATTTAGGCTACAACGCTCAGTGTGTTCCCCCAAAAAAATGAAATTCAAATAGAACACTAAATGAATACTTGTTAAAAAATCATTTAAAATCAAAATGATATAGTGTTTTAACGAGTGATTTTCAATGTCGCTTTGTGCTCTTTTAGTGCTGTTTATTTCAGTTGTATTTATCTCTAGACCGGATCGTTCACCCGATTGTTCACCCTAGCTACTAAATTTGCTCTTACTAAAGTTTGAAAGTCTGTGTCACAGAAAACAAAAATAGCCCACCGGGGAAAAGCACTCTGATGGGCTGTTGATGTCATCTAGACTATTTAGTGTTTTCTTTCACAAAAATAATTTCAGCGCGACGGTTGGCATAGCGGCCTTCTGGCGTGTGGTTGTTGTACTTGAAGGACTTGCCTTCTCCGCTTGTTGTGATACGGTCACTAGCGATGCCGTGTTTAACCAAGTAGCTCTTAACCACTTGCGCACGACGTTGCGAAAGTCTTAAGTTGTAGGCATCCGATCCCGTCCAGTCAGTCCAACCTTCCACAACCATCTTGTCTGTGACAGGACGGGCCTGAACCACTTTTAACGCTTGGGCCAAAATGTTCAGACTCTTTTGATCAAGGTTGTATTTATCAAAGGCAAAGTTAATTCCCTTTAACTCAATTCTTTCATCACATTTGTTGTAGATAGCTACGGATACAAAATCCTTGAAAGCCTTTTCATCCGTAACTAATGTTTCAAGTTGAGTGATCGGAATAAACGTTTGACCGTTTAAAGCCTCAATTTGTTTTTTGCCTTCTTCTGAATAAGCCGCGCTGACAATGTATAAGCGCATATCAGGATTGGCTTCACGGTAAGCTTGAAGAGCTTTGACCGGATCATTTAATTCTTTGGTGAATTGTCCGTCAGTGATGAAAATCACCGTGTTTTTACCGGATACCGCCTGATGGAAGTATTGATTTGCTCTTTCACCCATCCAAGTCGGACGGCCAAAAACTTCCATATCAGCATTGAATTTTTCCTCCGTCAGTTCCTTGTAATTTAAACCGGTCTTTTCAGACAAAGAAATGAGTTCAGCAAAGGGGGCTACAGCGTAAAGACTTGAAACCATTTTGTCTTCGCCGATTACTTCGCCCACTTTTTCGACAAATGTTTTTGCGGCTTCTGCGATCTTTAGATCGTTAACAGGGGAGTCATCTTCAATATTGGCCTTGTCTTTGGTGTCTTCAAAGGTTTGCATCATGGAGCCAGAGGCATCAATGACAAAAGCGAAAGAGTCTGTTTGAGGACCGCAGATTTCTGTGGCCTGAGACGAAGAGAAGGCCAAGCTCAGAAGGCTTACCAAGAGTGTCTTTTTCATTTGTTCTTTTCCTAATTAGAAGCTGTATTTCAGTCCGATGCTGACGTCATAGTCTTTGGTGTATCCATCACCTTCTTCGCGGGATACCTCACCGAAAAGACGCAAGTTCTGAGCAAGCTGCCAGTCCATATTGACGCCGTAGTAGACGCGAGTTCCTGCAATATCATCGGCCTTAGCGGAAAGCTTGACGTTATCAACGCCCGTGTAGTGAATAGTTTGATCGCCGCCCAAGAATTCATGTTTGACGCCACCAATTAATGCGGCTTGGAAGTAGCGTTTATCTAAATCATCAGCCGTGCCGTAATTAAATTTCTTTCCGATGACTAAGCCTGCGCGACCGGTTAAAAAGTCTGCGTCGTCCTGTTCAACTTTCATGCCGGTTGAGGTACGGTAGTCTGCGCCTTGAGCTCTGAAGTAAGACAGTTCAAATTGCGGTTCAATAAACCAATGGTTAAACCAGGGACGATCATCTTCAGCGTTGGCAATCGTGAACATATGACCGACTTCAATTGAAGCGCCATAACCCCATGTGTCATAGTCGGCATGAGTACTGCCGGTACCGGTGTTATCCAGTCCTTTGAGTTCTTGATCGTAGCGGCCGGCTTGAAGGACAAAGTCGGCGTAACTGCCTGATTCATGCATCCAGGTGGCGTAGGCTTTAACGGAGTATTCGTCTAATTCACCGGTGGCAGAACCTGCAACCCCTAATCCTTTTTGATCAGCAGTGCCATAACGGAAAGCTGCGCCGATTAACCAAGAGCTTGTTTCATCTGTACCGACTAACTTATCAAAACCGATATTGATGCCGTAAGCTTCTTGTTCAAAGCCTCGGCTATGATGTCCATTGACGCTATCTTGTTTAGCGAAAGCTTTTGCCCAAAGACCATCTTGAGCGCCGTAGCGGACTTCGCCGATACGTTTGCGGAGGTCTTCAAGATCAGCCATGTAGGCCAGTGCTGTAGATGTACCGAACGTGATGTTTTGATCAATTTCAGGTGGGAGATCCGGATCAGGAACGTTTTGATTTTCTCGAATAAGATACCAGTGACCTGCGCCATTACTTGTGTTGGTGAGGCTATCACGACCTTCATCGGAACCTAATTTACCTTCTTCTCCTTCGGGAACAAAGGCTAATGACCACAATGAGATCATTCCACGACCAGTAAAGGAAGGAGAACCTCCAGGTCCGGTTAATGTCATAGTGCTGCCTTTGCCTTGACTGATAATCCAATTTTCACTGTGGAATTTATCGTCGGCGACCCCGTTTGGACCATTAATAAAATTGAAATTAACTTCGTGACTTCCTGTAGCTTCTTTTTTTACGATAACCTGATCTGTATAAACGTTTTCTACTGTTTCTTCAGCCAAGTTCATGTCAAAAATCAAGAGACCATTATTTCCCGATAACGAGTCCCATATTTTCACGGATTGATAATCCGACATTTGATAAAACTGGCTGTATTTTTCAGGACGGCTTAAATTAAGGGTTCCACGTTCTGTCAGTTTTAGCGAATAAATGGTGCTTTCTGCTTTATTGGCTGGATGATCTGAATCTTTTTCTAAATTTTCTAATACATTCCAAGTGGCTCCATTATGTAATTCCATCATAATGAAACCATCTCTAGAGCCTGCATAATTTTCTGATACGGCAGATCCTGAAATATACGATTGACTCCCAGAAAGCGTTAACCATATTTGACCTTGGTGTTCAGCTTTAATCTGACCTTCCAACTGTATTGGGGCATCAGATTCAGAATTGTTAATGGTCAGATTTCCTCTATTGTCAAGGGTATTGTAATTATTACTATGAGCGGCGATAAAATTACTGAGTGCAGGATTGTAGCCTTCGGGGGTGCGAATAATTAGCCCTTGTCTATACCAAGAATTTCCACCTTGAACAAATTGGTTTAAGGATGTTCCATTAAAATATGCTCCGCTTGAAACTCCGATGAATTTGACATCGCTGTCGCAATCAGTACAAGGTCCTAGTGCTAAACCTTCTGGGAGTTCAAAATTAATGGTAACCATTCCATCGGAGACAAATTGAGCTCCCCCTAAAGTTGTAATTCCGCTATAAGTTGATTCTGTTTTTTGTCCTTGTGCGACCAAAGTGATATTTGTATCACCGTATAACCAAACATCAGAATGCCCCTGATTGTAATTTTGAACAGCCTCATGTTGTCCAACGACTATTCCGTGGAGTGCAACTAAATGATCCCCGCTTTTTATATCTGAAGCGTTTCCCTCAACATATATATCCAATACACTAGATTTGGATGAGTTTAAATTACTATCAATACCAACGAAAATTGCAGCTGCAATGTCTGCCCATTCTCCTGTTAATGTTTTGTCAGTGATATGCATATTCTTGACACTTAAATCAACACGCATATCGCCATTTATTCGTATATCTCCGTCTTCAAAGGCAAGAAGTCCGACTGCCCAATCACTGTCTCGCGAAGTGTTAGCCTTACCTGTCTAGTCAGATGAAACAACAATACGGTGTTTATCTTCTCCGCTCAATTCTCCAAAAACTACTTTTCCTCCAGGATTGGTGTTGTTGTTAAAGTGACTTCCTGCTACAACTGCAGTTACTGAGTTTCCCGATATGTTCATCGTGACAGGGCCATTTAATGTAACAGTGGTCCCATTATTTTGACCTTGCTCTCCACCGGGAATTGGGTTGTACTTGGGATTGGCCATTAAACCAACTCCCATATTGCTCGAACCCTTAATGGTGATATTGAGTGCTTCATTGAAATTAACAAGGGCCGCACTATCTACACCATTTGTTACCCAAACACCGTATGCACTCCAATCACTATCAGTTGTGCCATTGGTCAGTTTTATGGAAACATCACTGTTAAAGTCATATGTAATAGTGTCGTTGTCAGAGCCGCCGTCCAAATCAATGCCTGTATAACTACTATCTGTTTTCCCCTGATTATCAAGGGAGATAGGGGAGTTGAAGACTGTTTGTCCATCAGGGTTGAATAAAGCCGCTTGGGCATTTGCCGTTACTGCCAGAATGACGGAAGCACAAAGAGGTTTTAGTGCGTGAATGTAGTTTGATTTAGGATTATTCATTTTTTTCTCTTAACCAACGATTTAGTGTTCCAACCGAAATACTTTTCTTGAAGCAGAACCAAATTGCATATTATTAATCTCCGACCCTTGGTTGAAGAAAATCTTTGTCCCGCCTTGCCCCTGAGTACTGTGTACAACACCAGATGCATCTTCAAATCGAACTTTACTGGTAAAACTTAGTTGGGCAGGGGTATCGGAATTTGTTCTGATGGTGATCGCACCATTAGTCTCTCCACCAGCTAGCGTGCCAGTAAACAAAACATCGTCGGCTTTGATTTCTAAATTCTGATTATTTCCAATTTGAATCTGAGAACTATCAAATGTTATTTTATGACCAGAGGCGTCAATAACAACCGGTTCTTCTCTTTCGGAGAGCGGAGGCAGTTTGATACTGCCATTTGATGTGAATTTAATATCTTCATTAAATTTTTGAGATGAAGATATTTCTTCTATAAGGGATTCTGCGTGAGAAATGGGGAAATTCAGCATGAATGCTGAAGCAATGGCAACAGAAAGTAGCGTCTTATGAAAGACTACAGAAGTTTTTATTCCTTTATCTTGGTGGGGGGGAGGCAAAGTTGTTTTAGACATGGCTACCTCAAAGTAGAGAACTTTACGCTAAAAAGTTAAGAAATGATTCGAGAATTTTATTCATAACAAAACAACTAATTAAGGGATTGCAGGTAAACCACTAAGATATATTAATTAGTTGTAATTGCTGGTTGATCACCAACTGTTTAT
>ENA-OPSF01002481-OPSF01002481.1-human-gut-metagenome-genome-assembly--contig:-NODE-2481-length-11279-cov-2.679526_pt1 | contig 11279 bp, 7 predicted proteins | sample MGYA00241452_ERZ501896 | MGnify/ENA primary metagenome ERZ501896 (study PRJEB25962, sample SAMEA2042111) | human gut metagenome | biome: human gut; feature: human-associated habitat; material: faeces... | reverse complement strand
AAGCCGCCGATGTGGTTGAACGTATGGTTGCCGACGCGGTGCCCGCGTTCGACGACCATACGGTAGATGTCGGGATACTTGCGCACGTTGTCTCCCACCATGAAGAAAGTGGCCTTGATACCGAATCTGTCCAATGTGTCCAGCACAAATGGGGTGGCTTCGGGTATCGGTCCGTCATCGAATGTCAGATAGACTACTTTCTTCTTGCGGCTCATCCGCCATATCGCGGTCGGATAGAGCCATCGGAGAAAGACTGCGGGTTGTTCTATGAACATGGGTCTCTTCGGGTTTCAGACAGGATTACAAGCTCATGCCTCTCTGGTGGCAACGTGAAGCATAGTTGTTCACTTCCATGCGATAGGTCTCCGCTTTTTTCTTGTCTATAGGTTCCCATGTCTTGGCGATATCGTTCAGTATGTATATCTGCATCAGACACTCTCTCGACGATTGTAACAGGCGCTGGGTATTCAGGCTTAAATACCATTCTATATATTCCCTTGCATTCTGTCCTACAGCGTTAAGCAGTTTCTCGGCTTCTGCCTTATGGCCTAATGCCAGCCAGGCGTCAGCCAGTTCGAGCGAATGGCCGTAAAAGGCTTCGTGCGGGACGATGCTGCCCGGGATTTCTTCTTCGGCCCGTTGCAACACTTTCAATGCCTTGTCTTTCTGCCCTTCTTTTAACAACTGTTGGGCCAGTTGGTTGAAGAGGCGACGGTGTGTGTAGCACATGCGTATCACGGTCTCGTCGAGGTAAATGTCCGGGTTCTCTTTCAATCCGCCATATTTGAACTTGTTCATCATGTTGTTGTACATTCTCTCGCTGTCGATGGTGCGGCCGCTCTGTTTGGTGTCGAACGGCGTGATGCGGCAGGCAAGGCCTTCCTGTACGAAGTTGTCGCCCAGATGTCCGTAATTGTCGGGACCTACTGTCGTAGACATGTAGAGCGGGCGTTCCCAGTTGGCTTGCGAAATCATTTCCAGCATCATCATTTCGCTCTTGTAGACGGCGCGTTTGCCTTTGAGAGAGATGTGCATCACGTCGGGAATGGAATCGGCGGCGATCATCATGCCGGAGCGTTTCACGGCTTCCTTGTCCACTGTCACCACGATGCTGTCGGTCGGGAAGATTTGCAAGTCCGGGTTGTCGTTCAGCACCCAGTGCCGGATGATGTTCTTCAACTCGTACGGGTTGTCGCCCAACATCTGTTTCAAGTCTTCCGGACTGTCTTTGTAATAGTCGATGACTTGCTGGAGGGCATTGGGCTGCACGGGGATGCCTTCGCGCGTGCCGGTGACGTATTGCAGACGGGTCCAACTGATGGGCAACGACGGCGAGTCGTAGGCCGGACGGCGCATCTGGTCAATGTACCAGTCGGTTTGCAGGTAACTCAAGTTGCAGACACGGGCATCGGTACGCACGCCTTCCGTTTCCTGGTTGTACCACAACGGGAAGGTGTCGTTGTCACCGTTGGTGAAGATCACCGGATTGCCCATGGAGTTCAGGTAGTTCTGTCCGAAGTCACGGCAGGTGTAGCGTCCGCTGCGGTCGTGGTCGTCCCACGTCTGTCCGGCCATTTGTATGGGGACAAGCAAGGCGAGCAGACTGACTAAGGAGGCTGCGGTTTCCGGCACTTTGAGACGTTTCAGTCCGTCTACGATGGCAGCTACGCCCATACCTACCCAAATGGCGAAGGCATAGAACGAACCGGCGTAAGCATAATCGCGTTCACGCGGCTGCAATGGCGTCTGGTTGAGGTAGACCACAATGGCCAGACCGGTCATGAAGAACAGGAAGAAGACGACCCAGAACTGGCGTACGCCTTCTTGGTTCTTATAAGCCTGCCAGAAGAGTCCGATGAGACCCAACAACAGGGGCAGGCAGTAGAATACATTATGTCCCTTGTTCTCTTTCAGTTCAGTGGGCAGTTTGCTTTGGTCGCCCAGACGGGCATTGTCGATGAACGGAATTCCGGTCAGCCAGTTACCGTGTTCCAATTCGCCATTACCCTGTATGTCGTTCTGGCGGCCGGCAAAATTCCACATGAAATACCGCCAGTACATGAAGTTTATCTGGTAACTGAAGAAGAAGCGCAGGTTTTCGGCTTGCGTCGGTACCTTTACCATTACCATTTGTCCGCATTGGTCGTAAGGTACTTGCTTGCCTTCTACGCCGCCCATCCAGTCTTCGTAAGCTCTGACGTGCTCGGGGCGGTCGGAATACATACGCGGGAACACCATGTTTTGTGCATAGATAGGTTCTTTGTCGTAATACACGATGCGATAAGCGTCCTTCTCGTCGGCACTATGTTTTTCTACGCGTTGGTAAATCGGTGCCCCTTCTTTATATTCCGGCATGCAGTAGCCGTCTTTGGCCTCAAACTGGATTTTCGAAGTGTAGGCCTGCCCGTAGAACAACGGACGGCTACCGTATTGTTCACGGTTCAGGTATTGTCCCAACGTGAAGATGTCCTCCGGTGAATTTTGATCCATCGGCGGATTTGCCGTGGAACGGATGACGATGACGGCGTATGTGGAATACCCGATCATGATCATCAGCATGCAAAGCAATGAGGTGTTCATGACGCGGGGGCTGATGAGCGGTTTTCCCTGTACCTTGCGGCTGAGGACGAAAGCTAAAATGCCTAAAACGATGACTCCGATGATGAAACTGCTCCATCCGTATCCGTAGAAGGGAATACCCAACATGCCTACAGATACCAGATAAGCGATATTCATGCGGCGACGGCTTTTCTGGACAAGCGTTTCGCGGATAGCCCAAAGTACGGTGGCAATCAGGCAGAAAATGTAGAAAATGAGTCCGGTGTTAAACGGCAGTCCCAAAGTATTGACGAAGAACAGCTCGAACCATCCTCCTACTTTCACGATGCCCGGTACGATGCCGTACAGTACGGCGGCTACCAGAATAAAGGAAGCCACCAAAGCCCAAAGTGAACCTTTCAGGTTGGCATTGGGATTTTTCTTGTAATACCAAATGAGTACGATGGCCGGCAAACACAATAAGTTCAGCAAATGCACACCGATGGAAAGCCCTGTCAGGTAGGCAATCAGCACGAGCCAACGGTCGCTGTGAGGCTCGTCGGCATGTTCTTCCCATTTCAGAATGAGCCAGAACACCAATGCCGTAAACAAGGATGAATAAGCGTAAACCTCACCTTCTACGGCACTGAACCAGAATGTGTCGCTAAAAGTATAGACCAACGCGCCCACCAAACCGCTTCCTTCGATGGTAATCAACTTGGCAGTTGTCATCTGGTCGTAGTCGCTACATACCAGTTTGCGCGTCAGGTGCGTGATGCTCCAGAAAAGGAACAGGATACAACCGGCACTCATCAACGCCGACATCGTGTTGACCATCAGGGCCACTTGCGAAGGGTCGCTGGTAAATTGCGAGAATAAGTTAGCCGTAAGCATGAAGAAAGGTGCACCGGGCGGGTGTCCTACTTCCAGTTTATAGCCGGTAGTGATAAACTCCGGACAGTCCCAGAAACTTGCGGTCGGTTCAATGGTGGAACAGTAAACCCACGCGGCAATAGCAAATGTAATCCATCCCAAAAGAGTGTTTACAAGTTTGAACTGTTTCATTGTTTTGCTGTTATTTGATTTTGTTCTTATCGGTTGAGTTGCAAAATTAGTAACTTTTTCCTTTCTGTACGGCTCTTTTCCGAACTTTAAAAGGTTTGTCGCCCGTTTTAACTATGTTTGTGACATTTTAATACACGGTGAGGATAGTTGCCGTGTCCTACCAAATCGATGGGGCAGTTGAACTTGTCTTCGAGCCAGCCTTCCGGCAGTTCCGTGTCCGGATGGTAGTCGAGGGTCTCGTTGACACAGGCGATGGTACGTACATTCTGGAGTACCGAACCCAAGTCGTGGCTGACCAGGATGATGGCACTTTCGCGGTTGATTTCTTCTAATTGTTGATAGAGTTGCGTTTCGAACCGCTTGTCTATATAAGTATTGGGTTCATCCAGTATGACCACATCCGGTTGCGATATGATGGCCCGGCCGAGCAGGGCACGTTGCAATTGGCCGCCGCTGAGACTGCCTATCGGACGGTCGGCCAATGTGTCCAGCCCCATACGGCAGAGCATGTCCCGCGTGGCTTGGTGCTGTGCCTTGGAATAGCGCTTCCAAAAGCTTTTCCGCAGTCCCGACAGCACGACTTCGTAGACCGAGATGGGGAAGTTCTTGTCTATTTTGTTGTATTGGGGCAGATAGCCCATGCGGACGGATGGGACGGGTCGGCCTTCCCGGAAGAAGGTGACTGTCCCGGATATCGGTTTTTTCAATCCGAGAATCGTTTTGATTAAAGTGGTCTTTCCACCACCGTTCGGGCCGATGACACCCAAAAAGTCATGGGTGTACACGGTCAGGTCGATGTCCCGCAAGACTTGTTTTCCGTCATATCCTACCTGGATCCGGTTTAATTGTATAAGGGGCTCTTTGGATAAATCGCCCCCGCTCGGCAGACTCGAGCAAGTCTCGGTCTGCTCTCTCTTCATCTCTATTTTCATTGTGCGTGTAGTGTACGGGCTATTTTCAGCATTTCTTCTTTCCACTCGTATGAGAGCGGATTGATGTCTACGAGGTGCGTACCGGTTTCTTTGGCAATGAGTTCCGCGTTTCTCCGGTCGAATTCCTGTTGGACGAAAATGGTACGGACCTGTTTTTCTTTGCAAAGCCGGATGAGCCGGACGAGTTGTGCCGGGGAAGGTTCTTTACCGTCGGTTTCTATGGCGATTTGTGTAAGGCCGTAATCCTGTGCAAAGTAGGTGAGCGTGGGATGATAGATGAGGAAAGCTTTGGGGTGCAGGCTGTCTACAAGCGTGTGTATGCTGTCTTCCGTGGCTTGCAGGTCGGCCAGTGTCTGTTGTAGGTTCCGGCGGAATTGCCGGGCATGTGCCGTGTCGAGCTTGCAGAGCGAGGTACAGATGTTTTGTGCGATGGTCTTCATGTGGGCCGGTGAAGTCCATACGTGTGGGTCGGTTTCGTTTTCCGGTGTGTCGGACGAGCCGTGATGATGCCCCTCTATGAGCTTGATGCCTTCCGAAGTCCGGACGAACGGGACATCAGGGGACATTTGCCGGAGCCGGTCTGTCCAAGTACGTTCAAAACCTAAATCGCCGACCGTGAAGTAGACCAGACTTTGCCCGAGTTTCATCATCTGTTCGGGAGTAGGCTCGTAGGTCTCGGGGCTGCTGCCTTTCGGTACGAAGGTTTCTACGCGGAATCCGTCGCCTGCAATGCGTTCCGTAATGTAGCGCAGCGGTTCGATAGATACGGTGATAACCGGTTGCTGCGTGTCTTTGTTGTCTGTACGGCCGGCCGGCTTGCATCCGGTGAGAAGGCAAAGACATGCCCATAGGTAAAACAGGAAGGGTCGTAATTTCATTTTCATTAAAATAAAGTGACGGTATAGACTAAAATGGCATAACGTACCAGTTTCCCGATCGTAATGGAAATCAGGCATATCAGCCAGTTGGCACGCATGAAACCCAATGCCACGGAAATGGCATCGCCGATGACGGGGACCACACACAGGACACCGCCCACCCAAGCGCCTTTACGTTCCATCCAATGTTGCGCTTTCTCCACGCTTTCCCGCTTCACGTGCAAGTATTTTTCTATCCATTCCATGCGGCCGAGCCGCCCTAAACAGTAATTGAACATGCTGCCGCCCACGTTGCCTACGGTGCCCCACACCAATAGCACGACCGGATCCAGACCGGCCAGTTGCAGACCGACCATGACGGCCTCGGAGCTGAACGGGAATATGCTGGCAGCCAGAAAAGCAGCCAGAAACATGCCCCAATAGCCGTACTGTATCAGAAAGTCAACCACTGCGTCCATACGTTCAGAAAAGATAAGGCTGCAAACATAAACAGGAACAGCACGAACACCGCACGAGTAAACCGGCTGCCTGTCAGAGCAAAGTAATGGGATAGGATGGGAGCGGAGTTCATGACCAACAGACCGAGCAGTACTTGGAAATGTACGGGTTGCAGGGCCATGAACAGTGCGATAAGCAACTCTTGGGTGAGAATGAGATACAGGAACAGCCGTGTGCGTATCTTGTCGTTGAAACTGGTGCGTATGCAATGCAGTGCGGCTATAAAGGTAAATACCGCCACCAGTCCTATGGTACTGATTTGCAAGAAATCGAGATTCCGGTAATTCTCATAATGTATCGGTTGGAAGAGGATGAGTTCCCGGAAATGTCCGATGAACCGGCTGAAGTCTTCCGTATAAAGGAAATATCCGGCCATGAACCAGTAAGGGAGAATCAAGCCCGTCATGGCCGCCCAGAACGTACGCCATGTCAGCGAACGGAGGTAGACTGTGGCGTACCAAAGATAAAACGGGGCGAAAAAAAGCAGTTGCGGGAAAAACAGACTGCCGATGCCGAGACAGAGAAACGAGTGAAAGATAGGGCTTACGGCTTCCGTGCGCTGATAGGATTTGAACAACAGATAATAGGACGCCAGCATGAGGCAAGATACGATTAAGCCGTCTTGCAAAGGATGCAGGCTGAATATACATCCCGTCATCCACAGGTAAATGGCCGGTGTCAACCGGCTGCGGATGCGGATGAGCGAATGGGCATTGTTGGTCTCTACCCAAAAATAGGCCGTCAGGCCACAAACGGCCCAACCCAGTATGCGGTCGGGCGTATAGATTCCTTCCGCACACCACAGCAGTGTGGTGAGAAAAGCGGCTACGGGCAGTGTGAAATTGCTCGTAGCCACCTTGTTCTGGAATCTGTTCCGTCTCATTTCCTTATAGGTCTTGACCGATGTCGGAACGGAAATATTTCTTCTCGAACCGGATTTTCTGCGCCTGGCTGAAAGATTGCTTCAAGGCTTCTTCCTTATCCTGTCCGTAAGAGCTGACTGCGATGACCCGTCCACCGGCTGTAACCACCTGTCCGTCTTTCAAAGCCGTGCCGGCATGGAAGACGATGCTGTCCTGTACGTCTTCGATACCCGTGATGGGGAATCCTTTTTCGTATGCTTCGGGGTACCCGCCGGATACCAGCATGACACACACAGCACTGCGTTCGTCGATTTCCAGTGTCCGTCGATCGAGGTCGCCCTGTGCCACGCCTTCCAAAAGCTCTACCAGGTCACTCTTCACGCGGAGCATGACACTTTCGGTTTCCGGGTCGCCCATGCGTACATTGTATTCAATGACCATCGGTTCGCCTTCCACGTTGATTAGTCCGAAGAAGATAAAGCCCTTGTAGTCGATGCCCTCTTCGGCCAGTCCCTCCACCGTGGGGCGGATGATGCGGTCTTCGACTTTTTGCATCCATTCCGGGGTAGCGAACGGGACGGGAGACACACTCCCCATGCCGCCGGTGTTCAGGCCGGTGTCATGTTCTCCGATACGTTTGTAATCTTTAGCTTCCGGCAGGATTTTGTAGTTCCGTCCGTCTGTCAGCACGAATACGGAACATTCGATTCCGCTGAGGAATTCCTCGATGACCACCGACGAGGAGGCTGTGCCGAACATGCCGCCCAGCATTTCTTTCAGTTCCTTGCGGGCTTCTTCCAATGTCGGCAGGATGAGCACGCCTTTGCCTGCACAAAGTCCGTCGGCTTTCAGTACGTAAGGAGCTTTCAGGGTTTCCAAGAATTTCAGGCCTTCTTCCAACGTCTCCCCCGTGAACGTACGGTAGGCGGCTGTCGGTATGCCATGGCGTTGCATGAATGCCTTGGCGAAATCTTTACTTCCCTCCAGTACGGCGCCCTGTTTGGACGGACCGATGACAGGGATGTCTTTCAGTTGGTTGTCGTTCTTGAAGAAATCATATACTCCTTTGACCAAGGGATCTTCCGGACCGACTACCACCATGTCCACGCCTTTGCTGAGGACAAATTGCCTGATGCCTTCAAAATCATCGGCTTTGAGCGGTACGTTTTCCCCCACACTGCCCGTACCCGCATTTCCGGGTGCGATGTACAGTTGGTCTACTTTCTTGCTTTGGGCGATTTTCCAGGCCAGAGCGTGTTCGCGCCCTCCGCTGCCTAACAGTAATATCTTCATATCCGATTGTTTTTATTTCAAATAGTCTTCAAAATATTGCGTGATGCGTTCGTGCAGGTGTACGCGGTCCTTTCCCATCATGTTATGTTCATCGCCCGGATAAGTGAAGAAATCCGGTTGGGTACCCGCGTCGATGCAGGCACGTAGGAACGACAGGGAGTGTTGCGGGACGCACACCGGGTCGTTGTAACCGATGATGACTTGGAGTTTGCCTTTCAGGTTACCGGCTTTGAGTCTCAGGTTACTGCCTTTGTAGCCTTCGGGATTGTCTTGCGGACGGTCCATATAACGCTCGCCGTACATCACTTCGTAGTATTGCCAATCGACGACAGGACCTCCGGCCACACCGGCCTTGAATACGTCGGGATAGGTCAGCATGAGGTTGGTGGTCATGAAGCCGCCGAACGACCATCCGTGCACACCCATCCGGTCGGAATCGACGTATGGCAATGATTTCAGGAACCTTACGCCTTCCATCTGGTCTTTCATTTCTTCTACGCCCAGATGCCGGAAGGTAACGTTCTCGAAAGCCAGCCCCCGATGTTCCGAACCTCGGTTGTCGAGGATGAACAGCAGGTAACCTTTCTGTGCCATATAGATTTCCCAACCGCGTGCCAGATAATTCCGGCTCGCCTCTACGTTGTGAGCGTGCGGCCCGCCGTACACGTAGATTACGGTAGGATATTTCTTATTCGGGTCGAAATCCACGGGTTTCACCATCCGGTAATAGAGGTCGGTGGTGCCGTCGGCGGCTTTGATGCTACCGCATGTGATTTCCGGCACGTTATAGTCTTTCCATGGGTCTTTGGCAGTCAGTAAGTTACGGCCTTTCCCGTTCCGGGTGTCTGTCAGGCTGATGCTGCGCGCCACGGTGGGGGAAGAGTAACGGTCTTCTACGTAAGTGCCGTCTGCATTCACGCTACCGTAATGTACACCTTCGCCGTTGTCCAAAAGGGTACGTTTGCCGTCCTTTACGCATACCTTATATATATTGGACTGCAACGGATGGATTTCGTTGCTGCAAAAAAGAAGGCTTTTTTCTTTCAGGTCAAAGCCCAAAACTTCTTTCACCACCCATTCGCCGGAGGTCAATGGGGTGACTTCGACGTGCTCTTCGCACGCGCCGCCCTGAAATGTCTTATGTCGTTGTGGAGCCTGCGGTTTGGACAGGTCGAACAGATAGAGATGGTTGTAACCGTCCCGTTGACTTTGATAAATAAACTTGGAACTGTCCCATGGCAGGAACAGCAGGCCGTGCATCGGTTCCACGTATTTGGGATGCTCCTCTTCGTATATCACGCCCTCCTTTTTGCCCGTAGCCGCATCGTAACAAACCAGTTCCGCACGGTTTTGGTCGCGGTTCAGTTCAATCATGTATATTTTCCGGTTATCCGGGCTCCAGGAAATGCTCGTGAAATAACGGTCGGTGGGATCTCCTGCTTGCAACCATACCGTCCGGCCTGTGGCCGGCGTAAAGACACCCACCGTCACTTTGTGCATTTTTTCTCCTGCCATAGGATATTTGCAAGGATAAGTGGTGGCTATGCGTGTCGTGATATCCACTTGCGGATAGTCGGGCACCATACTTTGGTCCATCCGATAGAAAGCGAGTTGTTTCCCGTCCGGGCTCCAGAATGTTCCTTTGGTAATGCCGAACTCGTTACGATGTACGGTTTCTCCATACACCAAGTCGTTGCTGCCATCGGAAGACACGGCCATCGTTTGCCCCTCTTTCGTCGTGATATATAGGTTGTGTTGCCGCACAAAAGCCAGGCTATTGGAAGACGGGGAGCGGTCCAATGCCGTGGCATCCGCCGGATATTCCTGTTCCCATACCTTCTTTCCCGATTTGAAGTCTACTACAGTGTATATGGAGGTCGGTTTACCTCCGTTTTTTCCTTTCCCGGAAACGACGGTGGCTACCCATGGTTGTCCGCCATCGGGGAACTCCACATTGTAGCAGCTCCGCACGACCGATGAGTCTTCCCCGGCTCCCAGCCATTGGTTCAGTTGCGATAAGGTGAACAGCACCTTCTTGCTTCCGTTCTTGGGGTTTATCTCATTGCAGCCGTCCAAGTCCGTTTCCACCAACCGGTTACCCCACCAAGCCGTGTACAGGTTCTGGGGCTGTAATTGATGGTACGTACTTCCTCCCGGAAGCAAATCATCCAATGTGAAACTCTTTTTTCCTTGTGCCATGGCGAGGACGGACAGAAGTGAAACCATTATGAAAAGATTAATCCTCTTCGTCATAGCGGTCGAATTTACGGTTTTTTCCGAATGGCTTCCGTTCGCGGTCAAAAGGTTTCCGCTCGCGGTCGAACGGCTTGTTTTTGCGTTCGAACGAGCGTTCTCTGCGTTCGAAAGGTTTTCCTTCGCGTTTAAACGGTCGTTTTTCGTATGACCCTCCTCTGTCCTCACGGTCTTCCCGTGGACGGCGGTCGAAAGAATGACCTCCGCGCGGCCGGCCGTTGCGGTCGTCGTAATCCCTTCTTCTGGGGGTGAAGTCTTCTTCATCGTCATCAATGGCCCTTTTAAACTCGCGGTGCATCTTGAAACGTCGTTTTTCCGCCATTTGCCGACGCTCTTCGTCGGTTTTGATTTCCTTGCCTTCGGCGCGTAGTTCCTTGTATTTTCCACTGAATATTTGGTATTTGCGGAACTCGCATTCCAACGAACCGTTGTACAAAGGTATTTTGATGGAAGGTTTCAAGCCTATCTGGTCGAAACATTCTTCGCGGTAACTCAGAACCCAGGCATCGTTATCCAGGAACTGGTGTTTCAGCCGTTCGCCGATGGTTCGGTACAGCCCCAACAAATCGGGCGTGGAGATGCGTTCGCCATACGGCGGATTGGTGATGATGATGCTTTTCTCGGCCGGTTGCGTAAACTTGTGGAAATCTTGCTGGGCTATATCGATCTCTTTGCTCAGTCCGGCAGCTTTGACATTCCGTGTGGCGATGTCTACGGCGTTGCGGTTAATGTCGTAACCGTAGATCTTATGTGTGAATTCACGTTCTTGCGACTCATCGTTGTAAATCCGGTCGAACATCTCCTTGTCGAAGTCAGGCCATTTCTCAAAAGCATATTCCTTGCGGAATACGCCCGGTGCGATGCCGCGGGCGATGAGTGCCGCTTCGATGGCTATCGTTCCCGAACCGCACATCGGGTCTATCAGGTCGCATTCGCCGTCCCAGCCTGTCATCAGGATC
>ENA-OPSF01002480-OPSF01002480.1-human-gut-metagenome-genome-assembly--contig:-NODE-2480-length-11279-cov-3.787687_pt1 | contig 11279 bp, 10 predicted proteins | sample MGYA00241452_ERZ501896 | MGnify/ENA primary metagenome ERZ501896 (study PRJEB25962, sample SAMEA2042111) | human gut metagenome | biome: human gut; feature: human-associated habitat; material: faeces... | reverse complement strand
ATTTTTACAATTTGTTAATCCGGCTACAAAATTAGATATAAAACATAAAAAAACATCATGTATTCTCTATTTTTCCTATATTTGTCAGAACAAATCTACAAAATTATGAAAATAAAACTACTATTGATAAGTTTCTTATTGGCCGCTAATGCGTTAGGAGCAGCCGCCCAAGTGAGTAAAACGTATTATGTGAGTAAGCCCGGCACGCTGATTTCCATGATGACTGAAGAGGAAGCCAACAGTGTCACCCATCTCACACTGACCGGAAAACTGAACGCGGAGGACTTCCGCCATCTCCGTGACGAATTTGATAATCTGAAAGTATTGGATATTTCGAACGCTGAAATCAAGATGTACAGCGGAAAAGCGGGAACTTATCCCAACGGGAAATTCTATATTTATATGCCGAACTTCATTCCTGCATACGCTTTCTCGAACGTGGTGGACGGAGTGACCAAAGGCAAAGCCACGCTGGAGAAAGTGATTCTTTCGGAGAAAACAAAGAATATCGAAGATGCCGCCTTCAAAGGTTGCGAGAACCTGAAAATCTGCCAGATCCGCAAGAAGACAGCTCCCAACCTGTTGCCGGAAGCGTTGGCAGACAGCGTTACTGCTATCTTCGTCCCCCTAGGCAGCAGCGACTCTTACCGCTACAAGGACAGATGGCAGAACTTTGCGTTTATCGAGGGGGAACCGGTAGAGACTACCCTGCAAGTGGGCGCCATGGGCAAACTGGAAGAAGAGATCCTGAAAGCGGGACTGCAACCCAGAGACATCAACTTCCTGACCGTTGAGGGCAAGCTGGATAACGCCGACTTCAAACTGATCCGCGATTATATGCCGAATCTCGTCTCTGTCGATATTTCCAGAACGAACGCAACGGCTATCCCCGACTTCACTTTCGCACAGAAGAAGTATCTACTGAATATGAAATTACCTCATAATCTGAAATCTATCGGACAGCGTGTATTTAGCAACTGCGGTCGCCTTTGCGGTACGTTGGAGCTGCCGGCCAGTGTGACGGCTATCGAGTTCGGTGCTTTTATGGGATGCGATAATCTCCGCTATGTGTTGGCTACCGGAAATAAGATTACGACGCTGGGTGATAATTTATTCGGGGAGGGAGTTCCGAGTAAGTTGGTTTATAAGAAATAAATATACGATTTATTTTATGAGTAATAAAAAATAGAGAGGGTGGAATAGAAAATCTATGCACCCTCTCTAAAATAAACTAATCCTCTGTTTCTTACAGACTCATCGCATTAGCTCCAAATACGCCTGCTACTGCTGACGCCACCGCGATGACTACTTTCAAAATCATATCCCAAAGGGATTTCTTACTTGCCATAACTCTACACACCTCCTTTCCGAACTCTTTAAATGATTCATTACTTCCTATGACCTGCGCACTACTTCCTAAAAAAACGATTCTCACTACATGATGTCGTTATCCGGCTGAACGCATATCAGCGTTGTCTGGCTGGACACATATTGTTGTTATCCTATTGATAACTAAGATTTTACTCATCAGGAGTTCAAAACTCCGCTTTCACCTCAAAACACGGACACGCTTTGATCCATTCTTCCGGTTCAATCTCCCCGTTTCCGTTGCGGTCGGGACTTAAATCCCGGTGACCGCACACCCGGCTACCGGGAAAAGTCCCAAATAATTGATGTACCAGCAGTTTGAGTGCCGCCCGTTGTTCCGGTGTCCGCGTGTCTGCCGGACAACCGTGGGCATCCAAACCGCCTTCGTAGCAGATACCGACACTGTTCGAATTGAATCCTTTCACGTGCGCACCGATACGTTCAATCGGTCGGGTGAGGTGCACTGTTCCATCCTTGCGGATGTAGTAGTGATAACCTGTTCCGTTAAATCCACGCCGACGGTGTTGCATCTCCAAGTCATCCGGGGTGAGAGAACGGTCGGCACGGGTGGCGGAACAGTGGATCACGATCAAATCAATCTTTCTCATCATAGTGCCACTATTTTTCTTATCAGTTGTAAACATTATCTGCACTCTACGAATTAAGCTGCCGGATCCGGAGCTTCACCGCTACCGCCTCCACTACCTCCACCGGAGTCTCCGCCACCTTCATCACCGGGATCTTCACCATCGGTTTTCTTTTTCTTGGGCGCGTCGAGATCCAGAAACTCGATTTTCTCACCGGCACGGGTAGACGTCAGGTTAGGACGGACACTGCTCGAAGGACGGAAATTGATGTTCACCGTCTTGATGTTCTTCATCGTACACTCATCTTTCGTGTCCACTCCCCGCGTGGTAGCGGAAAGGCTGAATACACCAAAATCATGAATATTGACGGATTTACCGTCGAACAGCGCCGTGCGCATCGCTTCTACGAGATTAGTCAACACACTCTGAATGTCACCCAACGACAGGGAACTTTTCTCTTTCATCGTGTAAGCAAGTTTATCCAGGTCTACACTCTGTCCCTGCGTCACAAGTTGCGGATGATACTTCACCACCCCATCAACCTTTCTCGGATCTTTACGACCCATTCTTTTAAATGGTATTGCCATGATAAATTAAAAATTGAGAATTAATAATTGAAAAATAAATATTACAGATTGCAGTTGCCGCAATCAATATCGGAAGAGAGGAACGAGCTCTGTTTCTTTTTCTTTCGATACCTCAAAGATAGTGTATTACAGGGGAATGAAATGACGTACTTTGTCTTAGTCTGACGTACTTTGTCTTACTTTCATCCAGAATGTATTTACTTTTATTCAGAATGATTTTATTTTACTTATACACTTGGAGGACCGGGAGATTTTCCGTATATTTGGAATACGATAAAATTAATTTCCCGAAGATATGAAAGCAGAAAAAGAAGAGACGGAGGAGGAGCCGTTTGTCATACGTCCGTATTTGAAATCGGAGCTGGCACATTTATACAATCCTTATGTACCGTTGGCGTATGCCATGCGGAAAATGAGGGAGTGGATCAGAAATAACAAAGAATTATATGACGCAATGTATAGCGGAGGCGAAGGAAAAAACGACCACGCTTACAGCGCAAGACAGGTGCGCCTCATCGTGAGGTATCTCGATGAGCCATGAATCTCTTTAAGGCAAGTACTGATTAGCTATAACGAAAATAAAATTAGCTATAATGAAATCAAAATTAGCTATAATGAAATCGAGATTAGCTATAATGAAAACAGAATTAGCTATAATGAAAACAAGATTAGCTATAATGAAAACAAAAGCGTTTATGGGGGTATTCTGTCCAATATCTGTTTTATAATGCCAGCCCTGTAACTGTGCCCTGTCGACATTATGATGGGACTCCGTATAATACATGGTATCTTGAGGACAAACAGGCTGTGTGTTTTCTTATTGAATGCTGTTAGTTTTCTTATTTAATAATGTACACGTGCGCAGGCGCGAGAGAATATTCTTTTTATATAGAAAAAGCGTGTAATTGAGGTGGAGGGGTTCCACCTCAATTACACGCTTTTTCCATCAAATAAAATATATAAAGAGAATAAAAAGTATAAGTAAACGATAGAAACAAAATAAAACGTACCTTTGCGTCTTTTTAGACCAACATTTTTTAACACTAATCAAATAACACTTAAAATCATGAGAAAAAAGACATTTTTTCCGAAGGCTTCGTTTACCAGAACAAACAGGCTGTAACACTCGAAAAGGGAGAATTTCCCCAAGTATCCCAGTTTATCACGCAAATGCTTGGCACTGTCAACAATTTGTATACCAACAGAATAGAGGTAAGTCCAGGCGACCGCAAGAAGTTTCTCCTCCCCTTTGTCCATCTCTGTTATGACCATGACTCTGTTTTTAACATTAAAAGCCCCAAATACTTTGCAGAGTTGTTGTTTATGGCTGTTGATTTCAAGAAATCGGATGATTCGGACGAATCATTAAGCGTGGAAGAGATTGATTATGAGATACAAAGAATGAAAAGAACGCTTCTTGAGGATTAACACGAAAGAACCGACTGTTAAAAAACTGCTTTTTGAGTACCAAAAGCAGTTTTTTTATTCTATATGAAAAGCCGTCCTTTGCAGTGTGTTAATATTGACACGACTTACATTCATATCAATAATTAAAATGGAAAATATCTCAATAACGACATACAGGGGATTATCACTCGTATCAGGAAGTATCAGTATCCGGCAAATGTTCGAATTTATCCGGGGAGATATCTATCGCGACAGAATCCGGAGACTCCGGGAAGCAATGGATGCAGGAGAAACGGTGAAAGCAGACCACATGAAGAAGCAACTGCCCTACTGCACCATCACGGCTACTTACGCCAAGGAAAGGCTGGCTTACAGTCTGGACAAGTATCAGGACATCATCACGCTCGACTGTGACGATATGCCGGCAGAAAAGATCCCGGAATTCCGCCAACTAGTGAACGATTGCCCCGACACGCTAGGCAGCTTCGTCAGCCCCCGGATGCACGGGCTGAAGATCTTCGTCTACCCCACCAGCAATGAAGCGGAAGCCTTACGCACCGAACTGAACGCATTGGGAACCGTAGACTTCCTCACCCTCGAACGCTACCACCACCGCATGTACGCCCTGGCAAGCAGCCAATATGAAAAGCTGCTCAATACCAAAGTAGACACCAGCGGAAGCGACCCGGGACGCGGATTCTTCGTGTCGCACGATCCGGACGCTTTCCTCTCTACCGAACGACTGGAAAACGTGAAGCCGCTGACCGTAAAAGTGACACTGCCCACTGAAGAAGAATGTAAAAACAAGAAGCACAAGAATCCGGGAAAACGATCCCCGCTCCTCCCCGTGCAGGAGAATGCGTCGCCCATCGACCTGCAAGTGCAACTCGACTTCCGCAAGGCGCTGGAGTACACCAAACGCAAAGAACGTCTCGAGATAGGCAACCGGGACAATTTCTTCTATTGTCTCGGCAATCAGTGTTACCACCGCCATATCACGGAAGAGGAATCCGTCAGTCTGGCACACAGTCATTTCGGCGACCTACCCGATTTCGACCTCACACTCCCCCTGCACAATGCCTACCAATACACCTCAAAGACCGACCAGGCAGAAGAAGAAAGCCAACAACCGAGAATATGCCAGGTCATCAAATTTATGGACGAACACTACGAAATCAGGAGAAACGTGGTGAAAGAGCAAATCGAGTTCCGGAAAATAATACCTGATCTCCCTAAAACAGAGCAGCCGCCTTTCAGCACACTGCGCACAAAGGATGTCAACACATTCTATATCAACGCACAGATGAAGAAGATATACAGTTCGCAAGCTAATTTGAAAGCACTGGTAGACTCGGACTATGCAAAGCCGTTCAACCCGTTTGTCCATTATTTCACCTCACTCCAGACATGGGACGGGAAAACAGACCACATCGGCCAACTGACAAAAACAGTGAAAGCGGCAGACCAGGCTTTTTTTGAAGACAGCTTCCGCCGCTGGCTGGTGGGAATGGTGGCATGTGCCATCGACGACGAAGCGCAAAACCACCAGTTGATGCTGCTCCACGGCGCACAGGGAAAAGGCAAGAGTACTTTTGTCCGCCATCTCCTCCCACCGGAGCTGAAGGATTATTATCGCAACGGCATGATTAGTCCCGACAACAAAGACCATCTCCTGCAAATGTCGTCCTGCCTGCTCATCAATCTGGATGAGTTTGATACGCTCTCTCCCGCACGCATGCAGGAGTTGAAAAGTCTCATCACGCAAGATGTAATGAACGAACGGAAGGTTTACGACATCCAAAATTATACGTTCATCCGCCGCGCATCATTCATCGCCAGCACCAACAATCCGCACTGTCTGCCGGACATCGGCGAGAACAGGCGCATCCTGTTCAATACGTTGCTGGAAATAGATTATCACACGCCTGTCAACCATCAGGGGATATATGCACAAGCATACGCACTCTACCAGCAGGGGTTTCAATATTGGTATGAGAACCAGGAGATTACGTTTCTCAACAACCGCAATGAGGCGTTCCGCCAAAAAGATCCGTTGGAGGAGAATCTTTTCTTCTATTTCCGGGCAGCCAGACCAAACGATATACAAGCAAAATGGTATCCTGCCTCCCAGCTGCTGTCGATATTGAGCATGAACGGGCGCACACAGGCCAACGCACAGATGAAACAAATGCTGGTCACGGTATTGGAAAACAACCATTTCCACTCACGGAAGACCTCCAACAATATCACGGAATATTGGGTGGTGGAGTATTCGGCCGAAGAGCGCAAAGAAAATTCAATACGCCCGCAGCTTCCGGTGCAGACGGGGTTGGAGTTGTAGTTTTCCCGCGAAATGGCAGTTTTCACACGGATAGTCGTTTTTCCACAAAATAGCTTTTTCCTCCAAATAGTCGTTTTTGCACGAAATAACAGATAAACGGATAAATTAGTGGCATTAAACGTGTCACATTCATCCGTTTTCCGTATATTTGCTCGATATGAATGATGAATAAAGATAGGAATCACAATATGATAAAGCAAATACCATACGGATTGACGGATTTCGGTCGCATCCAAAAAGAAAACTATTATTATGTGGATAAGACGATGTTTATCGAAAAGATAGAAATGCAACCGTCTTATCTGTTCCTGATCCGTCCCCGGCGCTTCGGGAAAAGTCTGACGCTGGCAATGCTGGAGGCTTATTATGACGTTCGGTATGCCGACCAGTTCGACGAATTGTTCGGCCATCTGTATATCGGGCAGCATCCTACGCCGATACATAACCAGTTTCTCATCATGAGATTCAATTTCTCGGAGGTGAGCTCGAATATCAATGAGGTGGAGGAATCTTTCCGGTTGCATTGTTGCGGGAAACTAAGACATTTTCTGCAAAAGTACGAACATATTTTGGGAAAGGAAATCTGGAACGTGCTGAACGAAGAAACGCTCGAAGAACCGGGAGCACTGCTATCCGCCATCAATTCGTATGCCACCCTCAAGGGAGACATCAAAATCTACCTCCTGATTGATGAATACGATAATTTCACGAATACCATTCTTTCTACTTACGGCACGGACTTATATCGAAAAGCGACGCATGGTGAAGGGTATATCCGCAGGTTTTTCAATGTAATCAAAGCCGCCACGACGGGAATGGGTTCTGCCGTCAACCGTTTGTTCATCACGGGAGTAAGCCCGGTGACGATGGACGACGTGACAAGCGGATTCAACATCGGAACGAATATCACCACCGACCCGTGGTTTAACGACCTTGTAGGTTTCAGCGAGAAGGAATTGCGCGAGATGCTGACGTATTATAAGGAACAAGGCGCTCTCCCGATGTCGGTAGACGATGCGGTGACAATGATGAAGCCTAACTATGACAATTATTGCTTCAGTAAAAATAAATTAGCAGATTGTATGTTCAACTCGGACATGGTGCTCTACTGCATGAAGTCATTGATATTGCACGGAGTAAAACCGGACGAGATTGTAGATCCCAATATCCGTACGGACTTTAACAAGCTTGCCTACCTTGTCCGTCTCGACCATGGACTGGGCGAAAACTTCTCCGTCATCAAGGAGATTGCGGAGCAAGGCGAGATAGTGACTGAAATAGTCACCCATTTCTCCGCACTGGAAATGACGGACGTGGGCAACTTCAAATCTCTGCTGTTCTATTTCGGACTGCTTTCTATCAAGGGGGTGGATATGATGGGGCGTCCCATCCTGCACATTCCCAATCTGGTGGTTCGCGAACAGCTATTCAATTTCCTGATTCAGGGATATGCCCGTCATGACATCTTCAAGCTCGACGTAAACCGCTTGCGCACTCTGTTTGAGAATATGTCCTTCAAAGGAGACTGGAAACCGTTGTTCGAATTTCTAGCAGAGGCCATTCGGGAACAGAGCCGGATAAGGGAGTACATAGAAGGGGAAGCTCATATCAAAGGATTCCTCCTCGCCTATCTAAGTATGTTCCGCTATTATCAACTATATCCGGAATATGAGATGAATAAGGGTTTTGCCGATTTCTTCTTTAAGCCCAGTCCGGCGGCACCCGTATCTCCACCGTACACGTATCTATTGGAGGTGAAGTATGCGAAAGCAGGAGCATCGGAGAAAGAGATACGCGCGCTTGCCGATGATGCGCGGGAACAGTTGATTCGCTATAGCAAGGATGAATGTGTGGCAGAAGCTCGTGAGAAAGGGGGCTTGAAACTGGCAACGATCGTATGGCGCAGTTGGGAATTGGTGCTGATGGAAGAGGTATAATAAAGTACTTGTCACATCACAAACACCGATTTAGGGGGTGCACTCACCTACACATCTGATATTGGGCTAAATAAATAATCTCATCAGAACAGGTGAATGGAATCCTATCTATAAAAATCAGGCGCGGATTGCACGAATTGCACGATTTCTTTAAAATCAGAAACGTGTTATCCGTGTAATTCGCGCCTAAGTTTTATACGATGGCTACGACATCCAAGACGGGGAATTACTTATCCCCGTACATCTTCGCTCTCAATTCCTTGATGTGATCGGACGTGATATATTCGTCATACTCCATCATCTTGTCGATGATACCGTTCGGTGTCAGTTCGATGATACGGTTGGCAACCGTCTGGATAAACTCGTGGTCATGAGAAGAGAAAAGGATGTTTCCCCTGTACGTCTTCAGGTTGTTGTTGAATGCCTGGATAGATTCCAAATCCAAGTGGTTGGTCGGAGTGTCCAGAATCAGACAGTTCGCATTGCGGAGCTGCATACGGGCAATCATACAACGCATCTTCTCACCTCCGGAGAGTACGCTTACTTTCTTCAACACCTCTTCGCCGGAGAAAAGCATACGGCCGAGGAAACCTTTCATATACACTTCGTTTCCTTCACCAAACTGGCTCAACCAGTCCACCAGGTTGAGGTCGGTATTGAAGAAATCGGTATTATCCAGCGGCAGGTAAGCAGTGGTGATGGTTACCCCCCAGTTGAAGGTACCGGCATCCGGCTTCATGTTTCCGTTGATGATTTCGAAGAACGCAGTCATCGCACGCGGGTTGCGCGACAGGAATACCACTTTGTCACCTTTCTCTACGTTGAAATTGACGTCGTTGAAAAGCACTACGCCTTCCTCCGTCTTCTTGCTCAATCCGGAAACTTCCAGAATCTGGTTGCCCGGCTCGCGTTCGGGAGTGAAGATAATGCCCGGATACTTACGTGAAGAAGGTTTGATTTCCTCTACGTTCAGTTTCTCCAACATCTTCTTACGGCTCGTGGTCTGCTTGCTCTTCGCTACGTTGGCGCTGAAACGGCGGATAAATTCTTCCAACTCTTTCTTCTTCTCTTCAGCCTTCGCCTTCTGGTTCTGCTGCTGACGAAGAGCCAACTGGCTGGATTCGTACCAGAAACTATAGTTACCGGCAAACATATTGATTTTTCCGTAGTCGATGTCTACGGTGTGCGTACATACAGAATCGAGGAAGTGACGGTCGTGGCTCACTACCAATACGGTATGCTCGAAGTTGGAAAGATACTCTTCCAACCAAGTCACTGTCTCCATATCCAAGTCATTGGTAGGCTCATCGAGCAAGAGATTGTCCGGATTTCCGTACAATGCCTGCGCCAGCATGACACGCACTTTTTCCTTACCGCTCAACTCACCCATCAATACATAATGCTTATCTTCTTTCACGCCCAGTCCGCTCAACAGCATGGCTGCGTCGCTTTCCGCATTCCATCCGTCCAACTCGGCAAATTTCTCTTCCAACTCGGATACTTTCAGTCCGTCTTCATCTGTGAAATCTTCTTTCGCATACAATTCTTCGCGTTGCTTCATGATGTCCCACAACACAGTATGCCCCATCATCACAGTATCCATAACGGTATAAGAGTCCCACTTAAAGTGGTCCTGGCTCAACACCGAAAGGCGTTCGCCCGGTCCGAGCGCAATGGTACCCGTTGTCGGGTCCAAATCTCCGTAAATCGTACGAAGGAAGGTAGATTTTCCCGCACCGTTAGCACCAATAATACCATAACAATTACCACTCGTAAACTTCAAGTTTACGTCATTAAACAACACTCTTTTACCAAACTGTACCGAAACGTTCGAAACTGTAATCATCTTCTTTATTTACTATTTTACTAGTTACTATTTTACTATTTTGCTAGCTACTATTTTACTATTTCGTTAGTTACTATTTTAGTATTAACTATTTTAGCGTGCAAAGTTAGACATTTAAAATGAATTATGAGCTATCTGATATGTGCCAATCTGACATAAAAGTGTTACCTTTGCTGCGTTTTTTGGCAAAACAGCCAACTTGGCAAAGTTTTTGCAGACAAAATCAATGACATCCGGTCAGCCCGGTATGTTTATTGGCGTTATTTTACCAAGTTAAGATAACGTGTGTGTTAAATAGTAAATAGTAACTAGTAAAATAGTAAATACCAAGATGGATCCGAAAGAAAAAAAAGTGAAGGAAGAAGAACTGAACGTTGAAGAAACTCAAAACCATGCGGAAGAACAACCGCAAAACGAACAAGCGGAGGACGCCGCTCCCCTGACTCATGAAGAAGAGTTGGAAAAAGAACTGGAAAAGGCCCAAGAGGAGATTGAAGAGCAGAAAGATAAATACCTGCGCTTGTCTGCCGAATTTGACAACTACCGGAAACGCACCATGAAGGAGAAGGCCGAACTGATTCTGAACGGTGGCGAAAAGAGCCTTAGCAGCATTCTTCCGGTGGTGGACGACTTCGAACGTGCCATCAAAACAATGGAAACGGCAACAGATGTCAATGCCGTAAAAGAAGGAGTAGAACTGATTTACAATAAATTTATGGCTGTCCTGGCACAAAACGGTGTGAAAGTCATCGAAACAAAAGACCAACCACTGGACACTGATTACCATGAAGCCATCGCGGTAATCCCCGCACCGTCGGAAGCACAGAAAGGTAAGATTCTGGACTGTGTGCAAACGGGATATACACTGAACGACAAAGTGCTCCGCCACGCTAAAGTGGTAGTAGGAGAATGAAAAGAATTATGATTTATGATTTATGATTTATGGCTGCGCTATCCTACTGCAGAGTAAATCATAAATCATAAATCAAAAATCATAAATCAATAAATGGGCATGGCAGAAAAAAGAGACTATTACGAAATATTGGAGGTGACGAAGACAGCCACAGTAGAAGAAATAAAGAAAGCATACCGTAAGAAAGCAATTCAGTATCACCCCGACAAGAATCCGGGCGACAAGGAGGCTGAAGAGAAATTTAAGGAGGCGGCCGAGGCTTATGACGTGTTGAGGAACCCGGAAAGGCGGTC
>ENA-OPSF01002478-OPSF01002478.1-human-gut-metagenome-genome-assembly--contig:-NODE-2478-length-11290-cov-2.980507_pt1 | contig 11290 bp, 10 predicted proteins | sample MGYA00241452_ERZ501896 | MGnify/ENA primary metagenome ERZ501896 (study PRJEB25962, sample SAMEA2042111) | human gut metagenome | biome: human gut; feature: human-associated habitat; material: faeces... | reverse complement strand
GTTAGTTAGCTTTGGGAGCGGAAATAAAGAAGCAGTAGAAGAAACAACAGAAAAACCTTCTTCAGAAAAAGAAGAAGAAAGTTCAGATGCACCAAAAGGAGAAATTTCTGTAATTTCCAGAGAAGAAGGTTCAGGAACAAGAGGTGCGTTCATTGAGTTATTTGGAATTGAAGAAAAGGATGCTTCAGGGGAAAAAATTGACAATACAACAGAAGATGCACAGGTAACAAATAATACATCTGTTATGATGACAAGTGTAGCAGGTAATCCTCAGGCAATCGGATATATTTCTTTAGGTTCTTTGGATGACTCTGTAAAAGCTTTAAAAGTAGATGGAGCAGAAGCTACAGCAGAAAATGTAAAAAGTGATACTTATAAAATTGCACGTCCATTCAATATTGCTACAAAAGAAGGCGTAAGTGAGACAGCACAGGATTTCATTTCTTATATTTTAAGTCAGGAAGGTCAGAAAATCGTAGAAGATAATGGTTATATTTCTGTTGGAGATGATGCAGCGGCTTATGCGGGAACAAAACCATCTGGAAAAATCGTAATTGCAGGTTCTTCTTCTATTACACCGGTAATGGAAAAGTTAAAAGAAGGATATAAAGAAGTAAATCCAAATGCAGAAATTGAAATTCAGCAGAGTGACTCTACAACAGGTATGGAATCCACAGTAAATGGCATCTGTGATATTGGAATGGCTTCCAGAGAATTAAAAGACTCAGAAATCGAAGCTGGATTAAAAGGACAGGAAATTGCATTAGACGGTATTGCAGTTATTGTAAATAATAAAAACTCTATGAGTGATATTACAACAGATCAGGTAAAAGATATTTACACAGGTGAAATTACAGAATGGAGCGACCTTCAGTAAAGACAGAAAGGGATTAAAGGAATGAAAAATATAAAAGAAACCGTTATGAAATATGTGTTTCTTGTGTGTGCCTGTGCCTCTATTCTGGCAGTAGCATTAATTTGCATCTTCTTATTTGCCAATGGTATTCCTGCCATTGGCAAAATAGGAGTTTTTGACTTTTTGCTGGGAGAAAGATGGAAGCCGGGAAACAATATTTACGGTATTTTACCATTTATTTTAGGCAGTATTTATGTAACCGCAGGAGCCGTTTTAATTGGTGTTCCCATTGGTATTTGTACAGCTGTTTTCATGGCAAAGTTCTGCCCACCAAAATTATATAAATTTATGAAACCTGCTGTTGAATTACTGGCAGGAATTCCTTCTGTTGTATATGGTTTCTTTGGTATGGTAGTGGTTGTTCCTTTTGTTCGTGACTTCTTTGGTATTCAGCTGGGATTTGGAGGAGACGGTTCCAGTATGTTCACGGCTTCGGTAATGCTGGGTATCATGATTTTGCCTACAATTATCAGTGTGGGTGAGTCTGCAATTCGTGCAGTGCCGGAGAGTTATTATGAAGGTGCTCTTGCTCTTGGGGCAACACATGAAAGAAGTGTATTTCGTACAGTATTGCCTGCAGCAAAATCAGGTGTAATGGCAGGTGTGATTTTAGGTAAGAGCAATTGGAGAGACTATGGCGGTTATTATGATTGCAGGAAACCAGCCGCGTATGCCCAAAGGTCTGTTTAAAGGTGTTCGTACTCTGACATCGAATATTGTTATGGAAATGGGATATGCAGCTGATCTTCATAAAGAAGCTTTGATTGCAACAGCAGTTGTACTTTTTGTATTTATTTTATTAATTAACCTGTTGTTCTCATTAGTTAAGAGGAGGGGAATAAATGGATAAGATACGTCAAAAATTAAAAATGTATGCTCATCATCCAGCCTCTTTTCTTTTGGCTTTGTTGGTTTGGATTAGTGCAATCTTTACAGCAGTGACACTGATTTTTATTGTAGGATATATTTTGATAAAGGGTGTTCCACATTTGACACCACAGTTATTTGAACTGGAGTATAATTCAGAGAATGTTTCTATGTTTCCGGCAATTATCAATACGATCTTCATGATTGTGTTGTCTCTTTTGGTTGCAGGTCCTTTGGGAATTTTTGCAGCGGTATATTTGGTAGAATATGCGAAAAAAGGAAATAAACTGGTGTCTGTTGTACGTGTAACAGCAGAAACACTTACCGGTATTCCTTCCATTGTATATGGTCTGTTCGGAATGTTATTTTTTGTAACAACGCTGCGCTGGGGATATTCTATGCTGGCAGGTGCGTTTACACTGGCAATTATGGTACTTCCTGTTATTATGAGAACAACAGAAGAAGCACTTTTGGCAGTGCCAGATACTTACCGTGAGGCAAGTTTTGGCCTAGGTGCAGGAAAACTTAGAACTATATTTGTGGTTATTTTACCTTCTGCAGTACCTGGAATTTTTTCCGGTGTAATTTTGTCTATTGGACGTATTGTAGGAGAAACTGCAGCTTTAATGTATACAGCAGGAACAGTGGCAGAGCTGCCGGATAGTGTGATGTCTTCTACGAGAACTCTATCTGTACATATGTATTCTCTTGCAAGCGAAGGGTTGTATGTAAATCAAGCTTATGCAACAGCAGTTGTATTACTTGTAATTGTATTGGTAATTAACTGGTTGTCCGGAAGAATTGCCCGCAAGATTAAGAAAGGATAAATAAAAAGAATGAGTAAGTTTTCGATTTCCGATTTGGATTTATATTATGATAAAGGAGCTTTTCACGCATTAAAAAACATAAATCTGGAAATTCAGGCAAATGAGATTACTGCATTTATCGGACCATCCGGTTGTGGAAAATCTACCTTGCTGAAATCTTTAAATAGAATGAATGATTTGGTAGAGGGTTGTCAGATTACAGGAAATATATTATTAGATGGAGAAGATGTTTATGGAGACATGAATGTTAACCTTCTAAGAAAGCGTGTAGGAATGGTATTCCAGAAACCGAATCCTTTTCCTATGAGCATTTACGATAACATTGCTTATGGTCCAAGGACACATGGTATTCGTTCAAAAGTAAAGTTAGATGAAATTGTAGAGCAATCATTGAGAAGCGCAGCAATTTGGGACGAAGTAAAAGATCGTTTGAAATTAAGTGCACTTGGTATGTCAGGTGGACAGCAGCAGAGACTTTGTATTGCAAGAGCATTGGCAGTAGAACCGGAAGTATTGTTGATGGATGAGCCTACTTCTGCGCTTGATCCGATTTCCACTTCCAAAATAGAAGAATTAGCAGTAGAATTAAAGAAAAAATATACGATTGTTATGGTTACTCACAATATGCAGCAGGCAGCACGTATTTCTGATAAAACAGCTTTTTTCCTTTTAGGAGAAATGGTAGAATACGGAAATACAGAGGAAATGTTTTCTATGCCTAAGAATAAGAAGACAGAAGATTATATTACAGGAAGATTTGGTTAATTGCGTTATATTAAAAAATAAAATATGATTTGGAAAATGCGCATGAACTATCAGGTATAAGTTTTAATGATTTCTTCGGCAATGAATCGTTTGGCAATACAGCGATTCATTGCCTGTTTTTCTATGTAATGATGGGCTTCAGGTTCACTCATGGAGAGCTCGCTGATTAAAATCCATTTTGCTTTATTAACCAGACGGATTTCTGCCATTTTGTCTTCAATAGATAAAGACTTTTTTTCAAATTGTCTTAAACGTTCACGAGCGCTTTCCATCCAGGTAAGAGAATGGAGAATAATAGGCTTAGAAATTGGTTTTGGCAGTGTGAACACACCATATTCAGCCACTTTGTCATGAATAGAGGGCTGAATGTCACCTTTAACAAGAAGGAGTACCACACATTGCTTGGAAGTAGATATGTCAATTGCAAAACGGGTGCCAATATCATCAGGAAGAGGAGCATTGATGATAACAAAGTCAAAAGCTTTTTCTGCTAATATACGTCTGGCAGCACTGACACTTGAGACCGTCAGGACAGGATAATAGCGTATTTCAGACAGCAGACTGGTGAATGCAGAGGTGAAGCTATCTGTTGCAGATACGATGAGTATACTGTAAACACGTTCTCTTAAACTCATTTAATCTCCTCCTTCTTTTGTTCATTTGATTTATCGGTTACAATAGATGTTTAATATAGCATCCGGTATATATTTTCTGATGAAATCACTGTTTGCGGCTGTGGTACAGGCAGATTTGAAATTTTCCGGAAGTTGTTTAAAGCTTGTAAGGATATCTTTATCTGCTTTGTACAGATTAATATCAGAGGGTGCAGGAAGTTCTGTTTTATTTTGAATTCCGTCCAGAATAGCATAAATAATCAGGGCAAATGCCAGATAGGTATTCGCAGAGGGATCAGGAGAACGAAGTTCTACACGTCGATATTTGCCAATTGCTGAAGGAACTCTGATAAGCTGTGAACGGTTTTCATTGGACCATGAAATATATTTCGGAGCCTTGTTTTTTCCAAAACGTTTATAAGAATTTTCTGTTGGATTTAAAAATATTGTCATATCCGAAATTTTATCTAAAATACCCGCTATCAGATAATTCATATTATCTGTACTGTCAGAAGATTTGACAGATATATTAATATGAAATCCATTTCCAGGCGCATGTTCTAATGGCTTTGGCTTAAAATCAGCAAAAATCCCATTTTGCTGCGCAATTGTTTTGACAACGGTTTGAAATGTCATTGCATTGTCAGCTGCTGTTAAAGGATTAGAGTAGCGGAAGTCAATTTCATTTTGTCCTGGTCCTTCTTCATGATGGGAACTTTCTGGCTGAATACCCATTTGCTCCAATGTCAGACATATTTCACGACGTATATTTTCACCTCTGTCTTCCGGAGCAATATCCATATAAGAGGCATTATCATAAGGAAGTTTTGTGGATTTGCCATTGTCATCTAATTGGAATAGATAAAACTCCTGTTCTGCACCAAAGAAAAATTGATAACCGGCATATTCAGCGGCCTGAATTGCTTTTTTTAAAATAGAACGTGTGTCACACTCAAATATTTTTCCGTCCGGATAGGTAATGCTACAGAACATTCTTACCACACATCCATGTTCTGGTCTCCAGGGTAAGGGCATCAGAGTGTCTGGTTCTGGATGAAGGAACAAATCAGAATGCGTTTCGTCTCCAAAACCTGCGATTGCAGATGCATCAATGGCAATACCATATTCAAAAGCCCGAGGAAGTTCCTGAGGCATAATGGATATATTCTTCTGTTTGCCAAATACATCGCAAAAGGCAAGACGAATGAATTTAACATCTTCTTCCTGCACATATTGGATGATCTCTTCTTTTGAATACTTCATAATACTACCTGCTTTCTTTAATTTGGCACATACATTTGTTTGTATGGATTTTTACTGTCTGGTGTAATAACTGTAAAAGGAACAGATAAAAGCTTATCTATAGAATATGTGAAATCTCTACAGTACTCAGACAGATATTCCATAATTTCATCTAAATCCTTTGAAGTTGCGTATCTTGCAGTAACTTGTTCTGGAAAGCAGATATCTTTGCAATTCCCGCGCAAAAACATTTTTCCACCGTGCATTCCAGTACATGGGAAGTTCCCTACTATAGGTTTTCCGACAGTGTTTATTCCAAGAACAATAATGATGCCACCAGCCTGATATTCGCCCAGAAAGCTTCCGGTATGTCCACCAATAATCATAACAGGAATTTTTTCTTTATAAGCTTTCATATGAATCCCGGCGCGATATCCTGCGTTACCTTTTACATAAATCTTGCCCCCACGCATAGCGTAACCGGCAGCATCTCCGATATTACCATGTATAAGAATTTTTCCTTCATTCATAGTATCGCCCACAGCGTCTTGAGCATTGGCATTTACTACAATATTGGCATTGTTTAAATAGGAACCCAGTGCGTTTCCTGGAATGCCATTGATTGTAATATTTTTATCAGACATACCTGCAGCAATAAACCTTTGCCCACAGCAACTTTCAATCATACAGTCTTTATCTGCATTGCACAGTGCTTCATTCACGGCTCTGTAATTTAAATTTGCAGCATTAATGATTTTCATATTATACCATACCTTCCTAAAAAAAGTTTATATTTTTGAAATTATTCTCCGGCATGGAAAATACCAAGTATTTCAAGTTCTTTTTCCGTTAACCCGATGCCACGCAACATGAGACGATTTCCTCGTAATGCTTCAATTGAATTAATACCCATGCCACCCATAAGCTCTTTGATTTCATGGTTCCATGCGGTTATTAGATTAACTAAGCGTTGCTTTCCGATTTCTGGATCAAGTCTCTTTACAAGTTCTGGTCTTTGAGTTGCGATTCCCCAGTTGCATTTGCCGCTTTGACAGGTACGGCAGAGGTGACAGCCGAGAGCTAGCAGGGCAGCAGTAGCTATGTAACAGGCATCTGCGCCCAGTGCTATAGCTTTTACTACATCAGCAGCGCTGCGAATACTTCCGCCCACTATCAGTGATACATTGTTACGAATGCCTTCGTCACGAAGCCGCTGGTCAACAGAGGCAAGCGCAAGTTCAATGGGGATGCCCACATTATCTCTGATTCTGGTAGGTGCAGCTCCTGTACCGCCACGAAAGCCATCGATGGCAATAATATCAGCTCCGCTGCGGGCAATTCCGCTTGCAATAGCTGCAATATTATGAACAGCGGCAACCTTAACAATGACTGGTTTTTGGTATTGTGTAGCTTCTTTTACTGAAAAAACAAGTTGACGCAAATCCTCGATAGAGTAGATATCATGATGGGGGGCGGGAGAGATTGCATCAGAGCCTTCAGGAATCATGCGGGTACGCGATACATCACCGATTATTTTTGTACCGGGAAGATGTCCGCCAATGCCTGGTTTTGCACCTTGTCCCATTTTAATTTCTATTGCAGAGCCTGCTTTTAAATAATCTTCGTAAACGCCGAAACGTCCGGAAGCTACCTGCACAACAGTATTTTTTCCATAGCAGTAAAAGTCTTCATGCAATCCACCTTCTCCGGTATTATACAAAGTTCCGAGTTCTGTTGCTGCCAGAGCAAGGGATTTATGAGCGTTATAGCTGATAGAGCCGTAGCTCATGGCAGAGAACATAACAGGCATGGAGAGTTCCAACTGGGGAGGAAGTTTGCAGTCTAATTTTCCATCTGCTGTACGATTTATTTTGGAGGGCTTCTTTCCAAGGTACACACGAGTCTCCATGGGTTCGCGCAAAGGATCAATAGAGGGGTTTGTTACTTGTGAAGCATTAATAAGGATTTTATCCCAGTATACAGGCAGTGATTTTGGATTTCCCATGGAAGATAAAAGGACACCGCCACTGTTTGCCTGCTTATAAATTTCATTTACTGTGTTTTGAGACCAGTTGGTATTTTTCCGTAGGGTACATTCGTTTTTTATAATTTTTAATGCTCTGGTAGGACAGAATGAAACACATCTCTGACAGTTGACACATTTTGTTTCATCATGTTTCATAATTTTATGTTCTTTGTCGTAAAAGTGAACTTCATTGGCACATTGTTGTTCGCATATTCGACAGGTAATACATCTGTTTTCATTTCTTATTATTTCAAATTCAGGATAGATAAATTCTATGCTCATAAAAATACACCTTCCTTTACTTTTATAATAACCGGTTCACCGCCGGCAGGAGACCAAATGTTTTCTGCATTCGGTTCCATGGTTCGGATTGCAGCTTCTTCACTGGCGATAAATACTTTGTCTTTTTTTTCACCGACAACCATAGAACGTAATTTAAGTCGGTCATTTAATGCCATTAGCCCCCCATTAAAACCTAAAACAATAGAAAAAGGACCGGTTATAAGCAGACTTGGGAATATAGTTCGGAGATAAGTGTGTTTTTGCTGGTCATTCAAATCTGTTTTTGCTTCAATAGTACTCCAGAAAGGAGCAGCAATGACGCTTGCAGCTTCTCCAAGGGTGAGTCCCTGTATACGGAGCAGATAATCCATGATGTAAGTAATAACTTCTGTATCGGTTTGGAGTGTACATTTGTAGCCGAACATTTCCATAAATCGGCGATTCGCATCATAAGATGAAATTTCACCATTATGTACAATAGAATAATCAAGTAGTGTAAATGGATGTGCACCGCCCCACCAGCCAGGAGTGTTTGTTGGATAACGTCCGTGAGCAGTCCAGGAATATCCCTCATATTCATCCAGTTTATAAAAAATCCCTACATCTTCAGGAAACCCCACGGCTTTGAAGGTTCCCATATTTTTTCCGCTGGAGAAAACATAGGCGCCGGGCATTTCTGCATTTATTTTCATAACTGTTCGGGCAACAAATTCATTTTCGTCTAGTTGCAGAGAGGTTAAAACAGATTGGAGGGGGGCAACAAAATATCGCCATATAATGGGTTCATTTGTAATTACCGGTATTTTACGGGTTGGAATGATTTCAGACTGGACAATTTCAAATTGATCTTTTAAAAAAGCTTCACATTTTTTCCTTGTGTCTCTGGTATCAAAAAACATATGTAATGCATAAAAATCTTTATATTGAGGGTAAATACCGTAACCGGCAAAACCTCCGCCTAATCCATTAGAGCGGTCATGCATAGGCTTCATGGAGTTTATAATCATTTCTCCGGACATTTTATTTCCTTCTTTGGAAATTACTGCTGAGATTGCACATCCGGAAGGAATTCTTACCTGACCTTCAAATTTCATATTATCTGCACCTTCCTTTCAAAATAAATAAAAAAGGCATTCATTTTAAGGACAGAAAAAATCTGTACGAAAAATGAACACCTTTGCTCATATTCCATATATATACAGCGTATGGTCAGTTTTGTCAAGAGTGATAATTGCAAAATGAGAAAAAATAAAAAAAGGGATTGACAAATAAATTTGCGGGGTGTATTATCCAACACGTAAAGGCAAGGGCGTCTTTGAGATATAAATCTCAGAGGCGTTTTTTATTTTAATACAAAAGGCAAGGATGTCTTTCAGATACAGAGAAAAGTATCGGGAAAGATATTCTTGCCTTTTTAAATTGAGAGGAGTGGCATTATGAAAAATATTTCAGACTTTTTTGGATGTATGGTTTTTGATGACAGAGTGATGAAAGCAAATTTATCAGCTGAGGTTTACAACTCCTTAAGAAAGACCATTGATAAGGGAGCAAAACTTGATATTAGCGTGGCAAATGCGGTTGCAGCAGCAATGAAGGACTGGGCAGTTGCAAATGGCGCCACGCATTATACTCATTGGTTTCAGCCGCTTACCGGCGTAACAGCGGAGAAACATGACAGTTTTATTTCCCCATCCCCAGATGGAGGCGTGATTATGGAATTTTCTGGAAAAGAATTGATTAAAGGGGAACCGGATGCATCTTCTTTTCCATCAGGAGGGTTGCGCGCAACTTTTGAAGCACGAGGATATACTGCGTGGGATCCTACTTCATATGCATTTATAAAAGGGAAAACATTATGTATTCCTACGGCATTCTGTTCTTATGGTGGAGAGGCTCTGGATAAGAAAACACCATTACTTCGTTCCATGGAAGCCTTAAACAGACAGGCACTTCGCATCCTTCATCTGTTTGGAAATGATGCGGTGAAATGTGTACGTACTTCTGTAGGACCGGAGCAGGAGTATTTCCTCATTACAAAGGAAATGTATGAACAGAGAAAAGACCTTCGATTTACAGGACGAACTCTTTTTGGAGCAAAACCACCGAAGGGACAGGAGATGGATGATCATTACTTTGGTGTGATTAAGCCTAGGGTTGCTGCATATATGGAAGAATTAAATGAAGAACTATGGAAATTGGGTATTCTGGCTAAAACAGAACATAATGAAGTGGCTCCGGCACAGCATGAATTAGCTCCTATTTATACCACAACTAATATTGCAACAGACCATAATCAGCTGACAATGGAAGTTATGCAGAAGGTCGCAGAAAAAAATGGACTTGTATGTTTACTTCATGAGAAACCGTTCGCAGGTGTAAACGGTAGTGGAAAACATAATAACTGGTCGATTGCGACAGACAAAGGTGTAAATTTATTGTCACCAGGAGATACTCCTTATGAAAATGCACAGTTTTTATTGTTCTTATGTGCAGTTATTAAAGCAGTGGATGATTATCAGGATTTGCTGCGGCTTTCAGTTGCAACTGCAGGAAATGATCACAGGTTGGGGGCGAATGAGGCACCTCCGGCAGTTGTTTCTGTTTTTCTTGGAGATGAATTGAATGCAGTACTGGAAGCTATTGAGACAGGTGTCACGTATGAAGGAACGAAGAAGACTCAGATGAAGTTGGGAGTAGATGTGCTTCCCAAATTTAATCGAGACACTACAGACCGCAATCGTACTTCTCCATTTGCATTTACCGGAAATAAATTTGAGTTTCGCATGTTGGGCTCATCTAACAGTATCGCATGTGCAAATATTATGCTCAATAGTGCAGTGGCAGAAAGCTTGAAAATTTATGCGGACAGGCTGGAAAAAGCAGAGAATTTTGAGGATACACTACATGAAATGATCAGAAAAACGATTAAAGATCATAAACATATTATTTTCAACGGCAATGGCTATGATGATACATGGATTAAAGAAGCAACAGAAAAACGAGGATTGCTTAATTATCGTACAACACCAGACTGTATGCCTCATCTTTTAGATGAAAAAAATGTACGGATGTTGACATCTCATAAAATATTTTCAGAGGCAGAATTAAAGTCCAGATGTGAAATTATGCTGGACAACTATTGCAAAACGGTATTAATTGAAGCAAATACTATGATTGACATGGCAAAAACAGAAATTGCTCCGGCAGTAAGTTCCTATGTCCTTGAACTGGCGAATACAGCAGTGGCAAAGCAAACAGTAGATGCATTGATTTCCTGCAGATATGAAAATGATTTATTAAAGAAGCTATCCAGACTGGAAGAGCAGATTGCAGTCAGAGCAGAAGAGCTGGAAGATGCTGTATTGAAATTACAGAGCGCCGGAGATATTGAAGAAGAAGCTTATATGATAAGAGATATAATTTTAAGTAAAATGTGTGAACTCCGAGTTGCCTGTGACGAGGCGGAAACAATGACAGCAAAGAAATACTGGCCGTTTCCAACTTACAGTGACTTGTTGTTTGGCGTAAAATAAATCAGTATTTAGTAAATTACGGAGGTATATTCAGATGTGTTCTATTATGGGTTATTGCAGTCGCAGCATTTCTTTTTATGATTTTATGAAAGGGTTTGAAAAGACAAAATCAAGAGGTCCGGATGACAGCCGTGTAGTAAAGACAGAAAAAGGTATTCTCGGATTTCACAGACTTTCAATCATGGGGCTGACCCCGTCTGGTATGCAGCCGTTTCAGT
>ENA-OPSF01002473-OPSF01002473.1-human-gut-metagenome-genome-assembly--contig:-NODE-2473-length-11316-cov-5.276352_pt1 | contig 11316 bp, 8 predicted proteins | sample MGYA00241452_ERZ501896 | MGnify/ENA primary metagenome ERZ501896 (study PRJEB25962, sample SAMEA2042111) | human gut metagenome | biome: human gut; feature: human-associated habitat; material: faeces... | reverse complement strand
CATCGCGTTACGGGACGATCCGGGCGCTGGGGACGCTGTGCGGCGTGCTTTCGGTCGCGGTGCTCGCCGGCGGCGTGGTGCTTTTCGGCAATTACCAGAAAATGCGCGAGATGGAGAGTGTGCTGGTATCCGTCCTCCCGGATGGTGTGCGGGGCACTGCGGACGGGAAAGAGGCGGTTACGGTGGAACAGCTCCGCGGCAGTGTGACGCCGCTTGAGAGCGGCGAGGCCGGCGCGGATGTGGATGCAGACGGAACACCAGCGGAAAACGGAGGACAGGCGCATAAATGGACACTTGAGAGCGCGGCGGATGGAGATACAGAGGGCACTGCCATAGCAGGCAGACAGAATGGACAGGCTTCCGGCGGGCAGAGCGAAGAGAACGGAAAAAAGGCGGAGACGAAAGCCCCGTACATTTTGCCGGAGCCGGAGGCACAGCGCGACCTGCCGAATCCGGGCGGCAATTCGACGGCGGGACAGGACTATCCGGTCACAAACTTGAAGCCCGGCGGCACGTACACGGTCGGGGACGGGGAGACGCTCTATGGGATCTGTTTTAAGATTTATGGCAATATCCGTCATCTGGACGATATCCTTGCGGTCAACCATCTGACCGATGAAAACCGCATTATCGCAGGGCAGACGCTGGTGCTGCCGGATGTGTCCGGAGAATAGCAAAAAGATAATGCCAAACCATCTAAAATAGTGTATAATCAAGATGGCAGTCCAGCTACAGGAGATAAAAAAATGAGTGAGATGAACCCGATTGAACGGGAACAGAAGAAAAAGCAGCTGAGAGGGCGTGTGATCGACACCGCCACGCAGGACATGTTTCCCCGCCGGGGCATAAGCCACGGAGAAAATGAGGAAGAGGTGGCGGAGAAAGCCGAGCGCCATTCCAGACGGAAACGTCTTCGCAGGGTGCTGACGGCGGTGTTAATCGCGGCGCTTTTGGCGGCTGGTTTTATGTATTATAAAGATAACCATGCCTACACGGACTATACGGTGGCGTGGGAAAAAGAGATTGCGGCGAGTGAGAGCAGCACGACGGAATTTGTCCCGTTTGGGGAAAATGTACTGAAATACACGAAGGACGGAGCTTCCTATCTGGACAAGTCCGGCAAGGCGGTCTGGTCGATGAGTTATGAGCTGAAATCGCCGATCTGCTATGTCAACGGCGATTATGCCGTGATCGGGGACCAGCAGGGCAATGATATTTATATTGTGGATAAGACCGGAAGCCAGGGACAGGCGACGACGCTTCTGCCGATCCTGCGCGTCAGCGTATCGGCATACGGCATCGTGGCGGCGCTGGTGGAGGACAGCAATGCTTCGTATGTGACCTTTTTCAAGAAAGACGGCAGCGAGCTTGACTGGGCGATCAAGACGGTTATGTCGGGAAATGGTTACCTGATGGACGTTTCCTTATCGCCGGATGGTACGCAGGTCATGCTTTCCGACCTGTATCTGCAGGACGGGGCACTCAAAAACCGGATTGTATTTTACAATTTCTCTGAATATGGAAAGAATTATCCAGACCGTCTGGTCGGAGGTTTTGATGAGCTGGGAGATAGCGTCTGTCCGCGCGTCCGGTTTCTCGACGAGGATCACGCGTGTGCATTTGCGGATGATCAGGTGGCATTTTTCTCTTTGGAAAATGTAACAAGCCCGGCGCTGGTGCGCCAGGCGGAGATCGACGGGGAAGTCCGCGGCGTGGCATGGTCGAAGGACTATGTGGCGGTCATCTCGGACAACACCGAGGGCGGAAGTGAGAGCCGTTTGAGCATGTTTAAATCCGATGGAACCGCTATGGGTACGGCAGAGTTCTCGTATTCGTGGCGTAACATAAATATACAGGGCGATTTCGTCATCCTAAATAACGAAAATTCCTGCCGGGTCTACAGTATGTCCGGCAAGGAGCGGTTTGCCGGGGAGTTTGATTTCTCTGTGGCGCAGGTAACACGCGGCCGCGCGTTCAATTCACTGATTATCAGCGGCGGCGACCGGATGCGCGAGATCCGCCTCAAATAACACACGTTTAGTTTTTAAAATTAAGATACATAGCAGGAGGTTACTTATGAATCAGATTGACACATTATCCGTAAACGCGATCCGGATTTTATCCGCAGACGCAATCCAGAAGGCAAATTCCGGTCATCCGGGACTTCCGCTGGGATGTGCAGCAGCGGCTTATGAACTGTGGGCACATCATATGAACCATAACCCAGCTAACCCTAAGTGGGAGAACAGAGACCGTTTCATCTTATCCGGCGGTCATGGTTCCATGCTGCTGTACTCTCTGTTGCACCTGTTTGGCTACGGAAATCTTTCCAAAGAAGATCTGATGAACTTCCGCCAGTTAGATTCCAAGACTCCGGGACATCCGGAATATGGTCATACCGTTGGCGTTGAGGCGACGACCGGTCCGCTGGGCGCAGGTATGGGTATGGCAGTCGGCATGGCGATGGCTGAGGCACATCTGGAAAGCGTATTCAACAAAGAAAATTATCCGGTAGTTGACCATTACACCTATGTATTGGGCGGCGACGGATGTATGATGGAAGGCATTTCCTCTGAGGCATTCTCTCTGGCAGGTACCCTGGGACTTTCCAAGCTGATTGTTCTCTATGATTCCAACCGCATCTCCATCGAGGGAAGCACCGACATCGCATTCCGTGAGAATGTACAGGAGCGTATGCAGGCATTTGGTTTCCAGACGATCACTGTAGAAGATGGCAATGATATCGACGCGATCGGCAAGGCGATCGAGGCTGCAAAGGCAGATACCGAGCATCCGTCCTTTATCACCATCAAGACGCAGATCGGCTTCGGCTGCCCGGCAAAACAGGGCAAGGCGAGCGCACACGGCGAGCCGCTGGGCGTGGAGAATGTGGAAGCACTCAGAAAGAACTTAAACTGGCCGAGCGAAGAGCCGTTCTTCGTACCGGAAGAGGTATACAAAAACTACTCCGAGATCGCAGAGCAGAAGGCAGAGGTAGAAGCTGCATGGAACGTGATGTTTGCCGCTTACTGCGAGGAATATCCGGAGATGGAAGCGCTCTGGAACCAGTATCACAATGCAAAGGCGGGCGAGGCGCTGAAAGATGACGCCGGATTCTGGGCAAAACAGGAGAAACCGGAAGCAAGCCGTGCGATCTCCGGACGCTTGATCAACTACATCAAGGATGTTCTGCCGAACCTGTTTGGCGGTTCTGCTGACCTGGCACCGTCCAACAAGACCAACATGAAGGATGCGGGCGACTTCTCCAAGGAGGACAGAGCTGGACGTAACCTGCACTTCGGTGTCCGCGAACTTGCGATGGCAGCGATCGGAAATGGCATCATGCTGCACGGCGGTCTGCGTGCGTATGTATCGACCTTCTTTGTATTCAGTGATTACTGCAAACCGATGGCAAGACTGTCTGCACTGATGGGCGTGCCGCTGACCTATGTATTTACGCATGACAGCATCGGCGTTGGCGAGGATGGACCGACCCATGAGCCGATCGAGCAGATGGCAGCGCTGCGTGCGATGCCGAACTTCCATGTATTCCGCCCGTGCGATGCGACCGAGACAGAGGCAGCTTGGTACAGTGCTGTTACTTCCGAGCACACACCGACCGCACTGGTGCTGACCAGACAGAATCTGGAGCCGATGGCAGGCAGCAGCCGTGAGGCATTAAAGGGCGGCTACATCATCGACGACTGCGAGGGCACACCGGAGTTAATTCTGATTGCCAGCGGTTCCGAGGTGGCTCTGGCGGTTCATGCAAAAGAGACTCTGGCAGCAGAAGGTCAGAAAGTCCGCGTTGTCTCCATGCCGTGTATGGATCTGTTCGAGGAGCAGAGCGAGGAGTACAAGGAGTCCGTACTTCCGAGAGAAGTACGCCGCCGTGTAGCAGTAGAGGCGCTTGGAAGCTTCGGCTGGGACAAGTACACCGGCTTAGACGGCAAGATCATCGCGATGGAAAGTTTCGGCGCCAGCGCACCGGCAGGGCTTCTGTTCAAGAAGTTCGGCTTTACCGTTGAGCATGTGGTAGAGGTGGCTAAGAGCCTGAAATAATGTTGATTTTGGTAAAAAAATAAGATAAAAGACAGGCACCTGTCTGTCGGCAGAAAAGAATGCGGTACCGCTTAAGCAGAAATGCGCCTTTCTCCGGCAGGCAGGTGTATTTTGCTTTCCAAACCTTGCAAAACGGGGATGCATTGCGTATAATAAGAGCCAGCGCAGAAAAAAGATGAGGGCATAGAAGAAAGGCTGTCAGTGCAGCCGTAAGGGAAGGGATCCAGACATGGAAAAAAAATGTATTGGGATAGACGTCGGCGGAACGACGGTTAAGATTGGTATTTTTGAGACGGACGGAACGCTTGTTTATAAGTGGGAGGTTCCGAGCCGCAAGGAAGAGAATGGGGCGTACATTCTTCCGGATGTAGCCGCTTCGATCAGGAAGAAATTGAACGAGCGGGGAATTCCGATGGATGCCGTGATCGGCGCAGGCATGGGATTTCCGGGACCGGTGCAGCCGGACGGCTATGTGGAGGTCTGCGTCAACTTAGGATGGCGCGATCTGAACCCGCAGAAGATTTTGAGTGAGTTATTAGATGGAATGCCGGTCCGCTCCGGTAATGATGCTAATGTGGCGGCGCTCGGCGAGATGTGGCAGGGCGGCGGCAAGGGCTGCCATGATATCGTGATGGTGACGCTGGGAACCGGTGTCGGCGGCGGCGTGGGACACGATCAGAAGATCGTTGCAGGACGCCACGGACTGGGCGGCGAGATCGGTCATATCCATATCCGCGAGGGCGAGAAAGAAACCTGCAACTGCGGCGGACACGGCTGTCTGGAACAGGTAGCGTCCGCGACCGGTATCGCCAGGGAGGCGAGACGGAAGATGGCGGCAAAGCCGGATGCATCGGTGATGCGTGCCTACGGTGATGCGATCACCGCAAAAAATGTGCTGGATGCGGCAAAAGCCGGGGATGCACTGGCGCTGGAGGTTATGGACACCGTGTGCTATTATCTCGGATGGGCGCTGGCGACCATTTCGATGACCGTGGATCCGGAGATTTTCGTCATCGGAGGCGGCGTATCCAAGGCGGGGACTTTTTTAACGGATTGGATTGACCGCTATTACCGCGAATTGACCCCGATCTCTGAGAATAAGGGCGAGGTTCGCCTGGCAACATTGGGAAATGATGCAGGTATCTATGGGGCGGCAAGACTGATCTTAGATTAGGCGCCTTGTTTTGAGTGACAGAGTGCAGGGTAAAGGGTCTGGACGTTTGAAGAAAATAGGGATAAAAAAACGTTCAGATATGCCGAAAAATGTTGTAGACAAGAGGAGACCCCGGAGCGGTCAAGCATCCGGGGCAATTATGAAAAATCTATGTGCAAAATCACTATAAAACAAATTTGAAAAGTGAAATCTTTTATGCTTTTAGTATAAAAATAAGATATGAATAAAATATGAACACCGTGTAAACAGATTATGAAAATTGGCGATTTTGTACAAAAAAGTTTCATGAATCAGAGGTTTCTCTATCAAAACAGAGGATAGAAAGAAAAATGGCAGAATTTGCAGCGCACGGTGCGAATCAGGAGGAAAAAATGGCAGCAGAAAAAGCAAAGAAAACGATTGTAATTGGACATAAAAACCCGGATACGGATTCGATTTGTTCTGCAATCGGCTATGCGAATTTCAAAACACTTCAGACGGGCGGCGAATATGTACCGTGCCGTGCCGGAGAACTGAACCCGGAGACAACCTTCGTACTGGATTACTTTAAGGTAGATGTGCCGAAACTGATTAAATCCGTCAAAACGCAGGTCAAGGATATTGAGATCCGCGAGACGCCAGGTGTTTCCAAGAATATTTCCCTGAGAAAAGCATGGAACCTGATGCAGGAGGACGGTCTGGTAACACTTCCGGCTGTTACCGATAAGAATATACTGGAAGGTCTGATCACAGTCGGCGATATCACCCGTTCTTATATGAATGTATACGACAGCAGCATTCTTTCCAAGGCATGCACCCAGTATGCAAATATCATCGAGACCCTGGAGGGCGCGATTTTTGTTGGCGATGAGAAAGAGTACTTTGATAAAGGAAAAGTCCTGATTGCGGCAGCTAATCCGGATATGATGGAATATTATATTGAAGAGAACGACCTGGTTATCCTCGGCAACCGCTATGAGTCGCAGCTGTGCGCGATCGAGATGGGTGCAAGCTGTATCATCGTGTGTGAGGGCGCTGGCGTTTCCATGACGATCAAAAAACTGGCACAGGAGCGCGGCTGTACCGTCATCACAACTCCGTATGATACCTACACGGCAGCCCGTCTCATTAACCAGAGTATGCCGATCAGCTATTTCATGAAGACTGAGAAGCTGATCACCTTCGATACAGATGATTTCATCGATGATATTAAGGATGTGATGGCAAGCAAGCGTTTCCGTCATTTCCCGGTACTCGATAAAGAAGGCAAATACAAAGGCCTGATTTCTCGCCGTAACTTACTGGGTGCGCGCGGCAAGAACGTGATTCTGGTCGATCACAATGAGCGCGGCCAGGCGGTAGACGGCATCGAGAATGCCAATATCCTGGAACTGATTGACCACCATCGTCTGGGTACTGTGGAGACAGTCGGACCGGTCTTCTTCCGTAACCAGCCGCTCGGCTGTACGGCAACGATCATCTTCCAGATGTATCGCGAACAGGGGCTGGAGATCGACAAGACCATCGCAGGTCTGCTCTGCAGTGCGATCATCTCCGATACGCTTCTGTTCCGTTCTCCGACCTGCACACCGATGGATCGGGCGGCAGCGGTTTCTCTGGCTGAGATGGCAGGCATCAAGCTGGATGAGTTCGCAAACCAGATGTTTGAGGCAGGCAGCGAGTTAAAGGGCAAGAGCGATGCAGAGATTCTGTATCTGGATTTCAAGAAATTCTCAGCTGGAAAGACAAACTTCGGCGTCGGTCAGATCAACTCCCTGAATGCAGAGGAGCTTGGAAAGCTGAAGAACCGTATGCTGCCGTTTATGGAGAAAGCGCGTGAGGACGAAGGTCTGGATATGATCTTCTTCATGCTGACGAATATCCTGACGGAGACGACCGAACTTCTCTGTGTTGGACAGGGGGCGGCACAGGTTGTGGCAGATGCGTTCCACGTAGGTGATGCAAATGAAGAGCTGAAGCAGACGGCAACACTGCCGGGTGTTGTTTCCAGAAAGAAACAGCTGATTCCGGCACTGACAGTGACACTGGAGCAGTAAATCAGGTGACGGTGCGCGGACGGGATTGTTTCATACAGAAAATCCAGTGATAGTTCGTGCAGGGCAGAAAGGTCGGACGGAAAGGAAGGATACCATGACATTTGTATATCCGGCGGTTTTTACGCCTAAGAAAGATGGAAAAGGGTATGATGCATATTTCCCGGATTTGGAGTGCTGCGAGGCGGAAGGTCCGGATCTGGAAGATGCGGTGGAAAATGCGCGGGAGGCAGCGTACAACTGGATCAGCCTGGAGCTGGAGGAAGAGGGCGATCTGCCGGCACAGACGCATATCGATGATATGAGCCTGCCGGAAGGAAGCATGGTGAAACAGATCATGGTCCGGATCAAACTTCTCCCGGACAACGATTAAGAGGATATAGGGATGGCACAGAAGAGAGCGGCTGGAAAGCCAGAAGAGCGTCGCCGGGGAGGAGCAAGGCAGAACCCGGAAGGACAGTTGAAAAAACGGGTGGAGACCCGGAACACTCCGGGACCGCGCGCCCAGTGGAAGCCGGGCAATATGATTTATCCGGTTCCGGCGGTGCTGGTCACAGTGGCGGACTGCGAAGGAAACAGTAACATCATCACGATTGCCTGGACGGGCACGATCTGTACGAACCCGCCGATGGCGTACATTTCGGTGCGCCCGGAGCGCTATTCTTACCATATGCTGCGGGAGAGCGGTGAGTTTGTCATCAACCTGGCGACGGAGTCGATGGCGTATGCGACCGATTACTGCGGCGTCCGCTCCGGCAGGAATGTGGATAAATGGAAGGAGACAGGGCTCACACCGGTTCCGGCGCAGACGGTGAAAGCGCCGGTGATCGCCGAAAGCCCGGTCGCGATCGAGTGCCGGGTGACCGAAGTCAAGGAACTGGGGTCACATCATATGTTTCTGGCAGAGGTAACGGGTGTCAGCGTGGACGAGCAGTGGCTCAACGAGCGCGGCAGCCTGGAGCTTGCAAAGGCGGAACCGATTGTGTATTCGCATGGCGGCTATTATGGGCTTTCAGAGCTTCTTGGAACATTTGGATGGAGTGTAAAGAAAAAGAAGAGGTGCCAAAGATGAAAAATAATGTAACCCTGATTGGTATGCCGTCCGCAGGAAAGAGCACGGTCGGAGTGCTTTTAGCAAAGAGACTGGGCTATTCCTTTATAGATGTGGATTTGCTGATTCAGGAACAGGAAGGTAAGCGCCTGCGCGAGATCATCGAAGAACAGGGACTGGACGGATTTCTCGATGTGGAGAATCGCGTCAACGCGGGGGTGGAAGCCGAGCAGGCGGTCATCGCACCGGGTGGCAGCGTGATCTACGGAAAGGAAGCGATGGAACATTTAAAATCCATCGGACTGGTTGTCTATCTGAAAATTACCTATGACGAGCTGGTAAAACGCGTCGGCGATGTCAAGGACCGCGGCGTAGCGCTGAAAGACGGCATGACACTTCTGGATCTCTACCATGAGAGGATCTCGTATTTTGAGAAATACGCGGACATCACGATCGACGAGGAAGGTAAAGAGCTGGGGGCGGTGGTTGATGAGCTGCGCGAAATATTGGAAGAACGCGGTTATGTGCTGGGAAGTGCGCCGGAGGAAGAGTAACAATTTCACATGAGAATGGGGGCAGCCGGTTCTGCCGGACGGATTTCATAACGGGTTACAGTGAGAAAAAATCAGTTGCAAAACAGTTGAAAATCCAATACAATAGAATAGTAACCATTTTTATAGAATGTTAACAGTCGGGGGTGCAAAGATGCGGAATCTTTTTTGCATCCCTTTTTTGAAAGGTGTGCGTATATGACTACAGTGAAATCTTTGTCCAGAGAGATGAAATTCTTTCTTCTGGCACTGATTCCGATCTATTTCATTTCAGTGGGGCTGATTATACAGCCGTTTGATTCCATTGTGACTGGTATCTATGAAATCATATGGGAGCCGGATTTCCTGATCACCGATTATATTGCGGTCGGCGGCATGGGAGCCGCGTTTGTCAATGCCGGGATGATGGCGCTTATCAGCATCTACTTTGTCTATAGTCTTGGGATGGAGATGGACGGGCATACGATCACGTCCTGCTGTCTGATGTTTGGATTCTCTTTGTTCGGAAAAAATCTGATGAATATCTGGGCGATTTTTCTGGGTGTATTTCTCTATGCAAAATATCATAAAATGCACTTATCCAACTATATTTATGTCGGCATCTACGGAACGAGCCTGTCTCCGATCATCACACAGCTGATGCACGTGGTGGAGCTGCCGATCTGGCAGCGCTTCTGTGTGACGATTCTGGTGGGAATCTGTATCGGATTCGTGCTTCCACCGCTCGCGACGCATTCCCACTATGCCCATAAGGGATATTCCCTTTATAATGTGGGATTTGCCTCTGGCATCATTGCGACGGTCCTGGTCTCCACGTTTAAGTCCTTTGGAATTGAGACGGAGGCGCGTCTTATCTGGTCCTCCGGCAATGATGCGATGCTTTTAGGGCTGCTATTTGTCCTGTTTGCAGGCATGTCGGTGGTGGCAGTGCTGTGGCGCGGAAAAGATACGCTTTTAGGGTATGAAAAACTCCTTGGGACAACGGGAATCGGCGGTACCGATTACCTGCTGGAATTGGGCGGTGCAGTGACGCTTCTCAACATGGGACTCAATGGTCTGTTTGCGACCTTCTTTGTGCTGGCAGTCGGCGGAAACCTAAATGGACCGACGATCGGCGGAATCTTTACCATCGTTGGATTCAGTGCGACTGGAAAACATTTGCGGAATATTTTCCCGATCATGGCGGGCGTCTGCATTGCGAGTACCGTCCGGGCGTGGGATATCACGAATCCGTCGGCACTTCTGGCGCTGCTCTTTTCCACGACGCTGGCGCCGATCGCCGGAGAGTTTGGAATTTTATGCGGCGTGTTAGCCGGTTTTCTGCACGCGTCGGTGGCGCTCAATGTCGGGATCGTGTATGGGGGCATGAACCTCTATAACAATGGATTTGCGGGCGGTATCGTCGCAATGTTCCTGGTGCCGGTGATCCAGTCGATCCGCGACCGGAGGGCGCGGGCGAAGGGAGATCTGTCGCTGTAAGATTTCCTCTTTTTAATGGAATTTTAACACGAAAGAGGCATAGAGATATTGTATCATTATAAAAACACCACATTTATGATACCTACTAAACATAGAAAGGAATGATACATATTTCAACTTCATTTGCGCTTCTGGTCGTAGCGATTATTATCCTTGTCTGCATCGCGGGAAGCCGTCTTTCGGGGCGGCTGGGGGTGCCGACGTTGTTTATTTTTATTATGCTGGGAATGCTGTTTGGATCGGACGGTATTTTTAAGATTCCATTCGGCAATTTTGCACTGGCGGAACAGGTCTGCTCGGTGGCACTGATTTTTATTATGTTTTACGGCGGGTTCGGCACGCGCTGGAGTGAGGCGAAGCCGGTCGCGGGGCGGTCGATTTTGTTATCCTCGGTGGGTGTAGTGCTGACGGCGCTTTTGACCGGGCTGTTCTGTCATCTGGTGCTTAAGATGGCACTGATGGAAGGAATGCTTCTCGGCGCAGTTCTTGGATCGACCGATGCGGCATCCGTGTTCTCGATCCTGCGTTCGCGCAAGCTGAACCTCAAATACGGCACGGCATCCATGCTGGAGTTAGAGAGCGGAAGCAACGACCCGTTTGCGTACATGATGACGGTGATTCTGCTGTCTGCGATGACGGGGAGTGTGAGCGGCGGTTCGGCGGTTCTGCTTTTGATCCGCCAGCTCGCATTTGGGCTTTTGACCGGCGCGACGGTCGCGTGGTTGGTGACATGGCTTTTAAAGCGGTATGCCTTTTATGGCGAGGGATTTGACACGATCTTTGTCTTTGCGGCGGCAATCATTTCTTACGCGCTTGCATCCCAGATTGGTGGAAATGGCTACTTAAGCGTGTATTTGACCGGTATTATCCTCGGAAATCAGGAGCTGAAGAACCAGAAAGCGCTGGTTGGCTTCTTTGATGCATTTACCGGTGGTTCATTTGAAAGAATGTCAATTTTCGCATTAA
>ENA-OPSF01002472-OPSF01002472.1-human-gut-metagenome-genome-assembly--contig:-NODE-2472-length-11320-cov-4.387483_pt1 | contig 11320 bp, 10 predicted proteins | sample MGYA00241452_ERZ501896 | MGnify/ENA primary metagenome ERZ501896 (study PRJEB25962, sample SAMEA2042111) | human gut metagenome | biome: human gut; feature: human-associated habitat; material: faeces... | reverse complement strand
ATATTCTTCTTTTTTATTTCTTCACAAAAGTAAAGCTCCTTTCCTGTATTTCAAAGTATATTGATGAAAAATAAGATTAAAACTCTATCTTATGTTGTTTCTCATCATCCACCACAGCCATCATTCCTTCTACCTGTGCTAAAGCCAGCATACGTCCGTGGAAAGAATAACCGGCATTGTAGCCTTTATCCTCATCTCCGAGCATCATTCGTCCATGATCTACGCGCATGGGAAGTCCCGGATTCTCTTTCTCGAAAATGCGGATGAGATCAATCAGATGTCCTCTTCCTAATAGATGAGAACTTTCGATGAAGTTTCCACCCGGCATGGCCTCTGTACTGCGTAGATGAACGAAATGGGTTCTTCCTGCAAACTTCTTCGCCAATTCACGAGTATCATTATGTGCGCCTGCGCTAAGAGAACCTGCACAGAAAGTCAGCCCATTATGCGGATTGTCTACGGCATTCAGGAACCAGGCTATATCTTCTTCATTGGTGACAATACGGGGTAGGCCGAGAACCTGGAATGGAGGATCATCCGGGTGTACGCACATGTTGATACCATATTCATCGCATACAGGCATAATTGCAGAAAGGAAGTAACACATATTCTCTCGTAAAGCGTCCCGGTCTATGTCTTTATATAAACCTAACAGACGTTTGAATATAGCAACCGGGTTTTTATCTCCTTCTTTGATATTACCGTTCACAAATCCTTGTGTCTTGACGATAATAGTATCAATCAAATTGTCCTTTTCGGTCTCTGTAATCACTTTGTCCAGTTCGGTAACTTTATGCAGTTCTTCTTCTGTATAGTCTTTTTCAGCTCCTTCACGTTCCAGTATTTTGATGTCGAAGTAAGCGAAACGAATACGGTCGTAGTAAAGCGAACTGGTACCGTCCGGCCAAGGGTACTGTAAATCCGTACGTATCCAGTCGATTACCGGCATGAAGTTGTAACAGACTGTTTTCACTCCGCATTTACCCAGGTTGGCAAGACTTACTTTATAATTTTCAATCAACTGTTCACGTTCCGTACCCGCATACTTGATTGCCTCACAAACCGGAAGGCTTTCCACGACCGACCAGCGCAACCCATACGATTCAATATACGATTTTAAATCGTTGATGGCTTCTACTGTCCAAATCTCTCCGTTCGGTACCTCGTGTAATGCAGTGACGATTCCTTCAACACCTATCTGACGGAGCATCGGCAAGGTGATTTTATCTTTCTTGCCGAACCATCTCCATGTTTTTTCCATCATAGCGTTTGAATAAATTAAAAGATTAAATATTAAACGCCGCTGAATGCACTGAAACCACCATCGATAGGCAACATAGCTCCCGTTACGAAACTAGCGGCTTCACTACACAGGAATTGTACAGCACCATTCAATTCTTTGATGTCGCCGAAACGATTCATCGGAGTTTTGGCTAACACCTTTTTACTTCTGTCGGTCAATGAACCATCCGGGTTGATAAGTACACGACGGTTTTGGTCACCGATAAAGAATCCCGGAGCGATAGCATTAACACGGATACCATCACCGTATTTCAGTGCCATTTCGCTTGCCAGCCATTGGGTGAAGTTGGCTACTGCAGTTTTAGCGGCCGAGTAACCCGGTACACGGGTGATAGCACTATAAGCAGCCATAGAAGATACATTGATGATGCATCCTTTCTTCTGTTTTGCCATTACCTTACCGAATATCATAGACGGATAGACTGTCCCATTCATATTCAGGTTAGTCACTTTTTCCCAGCAAGAGATGTCCATATCATAGAAGTGCTGATCCGGTTCGAGAGTGGCTCCCGGCATATTGCCACCGGCAATGTTCAATAGAATATCGATCTTTCCCCATTTGGCTACAACTTCTTCGGCTACTTTCTCCAGGCTGGCGATGTCAAGTACATTACCAATGATGCCGATTACATCGTTACCATATTGCTTAAGTTCAGCTACGCGGTTGTCCAGTTGCTCCTGACGAATGTCAATAGCTACAACTTTTGCTCCCTGCTGTACAAAGTGTTGGGCAATATTTCCGCCCAGTACACCACCTGCTCCGGTAATAACAGCAACTTTACCGGCAATACTAAATAATTCGTTCATGGTTTCTATCAAATGTTTTTATGAATGGATGCAAAAATAGCGGGTTTTTATACATGCTATGATGCGTATTTTTGCAAGATATTTACCTATCTTTGCAAAAGCAGTTTAGAAAGGAGATTTATGAAGAAGATAATGAATGAGAAGTTGACTATTACGACTTCTAATCCCGTCCGTGCCCGCTTTTATGAATATCCACGTTTCACGTATCCGTGGCATTTTCATAGTGAGTATGAAATTATTTATGTGGAAAAGGGAGAGGGGGATTGTCTGGTGGGTGACAGCATTATCTCCTATTCAAAAGGTGATTTGATTCTTTTTGGTTCCGAACTGCCTCATAGTATGCAAAGTCCACCGGACGGCGGGGAAGAATCTGATAACGAAGAAAAAACCGAACCGAAAGTAAGAGGAGTCAATATTCAGTTTGAGAAAGATTTTATGCATTATTCTATTTCTCAATACTCCCAGTTTATTCCTATCAGGAATTTATTGGAGGATGCTTGCAGAGGGATTAAATTCACAATTACCCGTTCGGGGAAAATCATTAAATTATTGGAGCAAATTCCTTCTGCCAAAGGAGCAGATCAAATCATCCTGTTGCTTTCACTTCTACAGATGATGGCTACTAGCAATCATAAGAAATATCTGACTACTTCTCATTATACTCCGTCCCCTTCGATTATGCGTAATGAAAGAATGGAAAAGGTGATTGCCTATTTGAATAAACATTATACCGAGTCTATCGGTCTGGATGAAATTGCTTCTTATACAGCGATGAACCCTGCTGCTTTCTGCCGATACTTTAAAGAAAACACAGGAAAAACATTCAAAGAGTATGTACTTGATATGCGTATCGGATATGCTTGTAAACTATTGAATAGTAGTATGATGAATATATCTCAAATCAGTGCTACTTGCGGATTTGAATCACCTGTACATTTTAACCGCATTTTTAAAAGGGTGACAGGAATGACACCTACTTTATATAGAGAGCAGATGGAATAAGCTTTTCAGGCAATAAACATTTGAGTATAATTTCTTCCTCGTTCGTATATAATAGAAAAGATGAATAAACATGAGCGTAAATAGAATGAAGAAAAGAATTTTACTTTTGTTGTTGGTGATACCGGCATTGATAAAAGCGCAAGATGTGATGACAGAAACCCGTCAGGAACTGACGTCTCCCGACGGAGCTTATCGTTTTACCTTTTATCAGCGTGCGGTAGGAGAGGATAATACACAAATGTATTATACCTTGACTTATAAGAATCGTCCGGTGATTGAAGAAAGTAAACTGGGTGTTCTGATTGAAAATCAGTTATTTGAATCGGCGTTGGGTATACCGAATGATACTTGTCATTTTTGGTGTGAGAATCTGAAGTTGACAGAGACTGAACATCAAAAGACGGACGAGAGATGGAAGCCTGTATATGGCGAACGTGCGGAAGTACGTGATTGCTACAATGAGATGACTTTGAAATTCAAGAAGGGAGAAGGAAAAGGTAATCGGGATGGTGGTTATGATAAGCGTAAAAACTACTTTATGAATATTATAGTCCGCGCCTATAATGAAGGAGTTGCTTTCCGCTATCATTTTCCGGAAATGACAAACGGGCTTTTCTTGCATATTGTCGGTGAGCAGACTAGCTTCACAATGCCTGAAGGAACGATGGCGTATTATGAACGTTGGGCGCAAGGACCTTATGAACTTCGTCCGTTGAAAGGATGGGGTAAAGAGGAGAGTGAGCGTCCATTGACATTGAAACTTCCTGATGGATTATCAGTAGCTTTGTTGGAAGCAGAAATGGTGGATTATGTTCGTGGTAAATTCCGTTTATCGGCAGAGAAACCTTCCACTTTGGAGACAAGCCTGTATAGTAGCGTCGATATTATTTCTCCTTACAGTACTCCGTGGCGTGTAATCATGGTTGGCGAACGTCCGGTCGATTTAATTAATAATAATGATCTTGTCTTGAATCTGAATCCGGCTTGCAAACTGGCTGATACTTCTTGGATCAAACCCGGGAAAGTATTCCGTTCGGGCGACTTGAAACAAGATAGAGTAAAAGCAGCCATTGACTTTGCGGCAGAACGTGGTATTCAGTATGTGCACATGGATGCAGGATGGTACGGACCAGAGATGAAAATGAGTTCGGACGCTACTACTGTTTCTCCGGATAAAGACCTTGATATACCCGCTTTGTGTAAATATGCCGAATCGAAAGGAATCGGACTTATGGTGTATGTCAATCAGCGTGCATTAGTGCAGCAGTTGGATACTCTGTTGCCTTTGTATAAAAAATGGGGATTGAAAGGTATCAAGTTCGGTTTTGTACAGATAGGTAATCAGCGTTGGAGTACTTGGCTGCATGATGCAGTTCGTAAATGTGGAGAATATGGTCTGATGGTAGATATTCATGACGAATATCGTCCGACAGGTTTCAGCCGTACTTATCCTAACTTGATGACACAGGAAGGCATCGGTGGCAATGAAGAGATGCCGGATGCTTTACATAACACGATTCTTCCGTATACACGTTTCCTGGCAGGCGCTGCGGATTATACACTGTGTTATTTTAATGGCAGAGTGAAGAATACGAAAGCGCATCAGTTGGCAATGGCAGCAGTGTATTACAGTCCTTTGCAGTTTATGTTCTGGTATGACCGGCCTGAATTTTATAAAGGAGAAGAAGAACTCGAATTTTGGAAAGCCATTCCAAGTGTATGGGACGATAGCCGTGCGCTTGATGGAGAAATTGGTGAGTATATCGTTCAGGCACGTCGTTCGGGGAATGACTGGTTTGTAGGAGCAATGACGAATACGGAAGCCCGCACAATTACATTGACTACGGATTTTCTGGAAGCGGGTAAGAAGTATATGCTTCACCTGTACGAAGATGATAACAAGCTGAATACACGAACGAAAGTACGCAGTACTCATAAGAAGATAAAAGCCGGAGATAAGCTTGTTTTGAAGCTAAAAGCAAGTGGCGGAGCCGCATTGCATTTTATTCCGCTTAAGTAGGCAAGTTTATGTTTCTTTTTAGGCACAGATAACGCAGATTACACTGTTGCTTTATGCAACCATCATTTCTAAAACCGTGAAATCCGTGTAATCCGTGCCTGAAAAATATAGTGAGGTATTATTTGCTGTAATTAATCAACCACTTCACCATTTCCGGGGTGTAATGAGAGAAGAAGAGAGTTTTCTCATTCATTGAGTGGAAAGGTTGTTCAAGGAATTAAAGAACTAATTCCTTGAATAACCTTTCTAAAGTATTATCTAAATCTGTAGAGAATCCCGGATGAGGACGGGACACTTGAATACAGGAGCTTTTTACCGCAGTCAGCCACCGGAAGCGGTCCGGAATATCCATATTGGCAATAACTCCTCCTTCTTTATTTCCTTGACAAATCTTGTCGAAGACTTTCAGACCTTCTATCAGACAGTTGATGTCCAATTCGGAAGAGAACAGTTTCAATTTGTTTTCATCTATTGTATAAAGAGATTTGAGATATTTGCACCGTTTGGAAAACAGTACAATACCTACATTAATAAATTCCTCACGTTCTACTTTAGGAACGAAACGGATAACTGCGTATTCATATAAGTGCCTTTCTTGCATTTTGCGCTTCATTTACAAATATTTCGGAATGCTTGATCCTTTCTTCTAAAAATTGAATATAAACATCTCTCAAGTCTTGCGGAGTTTCCTGTCCTTCCGTCCAGTTCAGCCAGTCGTCAGGGACGGCATTGACTATTTCCCGTATCTTGTCATCAGTAAGTAGTTGTTTGAATGTTGCGTCTACTTCTTCCAGCTGATCGGCAAACGGCAATAGTACATGATCTTTTATTTGTACGAACGGACTAAGTGCGTGTTTCTGCCAATTCGTCCACGAATGATGGAAATAAAGGGAAGCTCCATGATCGATTAACCACAATTCTTTATGCCACATCAGCATATTCGTATTCTTGATTGTACGGTCTACATTGGTCAATAATGCATCCAGCCATACAATTTGCGAAGCAGTTTTACCGTCCACCTTATGCACAACAGGGTCGAACGTCAATGAACCGGACAGGAAATGCAGACCCATGTTCAACCCACGGCTCCATTGCAGTAAATCCTGTATTTCTTCGTCCGCTTCTGTCCGCCCGAAAGCCTCATCCAGATTCAAAAATATAATCTCCGGAACTCTGAATCCCAGTGTACGGGCTATTTCTCCCCCTATCAATTCGGCAATAAGGGCTTTAGTCCCATGTCCTGCTCCTCTGAATTTTACGACATATTTAAATTCATCATCCGCTTCAGCCAAAGCCGGCAATGACCCTCCTTCCCGCAAGGGAAGAATATATCTTGTTACATTTGCTGTACGTAAATCCATATCACTCCTTTCTTAAATTGAGAATAAAGATACAACGTTTTTATGGAATAGTCAGTGAAAGGCTTCCTATAATAATAGTTTTTTTATATTTTTCGGTTGAGTATACGTTAGTGTCTTTGCGAATATCTTTCATTTTTTACTATCTTTGTACTTGAAGTTTGAGAAAAGCGAAAACCTGCTTATGAGAAACCATATTCTGTCATTTATCATAATTTTACTTCTGACGATATTCAAAGTTGAAGGAGTACGTGCTTCATCAACTATGAATTACTATAGTATCACTACTTTTGAGGGACTGCCAAGCAATACAGTTAGTGCAATAAAGAAAGATGCATCCGGTTTTATCTGGTTTGGAACAAAGGTCGGACTTTGCCGGTTTGACGGATGTGAAGTGAAAACTTATCCATTGCTTTCTGAAGATGATATCTGGTCTATAGAAGAATTGGATAACGATACATTATTGCTCGGCACTGTTTCCGGGCTGAAATATTTCAGTCGCAAAGCGAATTCAACAGTGAAGCTGGACATTCCCTCTACAATTGTCAAATCAATCCGGAAAACGGCGGAAAGCCAATTTCTTGTGGGCACAGAAGCAGGACTATACTTAGTTAACAACCATATTCCCCGCCAGATATTTTTAGAAACAGGGCTTTCATCGTGCAATCATATCACGTCAATCATTCGTGAGGACAAGAATATCTATTGGTTCTCCACTGCCGACGGACTGGGGAAAATAGATATTCGGACAATGAAACCGGAGATTTACCGGATGCCGGAAGATATATCAAACAGTAATTTCTTCATTTGCCTGACACGGGTGGGCAACCATATCTATCTGGGCAGTTTCAATAAAGGAATATTCAGTTTTGATATGTCCGGGAAGAAATTCGCCAAAGTGAATGGTTTCGAACATAATCTGATAATGACGATAGACGGGCAGGATAACCAATTATTTGTCGGAACGAATGGGCAGGGACTGAAAGTGTTGTCTTTGGAAGACGGAAGTATCGAAGTCATTTCCCATAAGGAGAAGGCGCGGAACTCTATCAGCTCCAATACAATCACCGCATTCTTATATGATAATGGGATTCGTTGGATTGGAACTCAGTTCGGGGGAATCAGCTATACACCCCGTATCGGTGCCAAGTTCTCATATTACAGTAAAAACGATTTTTATTCTACGGACTACCGGGTTCGTAGTTTCTATATGTTCCCCAATGGGGATAAACTGATTGGTACAAGAACGGGACTTTTCTTTGTTCGTGAGAAAACAGGCGAGGTGAGAAGTTATAGCCTGGGGAATCATTCTTCCAGTTTGCGTTCGGATATAGTAGTGTTTATAAACCGGATACAGGACAACATATTGATAGGTACCTATGGCGGCGGTGTGCATATCTTTGATGAAAAAACGTTGTCTTTAAAGGACTTCTCGTAGGAAGAACTTTTCCTGTATGGCTGCATTTTTAGTATTGTGGAAGATATGAAGGGGAATCTGTGGTTTGCTTCCCAAAGCGGACTTTATCAGAGCACTCCTGACGGTCATATATTGAAGAAATATGATACGATGAACTCTGTTTTGACGACGAATGCCATATTATCTTTGCATGTTGACTCAATGAACCGACTGTGGATAGGTAGCAAGTTCGGTTTGCTTTTATTAGACATCGCTACGGGAAAAATGCGGGCTGACTGTTTCAGTACTCCTATAAAGAATGAGATTAAGTATATTATGGAAGACTCACGGAACGACATGTGGGTTTGTACGGACAATGGTTTGTTCAGGGTCGGTAAGGATTTGGTTGTTCATGAGCATTTTACTACTGATAATCTGTTGCCGGACAATCAGGTTCCTTGCATCCAGGAAGACAGTCACGGCATTTATTGGATTGCCACTCAAAAGGAAATCGTCCGTTATAATCCGGTAGAAAAACAACATTATACTTATCAGAGGCAGGATGGATTAAGTGGTCTGGAGTTCAATAATAGTGTCTCTGTATCCAACGACACTATAATTTGGTGGGTGAATGAAGGCGGACTGATATACACTTCAACCCGGAATATTAATGCCGAACGGCATTTTACAAACAAGCCTACCATAACGTCGTATGCTGTTTCCGATACAGAATATGACTTTCCGTATATGGATATGTCAGAAGGAATCGTCTTACCTTCTTCCGAAAACAATCTCCGCTTTAAATTCTCCAATATGGATTATGCGTTGCCTTATGCCAATTTCTATGAGTATAAGTTGGAAGGGTATGATAAGGAATGGTTGAAACAGACAGGTGTCAATGAGGTTTCTTATAAAGACTTGCCCGGCGGACATTATATCTTTAAATTGCGTGTTCCGGGAGATGAAAATCAAATGCAGACTGTGGACGTTTATGTCAGAAAATCATATACCTTCATGGCAGGCGTACTGTTTGTCGTTATCCTAATCAGTGTTTTGGTTATCTACTTCTGTTACAGGATATGGATGCTTAAAAAGCGCATGACAAATGAACGTATGATTTTGAGTACGGTTCAGGAGAGGAGCAAGGATAAAAAGACGGCATTGCCTGAAGTGAAAGTGAGTGGAATTCTTGATAATCTGCTTTCCTATTTGGAACATGAGAAACCCTATCTGAATCCTAAACTAAGCATAGGAGATGTTGCCTCAAGCTTAAACTGTACGGAGACGGAGCTTTCCCAATTACTCAATAATCACATGAATGTGAACTTTGCGAATTTCATCAATGTATATCGCGTCAATGAGATTAAGAGCCGTTTGAGCCAGGAGAATCTTTCCAAATATACACTGAAGGCTCTGTCGGAACAATGTGGGTTCAGCTCTAAAGCTACTTTCTACCGGGTATTTAAGAACGTTACCGGAATGACACCATTAGAGTATTGCAAGAAGCAGAACCTTGTAATAAAGGAAAATTGAGCAGAAAATCCATTCTCATTTTTTTTGATACTTATCTTGTGATGTATCAATTTATTGAAATACAGCTTGTTACGTCCGATTAGACTATCCTCGCTTTATTTGAGATAAAAGTGCCGTCTGAATGTTTGTAAACGGCTGCTCCCGTGTTTAGATTTGCAGAAGTAATAATCTTAAATTGAATGAAAATGAAGAAGTTGAAAAGGATGCTCCTGTTTATAATGCTGGTTATGACAGGTGTGAGTTTAAAAGCGGAAATCATAACATATCCGGTGCCCCAAGGTATCTATTATGCCCGTCATAATGATGACTATACGGTAAGAGTGCGGCAAGTGGGTGAAAAAGACTGGATAGACCTTTATGAATATAATGTAAAGGTAGATTTGGACACCCGGTCCGATGTAACAATGGTGCAGTTCGATTTCTCCGGAAAAGTGGAAGTGCTTGTGCAAAAGAATAATGGAGAAGTCCGGTCGGCTGTCATACGTCCTTTGTCTAAAGGTATTCAACCGGAGATAGACGGAAACTTTCTCTTGTTCACCATTGACAAGCCGCAAAAACTTTCTGTTGAGTTTAACGGTGACCGTTTGAATAATCTGCATGTATTTGCTAATCCTATCAGTAAAGATATACCCGACAAGAATGCTCCGAATGTGATGTACTTCGAATCGGGTATCCATGAAGCGACCGATGAGGCTGAAAAGTGTTTCCATATCCCTTCCAATACGACTGTTTATCTGGAAGCGGGCGCAGTATTGAAAGGCTGGCTGAACTGTGATAGCGTAGAGAATGTTAAAATCCTGGGGCGTGGTATATTGCTCGAACCCAAAGAAGGCGTCTTTATTTCACATTCCCGGAATGTGCTGATTGACGGCATTACCGTTGTAAACTCCCGGCATTATACCGTTTCAGGCGGTCAATCTACCGGAATCACAATCAGAAATCTAAAATCATTCAGCTATCAAGGTTGGACTGACGGTCTGGATTTCATGTCTTGTTCTGATATTATGATTGATGATGTTTTTCTCCGTACATCGGATGACTGCCTTGCTTTCTATGCCCATCGTGGGAAATATTATGGCGATTGCCGGAACGTATGCGTACAGAACTCCATTCTTTGGGCGGACATCGCACATCCTATCAATATAGGTACACACGGGAATACGGAAACTGGAGATGAAGTGCTGGAAGATATGATATTCAAGAACATAGATATACTGGGACACGATGAAGACGATCCCGATTATCAGGGATGCATGGCTATCAATGTGGGCGACCATAATTTGGCTCGTAATATTACCTTTGAAGATATCAGGGTAGAAAATATAGAGGAAGGACAGTTGTTTCATCTTCGTGTGATGTTTAATCAGAAGTATAACACAGGGCCCGGTAAGGGAGTAGAAGATATTGTATTCCGCAACATCTCCTGCACAGGGAAATATATCAATCCTTCTGTAATCCAGGGATATGATAAGGACAGGAAGGTGACGAATATCTTATTTGAGAATATTGTATTGAACGGGAAACGGGTAACTTCCCTCGAAGAATTGAACGTGAATAAGAAAGACTTTGTAGATAAAGTGCGTATAAAGTGAGCAAATCAAGACGGGCATGTGGGAATATCCTACATGCCCGTCTTAGTTAGTATATGTATATAACCTTTTAATACAAAAGAATATGGTATTCCTTCACATCCTTCACGGATGGTAACCATCTGTTTGACAGGTGTTTTCTGTGAACAAATAAAGAAAAGTCTTTTCTTCACGCGTAAGCGTCTCGTAAGCGTCTCCGCGATTCTATCTTGTTGGCCTTTTTTCATTCTTATATTTTTGCTATGTATAAAAATGAAGCATTATGGATTTAGCAGAAAATCGATTTGGAAAAACTTGGAAACATTTCCTTGAA